>Ga0209345_10001313_pt1 | contig 29902 bp, 27 predicted proteins | sample Cruoilmetagenom7_FD_187294 | JGI IMG/M metagenome (GOLD analysis project Ga0209345, IMG submission 187294) | Oil polluted marine microbial communities from Coal Oil Point, Santa Barbara, California, USA - Sample 7 (SPAdes) (version 2) | ecosystem: Environmental > Aquatic > Marine > Oil seeps ...
CCTCCGACCCGGCTGCGGCTCATTTTTCCGAGGGTACGATCATAACACGATTCTTTCACGCTGAAGCGGGTCCGACTGGAAGTCGGAGGGTTTGCTCCAGGGCGTGGATACTCAAAAAGAAAATTCTACGAATTTTCCTGGCCCGCCTCAGCCGCGGATCACGCCGGTAAACTTGTCGAAAATCGCCTCGTTGCCACAGATCACCTCGCCATCGGCAAGAATGTCGCCGCCCTTGCGCAGCGGCTCGATAAAGCCGCCCGCCTCGCGCACGATAACGATACCTGCCGCCAGATCCCAGGCATTCAAGCGCCGCTCCCAAAAACCGTCATAGCGCCCGGCCGCCACATAGGCCATGTCAAGCGCCGCAGAGCCCCACCGCCGCACGCCGGCACAGGTCGGCATGATCCGCGCCAGATCCTGAAGCGTTTCCGGTAGATCGGCGCGCCCGCCAAACGGCAGGCCCGTCGCAAAGATCGACTCGATCATCTTGCCGCGCCCCGATACCCGCAGGCGGCTTTCATTGAGCCAGGCCCCGGCGCCTTTCTCGGCAAAGAACGCCTCGTCCTTGGCCGCATCATAGATCACGCCGGCGACAATCTCGCCCTTGTGCTCAAGCGCGATCGAGACCGCCCAATGGGGCAGACCGTGCAAAAAATTCGTGGTGCCATCGAGCGGATCAACGATCCAGCGTCGCGTCGGGTCCTGCCCCTCTTCGCCGCCGCCCTCTTCGGCCAGCCAGCCATAGGTCGGGCGCGCGCCCATCAGTTCGGTCTTGATGATCTTTTCGGCGGCAATATCGGCCCGGCTGACGAAGTCGCCGGCGCCCTTCATCGACACCTGAAGGTTTTCGACCTCGCGGAAATCCTTGGCCAATGCCCGCCCCGCTTTGCGCGCAGCTTTCAGCATGACGTTGAGATTGGCACTACCTACCATTGCGACGGCTCCTTTTGGGTCAGGCCGCGCGTATACGCCGCAAGTGCGCGCCACACAAGGGGGCGGCGGCCCAATCCGATCCGTTTGCCCTAATAGGGCATCGGGTGCTCTTTATGCGTCGCGTCGATCTCCTCAAGGACCTCGTCGCTTAACGTGATCTCGCCCGCGCCAAGCGCCAGATCAAGCTGTTGCGGGGTGGTCGCGCCGAAGATTGCAGAGCACAGGAACGGCCGCGTCAGACACCAGGCAAGCGCCATCTGCGAGGGATCAAGCCCGTGCCTTTGCGCAATCTCAAGGTAGGCATCGACGGCAGCAAAGGCACGCTCGGTCCTGCGCCCGCCAAGATCGCCATTGCTCGCCATGCGCGAGCCGCCGGGCACCGCCCCACCCTGATATTTGCCGCTCAGGAAACCGGCCGCAAGTGGGGAAAATGCCAAAAGGCCGACATCCTCGTTCACGCTCAGCTCGGCCAGATCGGTATCAAAGAGCCGACACATCAGCGAATATTCGTTCTGGATCGAGGCCGCCCTTGGCCCCTGCCCGGCCTCGGACAGACGCAGCCATTGCGCCGTGCCCCAGGCGCTTTCGTTGGACAGGCCAAAATACCGGATCGTGCCGCGCTCGACCTCGTGCTGTAACGCCTCAAGCGCCTCTTGCATATGCGCAAGCGTCTCGTCGCGGTTCTGGCCCGAGGGATCATAGGTCCAGTTCTTGCGAAACATATAGCTGCCCCGGTTGGGCCAGTGAAACTGGTAGAGATCAATGCAATCGGTCCTGAGACGGCGCAACGAGCCTTCAATCGCCTCGGGGATGGTTTTGGCTGAAATCGGCGCGCCATCGCGGGCATGCTTGAAGCCTTCCCCGGAATGCTTGGTGGCAAGGATCACATCCTCGCGCCGACCGCTACGGGCAAACCAGTCGCCGATGATCTCTTCGGTCCGCCCGGTGGTTTCTCCCGAAATCGGGGTGGTCGGATACATCTCGGCGGTGTCGATGAAATTCACCCCGCGATCCAGGGCGCGCTCGATCTGGGCATGGCCCTCTTGCAGGGTGTTCTGCGTGCCCCATGTCATCGAGCCAAGGCAAAGCGCGCTCACCTGCAAGCCGGTGCGCCCCAACGGTCTTTTCTGCATCTTCCATCCCCGTTTATCTGTCGTTTGCGCGCAATCTAGCGGATTTGCGGCCCGCGTCACCCCCAACAAGGCAGGGCCTGACAACAGGTAGTGAACATGCTGGTACAACAGTCGTGACATCCGCCCTGCTACCCCGCCAATCCCATCGCCCGTTCGCTGGCGGCGCTGCGGGGCGCCGGGCGCATGGAAAGTGGCGCAAACGTGACATCCATTTCACCCCCAACCGTGTAGTGTTTGATGATGTATCGCATTGCCCTCTTGTTGTGTCTGATCGCCGGTCTCGCAACAGCCGCCCCGCAAACCTATCGCCTGAACACCGCGCGCTCGACGGTGGGCTTTACCTATGGGTTTGGCGAGGCTGAAAACAAAGGCCAGATGCCGGTCAAATCCGCCACCATGCAGATTGACCTTAGAAATGTCTCGGAAAGCCATATCGACGTCAGCCTTGATGCCAGCCGCGCCAAGGCCGGATTTTTCTTTGCCACGCAGGCGATGAAAGGGCCCGAGGTGCTCGACACGGCGCAGTTCCCCACGGTCCGGTTCAGATCGACACGGATCACCGGCACCCTGCGCAAAGCCCGCATCATCGGCAACCTGACCGTGCGCGGCGTTACCCGGCCTGTAACGCTCGACGCCGCGCTCTATCGACAGCGCGGCACAGACCCCGAGGACCTTGACAACCTGACCGTTTTGCTGACCGGCACGATCAGCCGCTCTGCCTTTGGGGCAAACGGGTTTTCAGCCTATGTCGGCGACAAGATTGGATTGCGCATCATCGCGCGGATTGAAAAATAGCCGCTCCTGCGGAAAACGACACCTCTTTGTCGAAAAACATCAAGGGCCCTCTGCGGCGGGATGACATGTTGGCGGCACAATGCGCGTGATCATTTCCTTTGCGGCCCTCTTTTTGTCGGTCATCCTGCTTCAGCTGTCCACCGGGGGCGTTGGCCCGCTAGATGCGCTCTCGGGGCTGGCGCTTGGCTTCACCACCGCGCAGATCGGCATTTTGGGATCTTCGCATTTTGTCGGCTTCTTCATCGGCTGCTGGTTCGCGCCGCGCCTGATGGGAAGCATCGGCCATTCACGCGCCTTTGCCGCCTTTACCTCGGCCGGGGCAATCGGGCTTTTGGCGCATATGGTGGTGATTGATCCCTATGCCTGGGCGCTGATGCGGGTCGCCTCGGGGCTTTGCGTGGCGGGGTGCTACACGGTGATCGAGGCCTGGCTTCAGGCCAAGGTCACCAATGAGACGCGCGGCCGCACGATGGGCATTTACCGGGTGGCGGATATGGGCGCCTCGCTGATGGCGCAAATGCTGATCAGCGTGCTCGCGCCGGCCTCTTACGTGTCCTACAACCTGCTGGCGATCCTGTGTTGCGCCGCGCTTTTGCCGCTCACGCTCAGCCGTCTGCGCGAGCCGGAAACCCCCGATGCCCCGCGCCTGCGCCCGATGCTGTTGATCGCCTGCTCGCCGCTGGCCGCCGCCGGGGTTCTGGTCGCCGCCCTCTCAAGTGCGTCGTTTCGGATGATCGGCCCGCTTTACGGCCAGCAGGTCGGCCTTGCCGTGGATCAGATCGCGGGCTTTCTGGCGGTCTTCGTTCTGGGCGGGGCCGTGGCGCAATACCCGGTCGGCTGGCTGGCGGATCGCTATGACCGTCGCTGGGTTCTGATCGGCCTGTCGCTTGCCGCGATCCTGAGCAGCGTGATCACCGCTCTTACCCGTGACCTTGATACCTTTGGTATCCTGGCAACCGCGTTTTTCTTTGGCATGACCACCTTTCCGATCTATTCGGTCAGCGCCGCTCATGCCCATGATTTCGCCGAGGCGCATGAGCGGGTCGAGCTTTCGGCGGCCTTGATGTTCTTTTTCGCCCTAGGCGCGATTGCCGCGCCGCTCATGGCCTCGACCCTGATCGAGCAATATGGCCCGCCGGCCATGTTCGTGATGATCGCCGCCGGGCATGCCCTACTGGTGGTCTTTGGCCTGTTCCGCATGCGCATGCGCCCGGTCGCGGAACGGCGCACCTCTTATGTCTGGACACCGCGCACCTCGTTCGTGATTGGCCGCCTCACAAGGCGCAGCCGCGACAAACCTGAGAACCGGCGCTAGAACTGCCTGCAAAGACGCGCTAAAGGGGGCACGAACCTTCAAAAGGCAGGCAATATGGCACGGCATCTGATCACATCGGCAATTCCCTATATCAACGGGATCAAACACCTTGGCAATCTGGTCGGGAGCCAGCTTCCGGCCGATCTTTTTGCCCGCTTCCAGCGCAGCCGCGGCAATGAGGTACTGTTTCTCTGCGCCACCGATGAACATGGCACCCCGGCCGAATTGGCCGCCGCCAAAGCGGGCAAGCCGGTGGCCGACTATTGCGCCGAAATGCATAGCATTCAGTCTGAGATCGCCAAGGGCTTTGGTCTTAGCTTTGACCATTTTGGCCGCTCGTCCAGCCCACAGAACCACGCTCTAACCCAGCATCTTGCCGGCAAGCTTTACGAGGCCGGGCTAATCGAGGAGGTGACCGAAAAACAGGTCTATTCCAATGCCGATAAACGCTTTTTGCCCGACCGCTATATCGAGGGCACCTGCCCCAATTGCGGATATGACAAGGCGCGTGGCGATCAATGCGAGAATTGCACCAAACAGCTTGACCCCACAGACCTGATCGACCCGCGCTCGGCGATTTCCGGGTCGACCGATCTTGAGGTGCGCGAAACCAAGCACCTGTTCCTGCGCCAAAGCCAGATGCGCGAGCGCCTGAGCGCCTGGATCGACACCAAGACCGACTGGCCGGTCCTGACCACCTCGATTGCGCGCAAATGGCTCAACGATGGCGACGGGCTTCAGGATCGTGGAATCACCCGCGATCTGGATTGGGGCATTCCGGTCAAGCGCGGCACCGAGGATTGGCCGGGGATGGAGGGCAAGGTGTTCTACGTCTGGTTCGATGCGCCGATCGAATACATTGCCTGCGCCGGGGAATGGGCCGAGGCGAACGGGCTTGACGACGCCGCATGGGAACGCTGGTGGCGCACCGGGCGCGGCGCCGATGACGTGCGCTATACCCAGTTCATGGGCAAGGATAACGTCCCCTTTCATACGCTTGGCTTTCCGGCCACGATCATGGGCTCGGGCGAGGATTGGAAGCTCGTCGATTACATCAAGAGCTTCAACTATCTCAATTATGACGGTGGCCAGTTTTCGACCAGCCAGGGGCGCGGCGTGTTCATGGATCAGGCGCTTGAAATCCTGCCCGCCGATTACTGGCGCTGGTGGTTGCTTAGCCATGCGCCCGAAAGCTCGGATTCCGAATTCACATGGGAAAATTTTCAGGCCTCGGTCAACAAGGATCTGGCCGATGTGCTTGGCAATTTCGTCAGCCGCGTCACCAAGTTCTGTCGCTCGAAATTTGGCGAAGAGGTGCCTGCGGGCGGCGCATATGGCCCTGATGAGACCGCTTTGATCGAACGGCTGAACACGCGGGTGCGCGAGTATGAGGCGCTCATGGAGGCGATGGAGGTCCGCAAATCCGCCGCTGCGCTGCGCGCGATCTGGGTTGAGGGCAACGAATATCTGCAAAATGCCGCGCCGTGGTCAACCTTCAAGGACAGTCCCGAGCAGGCCGCGATGCAAATCCGCCTCGCGCTCAACCTGATCCGGCTTTACGCGGTGTTGAGCGCGCCGTTCATTCCCGAGGCCTCGGCCCGCATGCTGGCTGCGATGCACACTAAGGATGACAGCTGGCCGGATGACATTGGCGCAGCACTTGAGACCTTTGCGCCGGGCCATGGCTTTGCCGTGCCCGAAGTTCTGTTTTCCAAGATCACCGATGAGGCACGCGAAGACTGGCAGGCCCGGTTTTCCGGTCAGCGCACCTAAACGCGAATGCGCTCAGAGGGTGGTTAGCACCCTTTGGGCGGTCATTTCCCCGGCCGAAAACGCGCCGTCGATCAGGCCGGGGCTTTGATCGGCACTCTCGGAGACGGCAAACCACAACCGCCCGCCCAGATGCCCGGCGCGTAAGGTTTCGGGGCCGATGCCCGGATGCTCTGGCGGCGTCGCGAGATCAAGCGCGCTGCAAATCAGCGGCTCTTGCGCCCAATCCTTGATCACAAGCTCTGACGGCGCGCCCGCCTCTGGCCCAAAGCAGCGCACAAGCTGATCCAGAATTGCCGCGCGCAGGCCCTCAGGGTCGGCGGCGCGCTCCGTCAGATCGGACCCGACAAAGCCGAACAACGCCCCTACCTCAGCAGACGCAGGCGTATGATCATGCAGTTCGGCCAGCGGCCCGCTGCGGCTGGCCATCCGCCCCGACAGCCCGGTCTCGCGCCAGAAGGCGCGCGGATAAATCGCAACCGCCTTGGCCTGTTGCGCCATCCATGTCGGCGCGGCGCGCATCGCGCTCTCAAGCGCCACTGGCAGGCCCATGATTTCAACCTTCTCAAGCGTGCCGCGCAGCGGCGTGGCAAGGATGACCTGGCGCGCGCCAAGGCTCTGACCGGCGGCGGTGGTCACCCACAGCGCGCCATTGCCGGCCTCAACGCGCACCACCGTTGCGCCGGTCTGAATGGTCTCGGGTCGCAGCTTTGCGGCCAATGCATCGACAATCGCGGAAGGCCCGCCCACAAGGCGCGAAATGCCGTCCTGCCCGATCAGGTGCTGGCGGCGCGGCGGCCCGCCGAACCCGTCGAGAATACCGTCTCCCGCGTCATGCTGGGCAAAGGGCGCAAGCGCCAAACGGTGCATCCAACGCGCGACCGCAGGTTGCCAGCGGGGCCAGACCCATGTCGGCCCCAGATCGCCCAGCACCGCGCCGTCATCGCCCCGCAGCGCCTGCACACGCCCGCCAATCTCTGCGCCGCCCTCAAGCACAACGACCCGCGCACCGCCCTCTTGCAGGCAAAGCGCCGCCGTCAGCCCGGCAATGCCCGCGCCGATCACCAGAACGTCACTGTCACGATCACTGGCCATGCTGTTCCCTCCTGCCCCGATGGCTTAGGCTTAGACCGGGGCCACGCGAAAATGGCAAGCCGTGACGCGCGTGATCGGATTTACATGCCGTCGCGCAACTTTTCCAAAGGGCCGAGCGGGCACTTATCACCTTACCCGACTGTCGCCTGACAAGAGCGTGAGCAGAGGCCTCAAGTCATTGACTCGGGGCCGCTTTGCGCGCTCTAGTAAAAAGCCCCATGCGCGAGGCTAAGTCATGAAAATCAACCTAGGCACGATTAAGACACTATCGCTTTCGGCGCTACTTGCGGCGCTGTGCCTGCCCGCATTTGCCGGGGATGTCACCCGTGGCGAGGCCTTATTCAAGGATTGCCGCGCCTGTCATTCGGTAATTGACGAAACCGAAACCGCCATCATTCGCGGCGGGCGCACCGGCCCGAACCTTTATGGGGTGATCGGGCGTCATGCCGGCAGCGTGCCAGGGTTTTTCTATTCCACGTCGATGGTTGCCGCTGGGCAGCAGGGGCTGCGCTGGAACGAAGAGGATTTCGTGGTTTACGTCAAGGATGCGACCGCGTTTTTGCGCGACTATCTCGACGATCCCGATGCGCGCGGTAAAATGGCCTATAAGCTGCGCGATACCAAGAAGGCCCGCGATGTCTGGGCGTATCTCGAAAGCGTCACCAAGGCCCCCTGACCCTAGATCGCACCCCAAAACCGGTTGATCCGCCGCACCTCTTCATGCCAGAGCGCAATAAACGATTCCGCCAGTTTTGAGGGCGGGCGATGCGCAGGCGTAAGGGTGGCAAAGGCCAACGAAATACCCGGGCGAAAGGGGCGGAACACCACCCGATCCTGATCGGTGCCGCGATAATGCAGATAGCTTTCCGCGCTGAGCGTGTCGATGATCGCACAGGCCAGACCATCTTCGACAAAGGTCAAAAGCGGCAGGTAATATTGCGTCTCAAAGCGCACATCCAGATGCCGCCCGGCCAGTGAAAACGCCTTGTGAAGCTCTTTGTGGCTGTGGTGATCCGCATGCAGCGCCGCCAGCGGCCTGCCATCCAGATCGGCAGGCGTGAGTATCGGTTTTTGCGCCAGCGGATCATCGGCCGGAACCGCGCAGATGCAATCGCTGGCGAAGGGTTCAGAGCGCACCAATTGGGTGTTCACCCCGAATTCGACGCCAAGATCGGCAATCCCGAGGTCATAGCTTTGGGTTGACATCAATTGATGCACCTGCGGCGAGCTGCGCGTCAGCACGGTCACCTTGATGCCGTCATGGGCCCGGGTGATGCGGCTGATCATGCGCGGCAGCAAAAACACCGAGGGCCCCGGCATCGCCACGATCCGCAAACTGCCGCTTTCAAGATTGCGCAGGTTTTGCATGTTGCGTTGTGCCGAGGTCATCCGGTCAAGGATTTCGGTCGCCTCGGCCAATAGGTAGTGCGCCTCGGGCACCGGTGACAATCGCTTGCCCTTACGCTCAAACAGGCAAAAGCCAAGCTCGGCTTCAAGCTGGGCAATGGTGCTTGAAATCGCCGGTTGGGTCCGATGGAGGTTGCGCGCCGCTTGGCTGACAGAGCCGGCGAGCATCACTTCGCGAAACACCGTGAGTTGCAATAAATTCATGAAGCCAGCCTTATAAGATATTTTTATATTAATCCAAAAATTTGCGATTTGTTTTTATGTTTTTTCTACGCCACGATGCGAGTCACCGGGGGGTGCGGCCCCACGCCTTTGGGCGTTGTCAATTGGCCAACTCACATTCCGCCCGCAACAAAAACCAACAGTGGAGAGATAAGAATGACATTTATGAAGCGATTTTCGGCGACGCTCATGGCCGGCGCGCTGCTGGCCGGGCCGGCACTTGCGCAGGATATGACGTTTTTCCGCATCGGCACCGGTGGCGCCGGCGGCACCTATTTCCCGATTGGCGGCATCATCGCCAACGCCATTTCCAACCCGCCCGGCTCGCGCCCCTGCGACGAGGGCGGCAACTGTGGTGTCCCCGGTCTTGTGGCCATGGCCCAATCGACCAACGCCTCGGCGCATAACGTGAACGCCGTGCAGGCCGGTCAGATGGAGGCCGGTTTGACCGGCGCCGCGACGCTGCATTATGCCTATAAAGGCATCGGCGTGTTCGAGGGCAACCAAAAGCCTGATGTGCGCGTGATTGCCAACCTCTTCCCCGAAGATCTGCATCTTGTGCTGCCCAAAGGTGCAAAACTGAACGGTCTGGCCGATCTCAAGGGCAAGCGCGTGGGTATTGCGCAGGCGGGTTCGGGTACGCAGATCGCGGTCGAGCTGATCCTTGCGGCGCATGGTATCACCCGCGATAACATCGAAGAGGCCGAGCTTAACAACACCCAAAGCGCCGAACGCCTGGCCGACGGGCAGCTTGACGCCTATTTCTATGCCGCCGGCACGCCGGTTGCGGCGATGATCCAGCTCGACAACACCAAGGGCATGGAAATCTATGACTGGACCGAGGAAGAATTGAAAACCGGCAACGAGGCCGTGCCCTATTACATCAGGTCATTGATCCCTGCGGGCACCTATCCGGGCGTTGATTATGACGTTGATACGCTGGCTGTGTCGGGGATGCTGATCACCAATGCCAATCAGCCAGAAGAGCTTGTCTATGAGATCACCAAGGCGCTTTGGTCTCCGACCGCACGCAAGCTCTTGGACAACGGTCACCCCAAAGGCAAGGCGATCACCGTTGAAACCGCGCTTGACGGGGTCGAAGGGATCGGTGTGCCGCTGCATCCCGGTGCCGAGAAATACTATCGCGAAATCGGCATGCTGAAGTAAATCAGCGCGCCCATCGGGGGCGGATCATACAATGCCCGCCCCCGGTTTTTCGCCCCCCCAATCCCCCGACAGGAGTGTTTCGCCATGAGCAGCGAGCAAACGCTGGATGCCAAGGCTCTGGAAGAGCTTGAGAAAAAGTACGATTCCGCGCTCAATACCCGCGACAACGGACCCGTGCTTAAAAAACTCGGATATTGGGCGGCGATCATCTTTGCGCTTTACCATATCTGGACCGCAGGCTTTGGCACGCCGGTCGATCATGTGCATATGGGCATTCACCTGGCCGGGCTTTATTTCTTTATTTTCATCAGCTTCCCTCTGATCCGCACGGCAAGCAGCCTGCATTACAAGGGCCCAAGCAAGATGGCGCCGGGCAATGTGCCGCTCTATGACTGGGCGCTGATCGTGCTGAGCGTCCTGGCCGCGCTGTTTCTCTGGATAAGCTGGCGGGGCTTTACCGGCTTTGGCCTTGATATCCCCGAACAAACCCTGCGCCAGGGCAACCCGACCACCACCGATGTCGTGCTTGGCACGATCTTGGTGCTGTCGACGCTGGAAATTGCGCGGCGCACGATTGGCTTCGTGTTGCCGCTGATCATCATGGTGTTCATGATCTATGCGCTTTTCGGGCCGCAGATGCCCGCCCAGATCTTGCGCCATCCGGGCGTTGACTGGCGGCAGTTCGTCAACAACATGTATTTCCCGTCCGAGGGTATCTTTGGCATCACGCTCTGGGTGGTCTCGACGGTGGTGTTTCACTTTGTGCTGTTCGGCGTTGTCGCCCAACGCATGGGCCTTGGCCAGTTTTTCATCGACAATGCGATGATGCTGGCGGGGCGCTATACCGGCGGGCCGGCCAAGGTGTCGGTGGTATCCTCGGCGTTCTTCGGCACGATCTCCGGCTCGTCGATTGCCAACACGGTTTCGACCGGGTCACTGACCATCCCCAACATGAAAAAGATGGGCTATCCCGGCCATTTCGCCGCCGGGGTCGAGGCCGCCTCTTCCGCCGGTGGCCAGATCACCCCGCCGATCATGGGCGCGGCCAGCTTTCTTATGGCCGAATATCTTGAGGTGCCCTATACCACCATCGTGATCGCCGCCATCGTGCCCGCCTTGATGCATTATATCGGCGTGATTTCGATCGTGCATTTCACCGCCCGTCGCCTTGGCCTGACGGCCTATGCCAAAGAAGATCTGCCGCGTTTTCTGGCGGTCTGGCGCGAAGGCTGGGTCACGATCGTGCCGCTGATCGCGCTTTTGATGGTGCTGTTTTCGGGCTATTCCCCGAATATGGCGGCGTTCATGGGGCTGATGCTCTGTATCATCGTGGGGTTCTGCGGCATCGACAAGCCCGCCACCTTGATCATCCCGCTTGGGTTGTTGGCCTTTATCTTCTGGAAAGCCTCTCCGATGAGCGGGGCCGGATTTTCGCCGACAATCGCCGGGATGCTTGGCGCGCTCACGCTGATCGGATCGCTTCACCGCAACAAACGTCAGGATTTCGGCGACCTGCTTGATAGCTTTCACATCGGCGTGCAATACGCGCTCGCGGTCGGGGCGGCCTCGGCGGCGGTGGGCATCGTGGTCGGTGTGATCAACACCACCGGTGTCGGCTTTCGCATGGGCTTCATGGTCACCAACGGCGCCTCGGACATTTCAATGGCGATTGCGCCGCTGCTTGACTGGATGCCGGTCGAGGCCTTCAGCCAGCCTTCGCTGCAACAGTTCATCTCACTGGTGCTGATCGCCATGGCCTGTATCCTGATGGGGGCCGGCCTGCCGACGACGGCGCTTTATATCATGCTGGTTGCGGTCGCCACCCCGGCGCTTAGCCAGCTTGGCGTGCCGCCGCTCGCGACCCATATGTTCGTGCTCTATTACGGCGTCATATCCGAGATCACGCCACCGGTCTGTGCCTCGGCCTATGCGGCGGCGGGGATTGCGAATGCCAACCCGTTTCGCACCGGCATGACCGCCTTTACCCTTGGCCTGGGCAAGTTGATGGTGCCGATGGTCTTTGTCTATGCGCCGACAATCCTGATCGTGCTGCCGGAATATTTCACGCTTGGCTCATTCCTTCAGGTCTCGATCACCTGTGGCTTCGGGATCTTCTGTATTGGTGCGGCGGTGGCGGGGTTCCTGATGGCGCCGTTGCGCGGGCTCTGGCGGCTTAGCTTTGTGGTCGGCGGCGTGCTTTTGGTCGCCCCCAGCCTTGGCAGCGACATCGCCGCGCTTGTGGTGATGGGCCCGGCCATCGCGATGCAGGTGATTGGCGGACGGACCGCAACCGCCCCGGCACGCAACACATGAGCGCGCCGCAAATCACAGCCGTGATCGGCGGCGGCATCGTCGGGATTTGCACGGCAATTGCCCTGGCCGAGCGCGGCACGCCGGTGCGCCTGATTGATCGCGATGCCCCCGGTCAGGGGGCGTCGATGGGCAATGCCGGGGTGATTTCGCCGTTTTCCGTGGTGCCGCAATCGCTTCCGGGGTTGTGGCGCGATATCCCCCGCTGGGTGCTTGATCCTTCCGGGCCGGTGCACCTGCGCCCGCGGCACATCCCGCGGTTTTTGCCCTGGGCGCTCAGGTTCCTGCGCGCGGGGCAACGTGACCGGGTGCACGCCACCGCAGCGGCAATGCATGCGCTCAACCACGACAATGTCATGCTCTACCGACAACTTTTGAAAGGCACCGGGCACGAAGACCTTGTGCAGGACAGCTTTTACGTGATGGCCAGCCGCAGCGCCGCGCCCGCTCGGCTTGACAGTTTCACCAACCAGTTGCGCCGCAAATATGGCGCCGAATTAGAGGCCGTGGACGCCACCGCGCTGCGGGGTCTTGAACCGGCGCTGTCGCCTGCGTTCACATCGGCGCTGCTGATCAAGGGGCAGGCGCGCGCGCTGTCGCCGGGGCGTATCTGCGGCGTGCTGGCCGATAAGCTGCGCGGTTTGGGCGGCGAGGTGGTTCGCGCCAAAGTCACCGGGCTTTTGCGCACCGACGAGGATTGGCAGATCACCACCGACACCGGCCCGATCCGCGCCGCCAACGTGGTGCTGGCGGCCGGAGCCTGGTCGGCGCGGCTTTTGGCACCGCTTGGTATCGACGTGCCCCTTGAGGCCGAGCGTGGCTATCACCTTGCTTTTCCAGACGCCCCCGTGACGCTCAACAATTCGGTCATGGACGCGGATATGAAGCTTGTCGCGAGCAGCATGGAAGGCGCCCTGCGGGCCGCCGGCACCGCGGAATTCGGCGGGCTTGAGACCAAGGCAAGCCCGGCACGCGCCCAGGCGCTTGCCAAAGTGGCGCGCAAACTTTGCCCGGATCTGGCCGAGGCGCGGTATGAAACATGGTCGGGCCTGCGCCCGTCGTTTCCCGACAGCCTTCCGGCAATCGGGCCGATCAAAGGGCAACCCGGCCTGATCGCCGCCTTTGGTCATAGTCACTGGGGCTTTATGATGGGGCCGAAAACCGGGCGTCTGGCCGCCAGTCTGGCCATGGGCGAACAGCCCAATATAGACCTGTCCCCATATGATCCAACGCGGTTCCAGCACGCAACTTAGTCGGTGCCGTGCAGCGGGGGATCGGCGCGCAAGGCGGGATCGTAAAGGACATGGCATGCCCGGCCACGTGCCTTGGCAGCATAAAGCGCCAGATCCGAATCTTCCATCATGCGCGCCAGATCAGGGGTCTCATAGGCACAGCTCAGCGTCGCGCCGATGCTACCCGATACCCGGCATTCCTGCCCGTTATACATCACCGGCTCTTCCAGGCACAGGATCAGCCGCGTGGCAATTTCGCTCAGACGCGCGCGCGCGGTAACCCCGGCGAGAATCAGCACGAATTCATCGCCACCGGTGCGCGCGACAAGGTCATCGGCACGGGCTTGTGCCAGGATGCGACGGGCCACGTTCTGCAAGACCTGATCGCCGGCGGCATGGCCCAGGGTGTCATTCACCTGTTTGAAATAATCCAGATCAAGGTGCATCAGGGCAAAATCCTGTTCGGTCTGCATCAGCCGTTCAAGCACATGATCCATCGCGCGGCGGTTTTTCAAACCGGTAAGCGTATCGGTATAGGCCTGCTCTTCGGCGGCGATGCGTGCCCCCTGAAGCCGCAGGTTGAGCTTGCGCGACGCCTCCATCGCGGCGGATTTCGCCTCGATCAGATAGAGCATCTCGATAGTCAGATCGGTCGCCGGAAAATCCTTGGCATTAAGGCCAAAATCGCGCACCGCATCGACCACGGAAATGCCAAAGGACAGGTTGATGATCGCCCCCCCCGGCGGCCCAAGCGATGCCGCGCCTTGCGGCAGCGCGATCAACACGCCTTTCATCCCGGTGCGCACGCCATCGCGCAATCGCAAATGCAACCGCGCGCCATGACAGCCCCGCAACCCCGCCATGGTTTCGGCCACATGGGGACGACGCAGCTCGGCGAGTTCCAGAAACCGTTCCCCGATCAAAGGCTTACCTGCAAAAACCTTCTGCAAGGTCGGCCCCGCATGCACCACATGCCCGCTGGCATTCAGCACCGCATGCATCGGGCACAAGACATCAAGCAAATCATAGGAGGGATAGGTTTCATCGCTCATCCGGTCAGCCCCCCGGCGCCAAGTTCAAAGCTCCGACCGCTGGCAAAAGCCGTCTCCAGAAGGCGAACCAGGATCACTTCGCGCCCTGCACTTGCCCCCCTGTATTCAAGAAAAACCAGGGCGCCATAATCATCCGCCATGGCGCGCAGAACCCCCATCACCACGCGCCCAAGTCGCAGATCATGATGTTCGCACAGGCCGACGGTCAGGCTATAACTGCCTTCGCCATGATCGCGCAATTCAAGCGTCGGCAAGTCAAGATCGGACACAGCAAGGCGGGCACGTTCGGCCAGATCATCCAGAGAGTGCAGGAAATCCACGAAATCCACCCCACCAAAGCGCAAAAGCCGTCGCGGCGCCTCGATATCGGGATGTGAGATCATATAGGTGCCGATATCCTCGAACAGGTCCGGCAAATCCTTGCCAAGACGCGTCGCCAGGGCCGCCAGGACCTCTTTGGTCACCTGCGGTTCATAGGTCATCATCGCCTCGAACTCTGTATACCCGAGATCGAGGCGTCTTATCGTTTCAATCCAGACGTCGCGCCCATAGGTATCGCGAACAAATCTCTCTATGGCGCGGTTAACCAGCCCGTGCATCGCAATCTCCACTCGTACCACGCAACTGTGGCACGCCGGGGTTAACAAGCATTGAACGCCTGAAATTCAGTCAATGTTACACAGGCTTCGGTCAAGGCTTGTCACCGCCGGGGCGCGTTGCTACATCTTTCATATCCGTTGGGGTGCCCGTTTCGGGCTGAGAGGCAGGTATGCCAACCCACCGAACCTGATCCGGCTCGCACCGGCGGAGGGAACGGAGACAGCGCCACACAGCGGCGCCCTTCCCCCCTTGTGCCATGCGCTACACAAAGGAAGGCCGCCGATGCACCCGACACCACCCGAGCTTGTGATTGAGGGCAGCGCCCGGATTGGCGATACGCCGATTTTCGGGCCGCTGCGCCTTTGCATGCCTGCCGGGCGCTGGACCTGTCTTCTGGGGCCGTCGGGTGTCGGGAAAACCACGCTTTTGCGGCTTTTGGCCGGGGTTGATGATGTGACCGATTTTACCGGAACGATCACCGCCTCGGACGGTCTGGCCTTGCCGGGGCGGATGGCCCTGATGGCGCAGGGCGATCTGTTGATGCCCTGGCTTGACGTGCTGGGCAATGTCACGCTTGGCGCGCGCCTGCGCGGTGCGCCAAGCGATAAAGAGCGCGCGCTTGCCATGCTCAACCGTGTGGGCCTCGGCGAGCATGCCCGCAAGACGCCGGAGGCTCTTTCGGGCGGGCAACGCCAGCGGGTGGCGCTTGCGCGTACCCTGATGGAGGATCGCCCCATCGTGTTGCTGGACGAGCCGTTTTCGGCCCTTGATGCCCGCACCCGCGCCCAGATGCAGGACCTGAGCGCCGAACATCTTATGGGGCGCACCGTTCTGATGGTCACCCATGACCCGGCCGAGGCCGCCCGTCTTGGCGATGCGATCCATATCCTGTCCGAATCCGGCCTGACCGACTTTACCCCACCCCAGGGCGCGCCGCCGCGCCCGGTGGATGACACCGAAACCCTTGCCGCACAGGGCCGCCTGTTGGCGCTCTTGCGCGCACCCGCGATGCCATGAAACAGGAGCCTGCGATGCGCCCCACCGATCACCTCAAGTCGCTGTGCCAGTCGGACTGGGCTGCGGCCACAAACCATGCCTTTACCAACGATCTGGTCGCGGGAACCCTCGCGCAGGACAAGATGTTGGCCTATCTGCGCCAGGATTACCTGTTCATCGAGGGGTTCGTGCGGCTTCTGGCCTCGGCCATCGCGCAGGCGCCAAGCCTTGGCGATGCGATCCCGGCGGCGCAATTTCTGGGCCTGATCTCGGGGCCCGAGAACACCTATTTCCTGCGCGCGATCCCGGCCCTTGGCGGGCAGGCCGATCCGCCCGCGCCCGCCCATCCGGTGACCCGCGAATTTCAGGCGCTTATGGCGCAGGCGGCGCGCTCGGGGCGTTATGAACAGATGCTTGCGGTTCTGGTCGTCGCGGAATGGTCCTATCTGAGCTGGGCCAGCCCGCATGCCGACAAGGCCGGGGGCCTGCCGTTCTGGTTTGGCGAATGGATCACCCTGCATAGCGGCGCCGGGTTCGAAGGCGTCGTCGCCTATCTGCGTGATCAGCTTGATCGCGCATGGGAGGGTCTTGGCCCCGACGACAGACACGCGGTGGAAGAGACCTTCGTCACCGCCACCCGGCTTGAGCGGGCGTTCTTTGATGCCGCAGTTGAGGGATATAAACCCGCATGAGCCGCCTCGTTACCATTGTTACCTCGACCACCCTGGCGCTTGTCCTCTGGCAGGGGTTGGTGACGCTGGCCGATCTTCCGGCCTTTATCCTGCCGGGGCCGGGGCAGGTGTTTGAAACCCTTTGGGCGAGCCGCGCATTGATCGCCCATCACGCCACCATCACCGGCGCCGAGGTCTTGCTTGGGCTGGCCTTGGGGGCGGTTCTTGGCGGGCTTTCGGCAATTGGTCTTGCCGCCTCGCCGATGGCACGCCGGTTGATCCGCCCGATGATGGTGTTCAGCCAGGCGATCCCGGTCTTTGCCCTCGCGCCGATCCTGACGCTCTGGCTGGGCTATGGGCTTTGGTCCAAGGTTGCGATGGCGCTTTTGATCATCTATTTCCCGGTCACCTCGGCGTTCTTTGATGCGTTGATGCGCACACCGCAACACTGGCTTGATCTGGGGCGGATCATGGGGGCAAACCGGCACCGCCTTATGTGGCATATCCGGGTGCCTGCGGCCCTGCCCGGTTTTGCCTCGGGGTTGCGGCTGGCGGCGGTTTATGCCCCGATCGGCGCGATCATCGGCGAATGGGTCGGGGCGTCAAAGGGGCTTGGCTACCTGATGCTTCTGGCGAATGGGCGCGCCAAGATTGACCTTATGTTCGCGGCGCTGATCGTGCTCGCGCTTCTGACGCTTTTGCTGCATGCCGGGGTGGATCGGGCCTGTCGCAAATGGCTGGATGGCAAGGCCGCCCGGCATGGCCCTGCCTAGGACAGGCGCCCACCTGTGCAACGTTATTTGACCATGAGGCACCGTAAACTTTACCGATCCTGACCATGGAGTTCCAGGGATCAGACGATTACGCTGCTAACCCGTCCGAAAAACGGGATCACTTCAAGGTTACAGACTAAGAGCCACTGATCCACTGCAACAAGACAAGCGTCCAAGCGCCCAGGAAAAGCGTTTCGATTACCAGGAGTGCAATAGCCGCCCCCCCGACTTTGATCACTTCACGCAAAGACGTCTTAAGCCCTACGGCAGAAATTGCCGTTAGCAGTGCCCAACGCGAGACTACTGCCGAAATTTCGGTGATGCCGGGTGGGAATAGCCCAAAAGAATTCAGCGCCACCAGAATAGCGAAGGCGACAACAAAGCCGGGCATAATTGCAGGTTGGCCCGCCTTGCTATCTCCGCCTCCTATGCGCCGGATTATGATCACGGCGACCAGGATTACGGGCGCTAACATCGCAACACGAATGAGCTTTACCATGGTGGCAATGTCGCCTGTTTCTTGCGAAATAGAAAACCCAGCACCGACGACCTGCGCAACATCATGAATTGTCGCACCGATAAAAATACCTGAAAATTGGGAATCAAATCCGATTAATTGTGCAAAAATTGGGTAAACGATCATGGCAATTGTCGACAACAGAGTGACGCCGACGATTGTGAATACGAGCCTCTCTTCGGATCTCTCATCACGCGGAAGGATAGCCGCGATTGCCATTGCTGCGGACGCTCCACAAATGGCTACTGATCCGGCCGATAGAAACGCAAATCGTGGGCCGTGACCTAATAGCCTAGCAATGGACATGCCAAATATGATTGTTGCGATCACACCACCAATGACAATCGCGACAATCGACCAGCCCAAAGAAGCGGCCATTTCAAAACTTATTCGCATGCCCAACAGTGCGACACCGAACCGCAACACTGTGCGTGCAGAAAACGCAATCCCTGCGGAACAAGGGCCTTCTTCGGACAAAAAGTTGAGAGCGATACCGAAGAGCAATGCCATCAACATTGCCGGTGCACCATAGTGATCTGAAATAAACTGTGCAGCTATCGCTATCAAACCGGAGATCAGTAACCCCGGGAAAAGGGAACGGGAAACGCCAAGTCTGTCATTCAAGAGAGCAATCATTGATGATCCATGTTGTATTGATTTTTTTGCATCTCGCGCGATCCAAGATAGCGACCGCGCGAGCATCGAGTCAGGCTCTGGCGTAAGAGCCGTTCTTACTACCAGGCCATTTAGGGCCCAGGCATTCTATGCGGACTCCAGGAACTGAGGTGCCGCAAAGCGAAAAGTGTGATCAATCCATTTGGATTTTCTTACCTTGCCCATTACGCCATTCGGTAACGATGCTGAACACCACCATGACGACGGAAAGGATAAGTAGGATTGCCGTAATGGGGCGACCAAAGAGATCCAAAATCTGATAATCAAGCAATTGCATTGATTTACCAAAGGCGGATTCACCAATTCCACCAAGGATAAGCCCAAGAACAACACCCGCAGCAGAATATCCGGTCGAGCGCATCATGTAACCCACTGCGCCGGCCAAAAACATGATCCAGACATCCACAAACAAGTTTCTCAGAGCGTAGGAGCCGATGATAGCCAACACTAGAATACCCGGAGCCAGCCAACGAAAGGGTACGCGCAGAATGTGAACCACTGTCTTGGTCTGAAACCAGCCCAAAAAGAGGATAAGGATATTCGCCCAGAACATGGCTGCAAATGTCACCCAAACCAAATCACCAGAGGTGATAAAGATCAGCGGCCCCGGTTCCATTCCATGGATTTGAAATATCCCCATGATCATCGCTGTAAGTGCGCCGCCGGGCAGACCAAGAGCCAACAAAGGTATCATAGCGGCGCCAGTAGCGGCATTATTTGCTGTCTCTGGTGCGACAACCCCCTCAAGTTCGCCGCTGCCGAACTTGTCCTTGTTCTTCGACCACTGACGGGCCTGGCTATAACCCAAGAAGGCGGCAAGTGTCGCGCCAATTCCTGGCAGAACCCCGGCGAAAAGCCCGATGAAAACAGATCGAACGATGGTCCACCGCATAGCGATAAATTCTGCTAGTGCCGGGAATTCGATGGAAGCTTTTGGACGTTTTCTTTTGCCTTTGCTGATGGCAATCGCTTGGCCCATGACCTCTGAAACAGCGAAAAAGCCAAGGATCATCGGTATGAAGTGAATGCCCGCTGACATGTAATACGACTGATAGTCAAAGCCGAAAACCGACCCATTGCTAAATCTTGGTATGCCACCTATCGGGTCTGTCCCGATTGTGGCGATCATCAAGCCCGCGAAAATCGACAACCAGCCTTTCCACAATGATTTTGCACCAATGGACGCTGATACGGTCAAGCCGAAAACGATGAGTGCAAAAATCTCTGGCGGACCAAAGGCGCGCACGGCAAATGTGGCAACGACGCCCGTTGCCATCATCATGACGACTGCCGAGACCGTGCCACCAAGAGCAGAGCAGCTGACTGCTGCACCGATCGCTTTTCCGGCTTGCCCATTCTGCGTCATGGGATAGCCATCGAGGCAGGTCGGGGCATTTTCCGGGGCGCCGGGAATGTTAAACAAGATTGCTGTAATAGCGCCGCCAAAGACACCGGCACAGTAAATTACCGAGAACAGCATAACGGCGTTTTCTGCGCTCATCGTGACTGTGAAAGGCAAAAGAACCGCGCCTAAAGTTAGCATGTTCACACCGGGAATTGCACCGAACAGCATCCCCCCGAGCAGGCCTAAAAAGAAGATTGATATGGATGTGCCGCTTCCAAAAAGCGTCATTGTGCCTTGTATGAAGAGATCCATCTTTACCTTCCAAGTCGTGCGAATTCAATGATCGCAACATTGATGTCATAGAACGTGCCTTCGTTGCCCAAGGGTAGTGCGACGAAGAAAAATCTGGTGAAAATCAACAGGGTCAATCCGTACACAACGAGCAGAACCAAACTGATCGGTTTCAATTTCCGCACACCTAACAACAGCAAAAACCCGACGATAAATAACGGCAGCGATACATAGGCCCCAAGGCGTGGCGTGAGGTATAGAAATACAAACGGCCAGGCGAAGATCATGAAGCGAAGCGCCCATTGCTTTTTGGAAACGGGTAGCTCTTCGACGTGCTCCACTGTGCTTGATGGCGGACCCGATCGAAGGGAATGCAGTTGTAAAACCAACTGAAATGTTGCGCCCAACAACGCCACAAGGGCGATACCCCGTGGCCAACCGTCCGCGCCAAACCTGTAGTTCGAGATTTCATCGCCAAAATGGCTGGTCTGCTGAAAGTAAAGTCCGATCAGAGCGATCCAGAAGAACCATTCTGCGATATATCGAACATAGGGCGTTAACCCGGTCGGGGCGGAGCCGACTTTGATTTGTTGAGACATTTTGTTTTCCTTGCGGCTGGAACAAGTCAGGCCGATCAATCTTGGTGACCTACTGTTTTTCAAATGCAGTAGGTCACCACGCTTGCATAAAGTCCTACTCGATCAGGCCAATTTCTTTGTAGATTGAAGTGTAGCTTTCAACTGTCTTGTCGATCAGTGCCTTTGAGCCCTCGCTGTCGCGATAGCTATCAATCAAATCCATGAATTTTGATTGATTGAATTTGGCGTAACCGGGGTTATCAAATGCTACCGCACAAACGGCCTCCAAATAATCGACGCGATCTGCTGGCGTCCCCTTCTTGACATAGAACCCACGGAAACGGGTCAGGGCGTCAAAATCTGCCCCGACTTCACGATGTGTGGGCACTTGCGAGAACACGTCAGGGCGTTCATCGAAGATCGTCAGGATAGGCTTCATTTGACCAGCGTCCAGGAAACTACGCACATCGCCCGGCTGCTCGAAAAGCACGTCGACCTGCGACCCGATCAGGGAACCGTAAGTTTCGGCAGGCTTGTCAAAAGTCACCTGACGCAGATCGAGATCAAGCGCCTCGGACAATTGCCGCATGGTTACAAGTTCCATCGAACCGACAATACCCAACAGCCCCATTGTAACCGTACCAGGGTTGGCCTTGGCGTAGGCCTGGAAGCTATCCCAGTCCGTAAATCTATCTTCGTCCGGGCGGATGTAAATCTGGCTGAATGTAATCTGGGTGGTGCAAAGCGGGATCCAGTCCTCGGAAGGGTTCTCGCGAATGTCCCCCTTGGCATAAGCGGCAATAGCAGTATCGATGTGCTGCATGATCGTATGGCCGTCGGCGGGGGCAATCATAAAGTCGGGAATGGCAGCTGTTCCACCGCCACCGGGCTTGTTGACGATCTGAAAGCTAAGGTCGGTTTCTTCTTCCATCGCCTTGGTCATTGCACGTGACAGTTGGTCGGAACCGCCACCAGCACCATAAGGCACAATCACTGTAATCGGACGATTACCAAATCTGTCGGGTTTTTCTGGAAGTGTACCTTGGGCCGTCGCCCCGGTCGCAATGAGCGTCGACATGACACTGGTTGCTGCCAGTTTAGTGAAAATATTCATAGTTTTCTCCTCCGTTTTTATGTGGCGGAAATAGATCAGCCACTTTGCCCAATTTTTAAAACCCTTGCAGTGCATGCAGGGGCAAGCGGGAACGACGTCGGGCACGCCATTCCTGCCTCACTTCACGTTCAACTTAAGTTCCGCCTCTCCCGGGCCTTCCGCTGGGCCAACTCTCGGTAATCCAGTATTCTTTTTTTCAAACCCGGCCGGCCACTCGTGCGCACCACGGCCGCGAGATCAAGATCGTCGGTATCCGGGCTTGTCAGCCGGAGCATCTCTCTACTGGCAAATGGAGGGAGTGCACACGCTCGGTCTTTCAAGGCGCTTGTCATGCCCGACCACTGTTCGCTTTCTGCGATGTCCGTGACCAAACCAAAGTCACGTGCTTCAATTGCTGACACGGATCTGGTGTCAATCAACATCTCACGTGCATTGTCTGTTCCAATGGTTTGCTGGAGCCGTCTGGTCCCTAAAGCCAATTCAAAGTTCCATCCCGGCATCCGGAAACGTGCGCCAGCGGTGGCGACCCGTCGCCAGCATGATGTGAACAGATCCGCACCGGCACCGACGACTTGCCCTTGGGCGAAAGCAACAATCGGAAACGGCAATTTATGGACTTTTTGTAGCAGGATTTCGATCCGCACAAAGCGCCAGAGCAGATCTCCGTCTGATAAATCCTCAATGTCGGACAGATCGAAACCGGTACAAAAGTGTTTCCCGTTGCCACGGATAGTTGCCATTCGCGGATTTTTCGCCCCTTCCAGAGTGTCGATCAATCCTTCGACAATGTCAGGCGATAAGCAGTTTCCTTTAGCAGGGTTGTTCAACGTGAAAGATATCACGTCGTCTTGCTGTTCGATAATGAGATTGGGATCTGAAGATTGCATGGCCACGCCTTACGCTTTCTTGAAATTCAAAAGTTCCGAGAGCACTTCTTGAGTGTGCTCACCCAATTCCGGCGGTCGCCTGTCAATGGTTTGTGTCTGATCGTTGAGGCGCAAAACCGGTCCGAAAGTTTTGGTTTTCACACCATTTGGCAACTCCAGAGGCTGAACCCATCCCATGTGCTCGACCTGCGGGTCGGCTAGTGCTTCCGGGATGCCATTGATTGCGCTACACGGCACGCCCGCCTCACCAAAGGCATTCAACCAGTGCTCGACTGGTTTGGCCTTGAACACGTCTTCGAGTAGGATACGCAATTCGGTTTGGTTTTTTGCGCGAGTTGTCGGGCTGGAAAATTTCTCCATTTCCTTGAGATCAGGACGTTCGACAACATCGCACACAGAGTACCACAGCTTGTTGTTGCCCGCGGCCATACCAAAATACCCATCCTGCGCCTCAAATGCCTGATAAGGCGCATTGCGGGGGTGGGCAGAGCCCAGCTTTTGAGGTGTGCGTCCCGTGCCGAAAAACTCGCTGGTTTGAAGGGCGGAAATCCCTAAGGTGGCTCCCAACATCGAAACGTCGACATGTTGACCTTTTCCCGTGAGTGCCCGCTCCAATAGCGCTGAGGCCACTCCGAAAGCTCCGTAAAGACCTGATACGAAATCGCACAGAGGCACACCGCATTTCACCGGTGCGCCGCCCGGCTCGCCGGTAACGCTCATAACGCCGCTCATCGCTTGCATTGTAAGATCGAAACCGCCCTCAGTCGCACGTGGCCCGGTTTGTCCGAATGCAGAAATAGAGCAATAGACCAACTTTGGATTTATCGCCGACATGGCTTCGTAATCCAAACCGTTACGCTTCATCACGCCAGGGCGGAAATTCTCGATGACGACGTCTGCGCCAAGAATGAGGTCCCGCGCATGGGAAATGCCCTCCGGGTCCTTGAGGTCGAGAATAATCGAGCGTTTCCCACGGTTGATCGAGGCAAAATTCTCGCTGTAACCATTAGTGAGAGGCGGCCACGTGCGCATGGCATCCCCGCTGGGGCGTTCCACCTTAACAACATCGGCCCCCATATCGGCAAGAAGCATCCCACAGTAAGGCCCGGCAGCTACTTCACAAAATTCGATTACTTTTACGTCGTGTAGAGAAATCATCTGGCAGTTCTTTCATGTGTATAGTCGTGTTTGGCCGAGGGTATCAGCCTTCTGGTATCGGGTTGCCTTCGGCCAATTGCTCCCAATCATTGCGGGAACATCCAAGTTGTTGAGAAATGGCGCGCGAAGTTTCGATTACACTCGGTGCGTATTTTTCGATCTCGCTCGACGTAAGTCGGCTTGCAGGGGCAGAGATACCGATCGCGGCGATCACCGTTCCGGTGGCGTCCGCCACCGGCGAAGCAAGACCATTGATATCGGCCCGCCATTCTCCGTTATTCAGCGCATACCTCCGCGCGCGGCTGGAGGAAGTTTCGGTTAGAAATTTCTCAAGATCTGTGATCGTTGTCGGAGAATACTGCGTTACATCACTAAGTATCTCTTCTATTTCCTGGCGTTCGAGATACGCCATCAAGATCTTGCCCGTTGCAGTACAATTGGCCGGCGCACGCCCCCCTAGCTGCGTGTAGGCTCGAACGGGCTCTTTGCTCTCTATTTTTTCGAGATACAGCACTTCACCGCGTTGATATTCAGAGAGATGGACGGTTTCTTTGGTCAGGTCTGACAATTGCCTCATAAAAGGCCGCGCAACATCCCGTAGCGCGAGATGGGATACGATGCTGCAACCAAATTCCCACATGCGCAGCGTCGCGACGTAATTCGGGCCCTCAGCTTTTTTCGCATAATTCAACTCGACCAATGTCTGCAGCAAACGGTGGACGTTGCTTTTTCCCAAGCCCAACCGCTGTGCAAGCTCTGTGACGCCCAGCGGGGTGTCACTCCCTGCCAGCTCCTCCAAAAGAGAAAGGGCTTTTGCAACCGTCGTATCCATTTGCAGCTCCCCCCAAGAATCTGGGGCCAAGAAACAACGACTGGGTGTGCAAGTCAACATTATTCTAAATATCAATTCACGATTCTGATATTCAGAATAATTACCATTGGTCACACATGATCGGAGCTTTGCCCGCGCTCTCTGTCTTGAACATGTAAAGATGGGAGGCGGCCTGCAACGTCAGATGCAGGCCGCCGAAGGGTATATCACTGGGCACTTGCAGCCTGTGGGTGACAGTAGTTTGAGCGCGTGCGCCCAACGGCAGGACAACGCCACCAGCAAGTCCCCGTCCTGCCCTTTCAGCACCTTGGCTGATGTTCCGTTGCGGCGATTGGATTGGCTCGACGGCGCAATCTCGCCTCTTCATAGCCAAGGAGCGCGGTCAGTTCGGCCCCAACCATCGGCTCCATGGGCTTGACCTTCAGCTCTTTCATCAGCCCGGCGTCGCCAAGAAGGCCTCCAGGCTGCTCAACGCCCTTCAGCAGTTTGTCGAGGATTTCTTTCAAGATGGTCATTCATGCTTCCTTTTGGTGAAGCATGAATCGGGTCGTTCATATCCGCCTCTCCCTGGTCCCAAAATTACCAAGCAAAGCGTCTACAAATCCAAGGGCACCTCAGTCACCCCACGTCGCCCTTGATTAACGCTTTGATGAAGAATTAGGCAAAGCGTCACAAAAAGAAGCCACGTGCATGATTGCGGCCTGCGAGGTATCTCCGTCCATCGTCAATTTCGGACCTATTGGTAGTGCACTCATACCTATACGATCAAGCCAACGTCTGAAAACGTAAGGGACAATACCAATGACGTGTGTTGCGCCCTCATCGACAACCGCCTTTGCCATTTCCAGCATAAGTCGTGTTTGAACGGTGAGGCGGCGCGCAGCAGGCACGTCAGCTGTGATAAAGAGCCGTGTTGCTTCCCAAATAAAGTCCGCTGTAGGGGCTTCCTCATAAAGGACATAAGGGGGGATGCTGTTTATAACGCCAAGCTGTGCGTCGCGCAGCATGTAGCTATAACAACCGCACCGCGCTTTTGTTGGCAATATCCTTATCCCCGCGAGTATCTTTCCATATTCGTGCAACACGATGGAGCGGGACTGCGGCGTGTCATATTGATCAAACTCCATTTCGTCGGTCTGCGGAAGATCCCAGGCTTTGACGTCAATAAACACGTGCTTTCGGGCGGTCAGAAAATCTGCATAGAGTTCGCCGTACAAATGTGCGGTTTTTACGGACAAAACTGTGCTGCGAATACGGTCATTTCGCTCGTCGCCCCCACGGTCTTTCAAAGCGTGGGTTGGAGCGGATGTAGCTTTCGGACGCACTTGCTTAGCGTCTGATGCGGGTGGCAAAATTTCCGGAAATAGTTCTCGAGCAGACGCAGGTCGCGCAGGACGGGACAGGTAACCCATGGATTATACGGCCTTGATTGTTGTTCTAGTTTCTGTCTCTCTCTGAGACTTTACTGAGTAATAGACACGGATAAGTAATCTTGCCACAATCTTGCCGCTATTGTGCTATTAGGAAAGCTCAAGGTGGACAAATGTTGCTTTAATGCAACCCAAAGTCGTATCGCCGACAGTCGAGGGGGCTTACATTTGCTGGGTATTTTGGACAAAAGCACATTTTCGGAGATCCAAGACCTAAAACCGATCAGGCGTAGAATTCGTGAATACGCTAAAGTTGGGATAAAGCTCTTTATTCAACGCTTGGTGATTTACACTGTGGCTGCTGGTCTGGCCGGTGCATATTATGACTGGCATACTGCTGCGGTTTTCTATGTCTTGGTTATGCTGTGCGAAGTGTATGATGGATATACATTTCGGAGCATCTTGGCATTACGCGTTTGGCGACAAGCCGACGTCCGCGCGTCACTTAGGAAAATTTATCTCGGGACAATAACCAGTTCCATTGCGATTTCACTATTTGCCGTCTCGTTTGCATTGCAACAGAGTTCTGAATCAGGGCATTTCATGCCAATGTTCATACTCGTTTCAGCGTCAATTTTCGCCACGATGAACAATCACCAGTTTATTCCAGTGCTTGCACTTCGTCTGTCGATCTATATCGCCGCAATCATCTTTATTCCAACCTATGATTTATGGGTCATTGCACCTCCTTTGTCTTCTGAACTGTGGCTGAATTTTTTCACCATTTTTTTTGTTCTAGGATTTTTGTTCGAACTCGCACGGACCTTTCTCACAGGATACTCTGCTTACCAAAAGAGCCACCTGAAACTGGAAGAAGAACATGAAAAAACCAAGGTTGCCTATATTGCCAAGACCCAGTTTCTCGCCACCGTCAGCCACGAGTTGCGTACACCACTGACATCAATCAAAGGAGGGCTGTCACTTGTCCGTTCGGGCGCATTGGGTGACGTTCCCGAAAAAATGCGAGTCCCTTTCGAAATTGCGGAGCGGAACTCGAACCGATTGGCGGATCTCGTAGACGATCTCTTGTTATTGCAAAGCATCGAGAGTGGTAGGCTGGAATTGATGATGGAGACCGTGGATCTTGGGCAATTGGTACTGGAAACAATAGAACAGTTTGAACCATTTGCTAAAAGCGAAAATGTTGTCGTAAATACAAACGCTAAAGAGAACGAGTTCTGGGTCAAATGCGATGCCAAGAGGATTGATCAGGTAATCAAAAACCTATTGTCCAATGCGGCAAAGTTCTCGAATGGGCAAGGCGATATTACGGTATCAATCGAGCGCAAGCATGAACATATCCGCATTTCGATTGCCGATCAGGGTATTGGCATCCCTGAAGGCTCCCAAGACAAGATATTCGCGGAATTTGGTCAAATAGATTCCTCTGATACTCGGAAACACAAGGGAACGGGGCTAGGCTTGAGTATTTCAAAACGCATCATCGAAGCCCATGACGCTCGGATGAATTATACAAGCGTCCTTGGTAAAGGAACGACATTCGTCATCGAAATGTTGAGTGTTTGAAGTGACTTGACTCCGCCCCGCTTTCGTGCGGCCTCAAGGGCTTGTTCGAGCCACCTTTCGCCTTGAAGGCGGCAGAGCGTTTACGGCGTGATGCTGAGTGGTACTTGCGCCCAAAGGCGCCAGTTTCCGGTTGGAAACCCCATAGCCTTGCCGCAAGAGATAGCCTGACGGAGCAGGGGGAACGGTCCTTGCTCAACGGCTTGTGACGGCGGGTTGACATGGCGGGCAAGGCGGGAACGGTCAATATGTTCTGCGCTGTCGGCCTTGAAAACAACGGGTGTGTATTTCGGGCCGTCTTGCTAGAAAGGCAAAAAGTCCGCTGGTAAATTGAGGAGCGCCGCATGAAAAAAGCACTGATCACAGGCATTACCGGTCAGGACGGGTCGTATCTGGCTGAATTCCTGTTGGAAAAGGGCTATGAGGTTCACGGAATAAAGCGGCGGGCGTCGCTGTTCAACACGCAGCGGATTGACCACATCTATGAAGATCCGCACGAGCGGAACCCCAAGCTTCACCTGCATTATGGCGATCTGTCGGACACATCGAACCTGACCCGCATCATTCAGGAAGTGCGCCCCGATGAGATTTACAATCTCGGCGCGCAAAGCCATGTCGCAGTGAGTTTCGAGGCGCCGGAATATACCGCCGATGTCGATGCGATCGGGGCTCTGCGTCTTTTGGAGGCGGTGCGCTTTCTCGGCCTTGACAGGACGACGCGCTTTTATCAGGCCTCGACATCAGAGCTATACGGCCTGGTGCAGGAAACCCCGCAAACCGAGACAACCCCGTTTCACCCGCGCTCGCCCTATGCGGTGGCCAAGCTTTATTCTTATTGGATCACGGTCAATTACCGCGAGGCTTACGGCATGTATGCCTGCAACGGTATTCTCTTTAACCATGAGAGCCCGCGCCGGGGCGAGACCTTCGTGACCCGCAAGATCACCCGCGGCCTTGCCAATATCGCGCAGGGCATCGAGGACTGTCTTTACATGGGCAATATCGACGCGCTGCGCGACTGGGGCCATGCCAAGGATTATGTCCGCATGCAGTGGATGATGCTGCAACAGGACGAGCCGGACGATTTCGTGATCGCCACCGGCAAGCAATATTCGGTGCGTGACTTCATTATCTGGTCGGCGCGCGAATTGGGGATCACCCTGCGGTTTGAGGGCAGCGGCGTGAATGAGGTCGGGATCGTCGAAACCGTCACCGGCGATGATGCGCCAGAAATCAAACCCGGCCAGACAATTCTACGGATTGATCCGCGCTATTTCCGCCCTGCCGAGGTGGAAACCCTGCTTGGCGATCCGGCCAAGGCCAAGGCCAAGCTTGGCTGGACGCCCGAAATCACCGCGCAGGAGATGTGTGTCGAGATGGTCGCCGACGATCTCAAGGCCGCGCGCCGTTATCGGCTGCTCAAGGAACACGGGCTCGACCTGCCTGTTTCGACCGAGGGTTGAGACCGATGAAGATCTATCTTGCAGGGCATCGCGGCATGGTCGGCGGCGCAATCCTGCGCCAACTCAAGGCCACACGCCCCGAGGCCGAGATCGTGACCCGCAGCCATGATCAGCTTGACCTGACCGATCAGGCCGCGGTTGCCGAGTTCATGCAGGCGCAAAAGCCCGATGAGGTCATCCTTGCGGCGGCCAAGGTCGGGGGTATCCATGCCAACAACACCTATCCGGCCGAATTCATTTACGAAAACCTGATGATTGAGGCCAATGTCATCCATCAGGCCTTTCGCGCCGGGGTCGAGAAGCTTTTGTTTCTGGGCTCGTCCTGCATCTACCCCAAGCTCGCGCCCCAGCCGATGCGCGAAGATGCGCTTTTGACCGGCGTCCTTGAGCCGACAAACGAGCCCTATGCCATTGCCAAAATCGCCGGTATCAAGCTTTGTGAGAGCTATAACCGGCAATATGGCACCGATTACCGGTCGGTCATGCCGACGAACCTCTATGGCCCAGGCGATAACTTCCATCCCGAAAACAGCCATGTCGTGCCTGCCCTTCTGCGTCGTTTTCACGAGGCCAAAGAGCGCGGCGACAGCGAGGTCGCCGTCTGGGGAAGCGGCACG
>Ga0209345_10001315_pt1 | contig 29845 bp, 25 predicted proteins | sample Cruoilmetagenom7_FD_187294 | JGI IMG/M metagenome (GOLD analysis project Ga0209345, IMG submission 187294) | Oil polluted marine microbial communities from Coal Oil Point, Santa Barbara, California, USA - Sample 7 (SPAdes) (version 2) | ecosystem: Environmental > Aquatic > Marine > Oil seeps ...
CCGATCTCGTGGCCAAGGTGTTTCTGGTCGATATGGCGGGTCTTGCCGGGCTGGTGCGGGTGGCGTCCTTCCTTGGGCTCGGCCTGTCGCTGGCGGGGCTTGCTTGGCTCAATCAACGTATCGCGCGCCATATGGCAGAGCCTTCGGCCTAGCGTAGCTTGGGGATGCCGCCGGGCAGGGTGGCGCGATCGACCACGCCCGCGCGCAGAGACCGCCCGATGCGATGCGCAAGCGCCGACCAGGCCGTGGCCTGTTCTGGCGTCAATTCGCGTTCAAGCGTGCGGTCAAACAGCGCCAGCCAGGTGGAAAACATCCCCGGCTGAACGTTGCGCGCCTTGACATGCGCCTCCATCGGGCTGCCGTCATAGACCCGCTCATGCAGGATCGCGTTGGCCCAGAAATCCGCGACCCGCGCCTCATGCGCGGGCCAGTCGGTGACATGCACCGCAAACACCGGCCCAAGCCCGGGATGCGCGCGCACGGCGGCATAGAACACGGCCACCACATGCTCGATCTCGGGTCGGGTGATGGGAAAGCGGGGGGGCAGGGCGTTTGTCATATGCCTTATGTGGCGTGCCTGTGCGCCCAAGGCAATCCCCCCTCTGGACGGGGCCGGGCAGCGCGCCTATAAGGCGGCCATGATGACACGCACTGCGATCATTATTCGAATTACATGCCCGGCGCTCTGATCAGATCGAGCCGCCGGGACAAGGCGTATGAGCAAGCGCGCCGCCCCTCATCCAGATTGATGCAAGACCAGTGACAAAGGACGCCTGCAATGTGCGCCGACACCGCCCAGACACCCGACTATAAAGCCACGCTGAACCTTCCCCAAACCGATTTCCCGATGCGCGCGGGCCTGCCCAAACGCGAGCCGGAATGGCTTGATCGTTGGGCACGGCTTGAGATCTATGATCGCCTGCGCGATAAGGCAGAAGGGCGCGCGCCCTTTACCCTGCATGACGGGCCGCCCTATGCCAACGGGCATCTGCATATCGGTCACGCGCTCAACAAGATCCTCAAGGATATGGTGGTGCGCTCCCAACAGATGATGGGGCGTGACGCGCGCTATATCCCCGGCTGGGATTGTCACGGGTTGCCGATCGAATGGAAGATCGAAGAACAGTACCGCGCCAAGGGTCGTAACAAGGACGAGGTCGATATCGTCGATTTTCGTCAGGAATGCCGCAATTTCGCGGAAGGCTGGATCGACATCCAGCGCGACGAATTCAAGCGTTTGGGTGTGACTGGGAAATGGTCAAAACCCTACCTGACGATGGATTTCCGTGCCGAGCGTATCATCGCCGAGGAATTCCAGAAGTTCCTGATGAATGGCACGCTTTATCAAGGCTCCAAACCCGTGATGTGGTCGCCGATTGAGCAGACCGCCCTGGCCGAGGCCGAGGTGGAATATCACGATAAGGAAAGCTTTACGATCTGGGTGAAGTTCAAGGTTGCGACGGCGACCACGGCAGAGGACCTGTTGGGCGCCTTCATCGTCATCTGGACCACCACCCCCTGGACCATGCCAAGCAACAAGGCCGTGGTTTACGGCGAAACCTTTGCCTATGGCCTCTACGAGGTGACCGGCACGCCCGATGAAAGCTGGGCCAATGTCGGCGACAAATTCATTCTGGCCGACAAGCTTGCCGGGGATGTAATGACCCGCGCCCGGCTTGAGGACGGCATGTACACCCGCCTGCGCGATGTCACCGCCGATGAACTCTCGGGTCTTTCCTTGCAACACCCGCTGACGGGCGTCGAGGGTGGCAACGGCGAATGGGACGACCCCCGAGATTTCCGCGCCGCCGATTTCGTCACCGACGAAGAAGGCACCGGGTTTGTCCATTGCGCCCCCTCCCACGGGATGGAAGAATTCGAGCTTTACCGTGATCTTGGCATGTTGGAGCAGGTGATCACCTATAACGTCATGGAAGATGGCCGGTTCCGCGATGATCTGCCTCTGTTTGGCGGCAAGGCGATCCTCAAGCCCAACGGCAAAGAGGGCGATGCCAACAAGGCGGTGATCGACAAGCTGGCCGAGGTTGGCGGCTTGCTGGCGCGTGGCAAGATCAAGCACAGCTATCCGCATTCCTGGCGCTCCAAAGCGCCGGTGATCTATCGCAACACGCCGCAATGGTTTGCCGCCATCGACCGCCCGGTCGGCGACGGGCAGGACGACTACGGCACGACGATCCGCACCCGCGCGCTCACCTCGATCGACAAACTGGTAACCTGGACGCCGAAAACCGGGCGCAACCGGCTCTATTCGATGATCGAGGCGCGGCCCGACTGGGTGCTGTCGCGGCAACGCGCCTGGGGCGTGCCGCTGACCTGTTTTGTGAAAAAGGGCGCTTTGCCCACCGACCCTGATTTTCTTTTGCGTGACGCAACGGTGAATGCGCGTATCCTTGCGGCGTTCGAGGCCGAAGGCGCCGATGCCTGGTATAAACCCGGCGCCAAGGAACGCTTCCTTGGCACGGACCATGACGCCGACCAGTGGGACAAGGTCGATGATATCCTCGATGTGTGGTTCGATTCCGGCTCGACCCATGCCTTTGTTCTGCGCGATCGCGAGGATGGGTCAGAGGACGGCATGGCCGACCTTTACCTTGAGGGCACCGACCAGCATCGCGGCTGGTTCCATTCCTCGATGCTTCAGGCCTGCGGCACCATCGGTCACGCACCTTACCGGGGCGTGCTGACCCACGGCTTTACGCTGGATGAAAAGGGCGTGAAAATGTCCAAATCCATCGGCAACACCATCGTACCCGAAGAGGTGGTCAAGCAGTACGGTGCAGATATCCTGCGTCTCTGGGTGGCGCAGACCGACTATACCAACGACCAGCGGATCGGGCCGGAAATCCTGAAAGGGACCGCCGACAGCTATCGCCGGTTGCGCAACACGATGCGGTTCATGCTTGGGGCCCTAGCGCATTTTGACGAAGCTGACCGGGTTGACGCGGCGGATATGCCCGAGTTGGAACGTTGGGTGCTGCACCGTCTGGCCGAGCTTGATGCAAGGGTGAAGAGTGGTTTTGAAGCCTATGATTTCCAAGGTGTATTCCAGCAGGTTTTCAACTTTGCCACACTTGAGCTGAGCGCGTTTTATTTCGATATCCGCAAAGATGCGCTCTATTGCGATGGCGACACCGCGCGCCGCCGTGCCGCGCGCACGGTGCTTGATCTGCTGTTCCACCGCCTGACAACATGGCTCGCGCCGGTGCTTGTCTTCACCATGGAAGAGGTCTGGCTGGAGCGGTTCCCGGGCGAGGAAAACTCGGTGCATCTGGTTGATATTCCCGACACGCCCGCCACCTGGCTTGATCCAGATCTGGCGGCGAAATGGGCCCAGGTGCGCGCCGCGCGCCGGGTGGTCACCGCCGCCCTTGAGGTGCAGCGCACCGAAAAAGTCATCGGCGCCAGCCTTGAGGCCGCGCCGGTGGTCCATGCCCGCGACGCAGAGATGCTTGCACTGCTGAAATCGGTGAATTTCGAGGATATCTGCATCACCTCCGACATCCAGCTTACAGGCGATCCGGCTCCGTCCGAGGCCTTCCGCCTGCCAGAGGTGGAAGGTGTCACCGTGGTATTCGAGCGTGCGGATGGTGAAAAATGCCAGCGCTGCTGGAAAATCCTGCCCGATGTCGGCAGCCACCACGCCCATCCCGGCACCTGTCAGCGCTGTAACGACGCGCTCGGTTAACCGCCAGCGCCGCGCCCGTTGAACTTGCGGGATTTGGATATTTAAAGCCAGAAGAAGACGGGCGATGCGCTTGGGTTTCTTCTGGCCGTAAATATCCCCGCCGGAGGCTCCCGCAAGAGCGGCTGTGCGGGCGGGGGTTAGCGCCGCTCTTCACTCTTGGCACGATCCCAGAGTGCATCCATTTCGGCAAGATCGGATTGTGCCGGGGATTTGCCCTGTTCGGCCAAAAGCGCCTCGACCCGACCGAAACGGCGGGTGAATTTGGCGTTGGCGCCGCGTAGCGCGGCCTCTGGGCAGAGATTCATATGCCGCGCCAGATTGGCCATCACAAAGAGCAAATCACCGAATTCTTCCTCGATCTTGTCCTGTGGCAGATCGGCCGCCGCCTCTTGCAACTCGCCGACTTCTTCGGTGATCTTTCCGAGCACTTGCGAGATTTCGGGCCAGTCGAACCCCACACGCGCGGCGCGTTTTTGCAGCTTGACCGCCCGCAGTAACGCAGGCAGCCCCAGGGCCACCCCATCAAGCGTGCCGGTCTGGGCCTGTGCCGCGCGTTCGGCGGCCTTGATCGCCTCCCAGTCGCGGGTCTGTTGTTCGGCGGATTTATCGCGCGATTCCTCGCCAAACACATGCGGATGGCGCGCGACCATCTTGTCGGAAATCGCCTTGGCCACGTCATGGACATCAAACAGCCCCCGATCTTCGGCGATTTGTGCATGAAAGATCACCTGCAACAGCAAATCGCCCAGCTCGCCGCGCAACTCTCCCCAGTCTGCGCGTTCGATCGCATCGGCGACCTCATAGGCCTCTTCGATGGTATAGGGCGCGATGCTGGCGAAATCCTGTTCGATATCCCAGGGACAGCCCGTCGCCGGATCACGCAGGGCCCGCATGATGGCGATCAGCCGGGGCAGGTCGCCTTGGGGATCGTGAATGAGGGTGTCATCAGCCATTGCGGTGCTCTCGTCTTTGGGGTTGAGTGGACCCTGACGCGTGAGCAAAAGGATGTCCAGAGATGGCCGTGATCAATCGCATTGCCGGGTTTGCCGATGAGATGACCGCCTGGCGCCGGCATCTGCATGAGACCCCGGAATTGGGGTTTGACTGTCATGAAACCGCAGGCTTTGTGGTCGAGCGCTTGCGCGAATTCGGTATCACCCGGATTGAAGAGGGCATTGCCACCTCTGGTGTGGTGGCGGTGATCGAAGGGCGCGGCGATGGCCCCTGCATCGGGTTGCGCGCCGATATGGATGCCTTGCCGATCATTGAGGCGACCGGCGCCGACTGGGCCTCGAAGCGGGCGGGCAAGATGCATGCCTGTGGCCATGACGGGCATACCACGATGCTGCTCGGCGCGGCCAAATACCTGGCCGAAACGCGCAACTTCAAGGGCCGTGTCGCGCTTATCTTTCAGCCTGCCGAAGAAGGGCCGGGGGGTGGTCAAGTGATGGTCGAGGCGGGCATCATGGATCGCTACGCCATTGATCAGGTCTATGCGCTGCATACCCTGCCGGGCGTGGCGGCCGGCACGTTTGAAACCACGCCGGGGCCGATCATGGCGGCGGTGGATACGCTTCATATCGAGGTCATCGGGCAGGGCGGCCATGGCGCCATGCCGCATGACACCCGCGACCCGGTGGTCGCCGCCGTGGGGATCGTGCAGGCGATCCAGACCATCGTCAGCCGCAACCGCAATCCGCTGGATGATCTGGTGATCTCAGTCACGCAGATCCACACCGGCAGCGCCGACAATGTGATCCCCGAGACCGCCTATATCAATGCCACGATCCGCACCTTTGCCCCCGAGGTACAGCAGATGGTGCATCGCCGCCTGCGCGAAATCGCCGAAGGGCAGGCGGCCTCTTACGGGGTGCGCGCCGAAGTGCGGATCGAGCTTGGCTATCCGGCGACCGTCAATGATGCCGCCAAAACCGGCTTTGCCGCCGAGGTCGCGCGCGATATCGTGGGCGACGCGTCGGTGACTGACGATCGCCCGCGCGAAATGGGGGCGGAGGATTTCTCCTATATGCTTGAGGCGCGGCCTGGGTCTTACCTGTTTCTGGGCCAGGGCGAGGGGCCGGGCCTGCATCACCCGGAATTTGATTTCAACGATGCGGTCGCCCCGGTGGGCGCCTCGTTCTTTGCGCGACTTGTCGAGCGTGCGCAGCCGCTTGCAAAACCTTGATGAAGGAATTTTATGGCTCTGGAAGATGCAAAAACACAAGTAGATCAGGCGTTTACAAGGCAAACCTTACGCGGTTTGAGCTATGAGAACACCTTTGGTGGCGCCACGTCCTTTATGCGTCGACGCTATACCAAGGACCTGAGTGGCGTCGATGTTGCCATCACCGGGGTACCGTTTGATCAGGGTGTGACCAACCGTCCCGGCACGCGGCTTGGCCCGCGCGCGATCCGCGAGGCGAGCGCCCTTCAGGTGTTTGACCCGCCTTATGACTGGGGCGGGTATGACCCGCTGAGCGCGCTCAACATCGTGGATTACGGCGATCTGGCGTTCGATTATGCCAATGTCCCCGCCTTTCCCGGCGCCTTGACCAGCCATATCCGGGGCATCCTTGATGCCGGTGCAGCCAGCATTGCCATTGGCGGTGATCATTATATTTCCTTCCCGATTCTAAAGGCTTACGCGGAAAAGTTCGGGCCCTTGGCCCTGGTGCAGTTCGATGCCCATTCCGACACCTGGGTCGATGACGATATGGACCGGGTCGATCATGGCACGATGTTTTACAAGGCGGTCAAGCTTGGGCTGATTGATCCCAAGCACTCTGTTCAGGTCGGCATTCGTACCGAGAATCCCGACACATTGGGCATCACCACGATTGATGCGCGCGAGGTTCATCTGGCTGGCCCGGTGGAAACAGCACTTAAAATCAAGGAAATAGTCGGCGAAGCTAATGTCTACATGACCTTCGATATCGACTGTCTCGATCCGGCCTTTGCGCCCGGCACGGGCACGCCGGTCTGGGGCGGCCTTAGCACGGCGCAGGCGGCGATTATCCTGCGCGACCTTGCGGGCATCACCCTTGTCGGGGGCGACGTGGTCGAGGTGTCACCGGCCTATGACACAACCGGCGCCACGGCCATTGCAGGCGCTCATGTGGCGATGGAAATGCTCTGCCTCTGGGGCTGGACCCGGCGCACATGAAAAGGCGGCCACCTCACACGAGGGGCCGTCTTCAAAAAGCCCTGAAACTCAGGCGTTGGCTTCGCGGATCTTGTCTGCGGCTTCCTTGTCATAACTGACGCCGGATTTCTCGAACAGGTCGTCCAACTCACCCGAGAGGGTCATTTCGGTAATGATGTCGCAGCCGCCGACAAATTCGCCTTTGACGTATAGCTGGGGCACGGTGGGCCAGTCGGAATAATCCTTGACACCCTGGCGGATCGCCTCATCGGCAAGCACATTCACATCGGCAAAGTCGACGCCCATGAAGTTAAGGACACCGGCCACGCGCGATGAAAACCCGCATTGCGGCATGTCCTTGGTGCCTTTCATGTAAAGCACCACGTCGTTGGCTTTCACGGTCTCTTCGATCTGGGTTTTTGCATCGGTCATTTGGTAAGTCCTTGTCATCGGGCCGCGTCAGATGAAGCGGGAAAGGTAAAGCGCGCCTAGTCCGGCGCCTTGGTGGTCAGGGCAAGCGCGTGAATTACCCCGTTGGGGCCATCCATCTTGCCCTTGAGGGCGGCATAAACGGCACGCTGTTGCTGAACGCGGTTCATCCCGCGAAAGCTTTCGTCGATCACTTCGGCCGAAAAATGCACGCCATCATCCCCCTGAACGGTGATCGTGGCATCAGGCAGGGTCTGGCGGATCAGGGCTTCGAGGTCTGAGGCAAGTAGGGCCATGCGGGCGTCTCCTTTGGGCAGGTGCCACAGATGTAGAGCGCGCCATGCCCGAGTGCAAGATGCCTGGGGGTCTCATCCCACGCACAGGGTTTCTTCTGGCCAAAAATATCCCGGGGGGAAGGCCGAAGGCCTGGGGGGCAGCGCCCCCCTGACCCGCTCGCGGTCAGATTTCCTGACCTTTTTTCAAAAGGTCGTCGATCAACTGGCGCTGCAAGGCGCCGCTATCGCCGCCGCCATACTGAAGCGCGCCGCCGGAATAAAGCGTGCCATAGCTCTGCGCGAGGTTGACCACCTGACCAAGGCCGGAAATGAATTCGTCCTTTTCCAACGCCTTCAACGGATGGATGAACGCCGACCAGAGCACGTCTTTGGCGATGGCATAGCGCGCATCGAGGGCAGAGTCGAAATTGGCCTGAAGAACGCGGGTGATATCCTCCTGGCTCATCTCTTCGATCTTGCGCACCGGGGTGATGGCGCGCATGCGATCCGCGGTTTCATCGGTGATGATCATGACCTGCACGTCGTTGATGCTCAACTGCCAGGCGCGGCCGTTTGTCTGGGCCTCGGGGTCAAGCGCGCGGATGATCTCATCCAGCCGCGCAAGGGTCATCGGCGCCTCACCATAGATCTCATCGGGCGGTTGCGCCTCGGGTTCGGCGTCGGGGGCGGTCTCTTGCGCGGCGGCGCTCAGGGCGCCAAGGGCAAGGCTTGCGGCAAGCAGGAATCGGATCATCGACAGTCCTTTCAGGGGCACTGGCGATGATCCTGCCATAGCGGGCGCGGGGCCGCTATGGCGCTCAGCAAAACGTGATCAGGCGAAGGTCTCGCCGAACGTGCCGCGATAGATCGCCGAAAGCTCGGCCAGAGGCGCTTCGGTCGTGCCGTATTTCACCGTATGGCCGCCGAACTTGCCGACCGACTGCACCGGAACGCCGGCCTGTCCGGCCGCGATCATCAGGGCTTCGGCCTGATCGAAGTTGCAGGCAATCAGATAGCGTCCCTGATCCTCGCCAAAGAGCGTCGCAGTGTCGCCGCTGTCAAGTTGAACGCCGACGCAAGCCGCCTCGGCCAGCTCGAACGCCGCGAGCGCAAGACCGCCATCCGAAAGGTCGGTACAGGCCTTGATCAATGTGTGATTGGCGCGGATGAAATCGCCGTGGCGTTTTTCGGCAGCAAGATCGACCGCTGGTGCGTCGCCCTCAGGCCGGTTGAACACCTCGGCCAATAGGGCCGATTGCCCCAGATGCCCGACCGTCTCGCCCAAGACAAGCGCCACATGGCCCTCGCGGACCTCGGCGGTGATCGCCAGATCGGCATTGGCAATAAGACCCACCGCGCCAATCGTCGGCGTCGGCAGGATCGCGGCGCCGTCGGTCTCGTTGTAAAGCGAGACATTGCCAGACACGATCGGCATATCAAGCGCGCTACAGGCCTCGCCGATGCCTTTGAGGGCGCCAACGAACTGGCCCATGATCTCGGGCTTTTCGGGGTTGCCGAAGTTGAGGTTGTCGGTCGAGGCAAGCGGCGTGGCGCCAAGCGCCGTGAGGTTGCGATAGGCCTCGGCCACGGCCTGTTTGCCGCCCTCGTAAGGGTTGGCCGCGACATAGCGCGGGGTCACGTCGCTGGTAAAGGCCAAGAGCTTTTCGGTGCCATGCACACGGATCAACCCGCCGCCCAAGCCCGGCGCGCGGGCGGTATCGGCCATGACCATGGTGTCATATTGCTCATACACCCATTCGCGCGAACAGTAATTGACCGAGCCGATCAGCGCGCGCAGCCCGTCGATCGGGTCGATCTGCGGCACGGCCTCGTCGTCAAGCGGCGTGGCGGGGGCGGTTGCAACCCAGGGGCGGTCATATTCCGGCGCGCTGCCCGCCAACGTGGCCAGCGGAAGATCGGCCTTGACCTCATTGCCCTGCATGATCAGAAAGCGGTCTTCCGGGATGGTTTCGCCGACAATCGCGAAATCGAGGTCCCATTTGTCGAACACGGCGCGGGCCTCGGCCTCAAGCTCGGGGCGCAGCACCATCAGCATGCGTTCCTGGCTTTCAGAAAGCATCATTTCATAGGCGGTCATGTTGTCTTCGCGCTGCGGCACGTGATCGAGCTGCAACTTGACGCCAAGCCCGCCCTTGTCGCCCATTTCCACGGCTGAGCAGGTCAGACCGGCGGCGCCCATATCCTGAATGGAAATGACCGCGCCGGTGGCCATCAATTCGAGCGTGGCCTCCATCAGGCGTTTTTCGGTAAACGGGTCGCCAACCTGAACGGTGGGGCGCTTTTCCTCGATGCTCTCGTCAAACTCGGCGCTGGCCATGGTGGCCCCGCCAACCCCGTCGCGGCCGGTCTTGGCGCCAAGATAGACCACCGGCATGCCAACGCCCGAGGCGGCGGAATAAAAGATCTTGTCGGTATCGGCGAGACCGGCGGCAAAAGCATTCACAAGGCAGTTGCCGTTATAGGCGGCATCAAAGCGCACCTCGCCACCGGCGCAGGGCACGCCGAAACAATTGCCATAACCGCCGACACCCGCGACCACGCCATGCACAAGCTGGCGGGTCTTGTGATGGGCGACCTCGCCAAAGCTGAGCGAGTTCAATGAGGCAATCGGGCGCGCGCCCATGGTAAAGACATCGCGCAGAATGCCGCCCACGCCGGTCGCAGCCCCCTGATAAGGCTCGATATAGCTCGGGTGGTTGTGCGACTCCATTTTGAAGATCACCGCCTGGCCATCGCCGATATCGACAACGCCGGCGTTTTCGCCGGGGCCGCAGATCACTTGCGGGCCGCTGGTGGGCAGGGTGCGCAGCCATTTCTTGGAGGATTTATAGGAACAATGCTCGTTCCACATCGCCGAAAAGATGCCCAGTTCGGTGAAGGACGGCGCGCGGCCGATAATCTCGAGAATACGGGCGTATTCATCTGGCTTGAGGCCATGGGCCTCGATCAGTTCGGGCGTGATTGCCGGTTCCTGCATCTAAATGGTATCCCCTCTGGTCCGGTTGGCATTTCTTTAGGCGATTGCGCGGGCCGGGGGAAGGGGCCGTATCACCGGAGCAGAGGACAATCTGCCCCGGTGGGACATAAAAGTGGCCCGGTTTGAAGGCCGGGCTACATCGGGATCTAGGCATCAGGCCCGCAGGCCCGCATCAGGTTACGTCGTCTTATTTGGCAACCCGTTCTGCAACGGCGGCGCGAAGCTGGTCCAGCGTCATGGTGTATTCAAGGCCACCGCCCTGTTCGACGCTGAGCGTACTTGCCCGAAAGGCCAGACGCTCGGCCATGATATCCGCGCTTTTGTCGACATCGACATAGATCAGGTGATCTGATCCTTTATTGCCGTGGTCCATAGTGACCTTGCCGATCAATTTGTCATCAACCGACATCAGCTTGCTGCTATTGTCGGCTTCAGCGAGGATGTTCTTGGTCAGGGTCTGCTCGGCCTTGGTCATGTCCTTGCCCATAAGGGACATGCCCGCCGGTGCGGTGATGTTTCCATCCATATCCATTGACGCCTGGGGAGATTGCTCGCCAACGGGCTCAAGACCGTAGTCATCGGCGTGCTTTTCCGGGTTTGCCGGGTTGGCTGTATCGGTTGTCTCGCCGGTTTCAGCGACCGGCTGCAATTCATCGGTGTCGGTGTGCCCTTGAGTGTCTTGAGCCTGTGCGGACAGGGCTGTTACGCTTGTCAGGGCGGTTACGAGGGCAAGGTTGCGAAGTTTCATTTGTTTCTCTCCTTGTTTGTTCCGCAGACTGAACTGCGATCTTATCAAGAGACGTTGCGTCTCGTTGCGGTGTGAGAGGACAACGTCGAGGTGTGCGGGGCGTTCCAAAAAGAATGTCGCGAAGATAGGAATTGACTGTCGGCGTTCAGCAATTTCATTTATTCATAATGAGTTATAAGTAAATTTCTGTCCGCTGACGTTTTTGTGATAAGGATCGCCGGGACTGAAAAGACCTTGCCGGGCACGTCCTGCGTGCACGGCCAGAAAAGGAGTTGGGAATGGATATTGCGAAGAACCCCTGGCGGGGAGTCGGCCTGGCCGCAGAGGTGTTGTCAGGCACCCCCGCGCCGAGTGTGGCGGCGGATCGGCCTTCGGGCTTGTTGAAGCAATGCCCGAAGGCCGCCGAGACGCCGTTGCGTGAACTGGAGGGGTTCGAGGCAAAGGTCTGGGCCAAGGATGAGCGCGGCCGTATGGGGCTTGGCAGTTTCAAGGCGCTCGGGGCGGCCTATGTGATTGCCCATGCCGCCGCCAAGACGGGCACCGATGACCTGACGCAGGCGTTGCGCGGGCAGGTGTACGTGACCGCAAGTGCCGGCAATCACGGGCTTTCGGTCGCCGCCGGGGCAAGGCTTTTCGGGGCGCGGGCGGTGATTTACCTGGCCGAAACCGTGCCCGAAGGCTTTGCCGAGCGGCTGCGCGCCAAGGGGGCCGAGGTGGTGCGCGAGGGCACGATTTACGAGGCCAGCATGGCCGGGGCGATGCGGGCCGCCACCGAGAATGGCTGGACACTGCTGTCCGACAGCTCCTGGCCCGGCTATTTCGAAATCCCGCACCGCCTTATGGAGGGTTATCTTGCCATGGCCGAAGAGGCCGCGCGCCAGATGCCCGCACCGCCGACGCATATTTTCCTTCAGGCCGGGGTCGGCGGGCTCGCCGGGGCGAGTGCGGCTTGGTTTCGCCATGTCTGGGGCGATGCGCCCGAGATCATCGTTGTCGAACCCGACCGCGCGCCTGCGCTTCAGGCCAGCATTCAAGCCGGCAAGCCGGTCGAGACCACCGGCCCGGTGTCCAATATGGGGCGGCTCGATTGCAAGGTGCCCTCATTGATTGCGCTTGCCGGGCTGGCGCGCGATGCCGATCTGTTCGTGACCATCACCGATGCCGAGGCCGACGCGATCCTGCCCGAACTGGCCGCGCAGGGGGCGGCAAGCACGCAGTCGGGCGCCGCAGGTGTGGCGGCGATGAAGGCAATGGCCCTGCCGGCAGAGGCGCGGGTTTTGTGCATTATCAGCGAAGAGGCCGAGGCGTGAAACGCGGTTTTTCGGTTGAGGAGTATCGCGCGCGTCTAACGCGCGCGCAGGCGGCGATGGAACGCGCAGGCCTTGGCGCGATCCTTTTGACCACAGAGCCGGATATTCGCTATTTTACCGGCTATCTCACGCGGTTTTGGGAAAGCCCGAGCCGCCCGTGGTTTCTTGTGTTGCCGCTCTCTGGCGCACCGGTGGCGGTGATCCCCTCGATTGGCGCGGCCCTGATGGCAAAGACCTGGATCCGCGATATTCGCACCTGGTCGGCGCCCAACCCGGAGGATGACGGCGTGTCGCTTCTGGCCGACACCCTGCGCGGGACCGGCGGGCCGGTTGGGGTGCCTTCGGGGCCGGAAAGCCATTTGCGCATGCCGCTGGCGGATTTTGAGCGGGTCAAACGCGCAAGCGGTCTTGAGTGGCGCGATGACGGTGGCATCGTGGCCGCCTTGCGGGCGGTGAAGTCAGAGGCCGAGATTGACAAGATCGCGCATAGCTGCGGGCTTGCGGGGCGCGCCTTTGACCGGGTGCATGAGATTGCTGCGCCCGGCGTGCCGCTCTCACAGGTGTTTCGCGACTTTCAACGCCTGTTGTTGGAAGAGGGCGCCGATTGGGTGCCCTATCTTGCCGGGGGGGCGGGGCCGGATGGGTACGGCGATGTGATTTCACCGGCCTCCGAGGTGCCGCTTGGCGGGGGGGATGTTCTTATGCTGGACACCGGGGCGGTCTGGGACGGTTATTTTTGCGACTATGACCGCAATTTTGCGATTGGCCATGCCACCAAGGCACAGCAGGACGCGCATCACCGGCTTGTCGATGCGGTGGCAGCGGCGTTTGACATCGCCCGCCCCGGTGCCAGGGCAAGCGATCTCTGGCGCGCGATGGCGGATATCGTCGGCGGGGGCGACGCGGCTGGCCGTCTTGGGCATGGGCTTGGCATGCAGCTTACCGAAGGGCTGTCGCTGACGGCAAAGGATCACACGATTCTTGAACCCGGAATGGTGATCACGCTTGAGCCCGGGGTCGAGCTTTTGCCGGGGCGGATCATGGTGCATGAAGAGAATATCGCGATCACCAAAGGCGCGCCGCGCAGGCTCTCGCGGTTTTCGGGGCGTGAGCTTGCCGTGATCTAAGTGCGGTAACTGGGTGCCCGGCAAAACGGCAATACAGCCGTCGCTGCCCAAAATCCGGGCAGGCCAAAAAAAAGGCCGAGCACTAAGCTCGGCCGAAGTCCAACAGGGAGGTATGATGGTGACCGGCCTTGCGGCTGTCACCGTCATGAGGTGGAATTAAGGGCGCCCTGACGCCCAATCAAGTGAAATAATGCCGCAGGTGCAGCATGCCCGCTATGCGAGAATTGCATAGCTTGTCCGATTGCCGCTTAATTTACTGGCTAAGGGCCTGTTCTTTCAACAGCTTACGATAGGTGAATATCTCTTCCTGAACGAAATCGCGAAAGGCCGAAATTCGTTTGGATTGGCGTAATTCCTCTGGATAGGCGAGGAAAACAGGCACTTCGACCGATTGCACCTCTGGCAGAACCCGCACGAGATTTGGGAAATCCTGGGTAAGATAGTCCGGCAACACGCCGATTCCGAGATTGTTCAACACCCCCTGAAGGACGCCAAAATAGTTGTTCACCGTCAGAACCGACTGAATGTCATTGGTCATCAGCTCATTGACCAGCATTGCCCCGGCGCCAACCTGTGTTGATCGTGGGTTCTGACATATCAGACGGTGGGCATGCAGGTCATCAATGATCTCGGGGATGCCACGGCTATCAAGATAGCCGGGGGACGCATAAAGCGCCATATGGACGCTCATCAGGCGCTTGCGGATCAGGTCGGCCTGGCTTGGCTCTTTCATGCGGATGGCGACATCGGCCTCGCGCATCGGCAGGTCAAGCACGCGCTCTTCCAGCATCAGGTCAATCTTGAGGTCGGGGTATTTTTCGTAAAGTTTGGTCAGCCGCGGCGCCAGCCAAAGCGTGCCAAAGCCGGTCGTGGTGGTGACGCGCAATTCGCCAAACACCTCTTCCTCGCTGTCGCGAATGCGGGCGGTGGCGGCGTCAAGCCGCTTTAACATGGCGCGGGTGGCATCGAACAGCAATTCGCCCTGTTCCGTGAGAATCAGTCCGCGCGCGTGGCGGTGAAACAGGGTGGCATTGAGAGATTCCTCAAGCGCGCGGATCTGGCGGCTCACGGCAGATTGCGACAGGTGAAGCTGATCACCGGCATGCGTCAGGCTGCCGACATCGGCGACCGCATGAAATATTCTAAGCTTGTCCCAATCCATTGCACTAACTTTCTGAGGAAACACAGGCGTGCCACGCAATAGCAGAGAAGTGGTTCGAAAACATAGGGCGTCAATGATTTTTTTATGAAAATCCCCTTGGTAGGTCACTAGTTATGACCTAATATTGCCGTATATTGTGGCATAGTCCTCGAACCGCTGGGAGGCACGACATGACAAAGCAACAGGTATCCCTCAACGACCGTTTCGACCTTGAAAAATCGCCGGTTCTGCTTAATGGCACACAGGCGCTTGTGCGCCTGATGCTGATGCAATCGGCGCGGGATCGGGCGGCGGGCTTGCACACGGCGGGCTATGTCACCGGCTATCGCGGCTCACCGCTTGGGGCGGTGGATCTACAGATGGCCCGCGCCGCTAAATATCTGGCAAAGGCGGATGTGCTTTTCAAAGAAGGGCTTAACGAGGATCTTGCCGCGACCGCCCTTTGGGGCAGCCAGCAGGCAGAGTTGCGTGGCGAGGGCAAATATGACGGCGTCTTTGGCCTCTGGTATGGCAAGGGCCCCGGTGTGGACCGCTCGGGCGATGTGATGCGCCATGCCAATATGGCAGGCAGTTCGAAACATGGCGGCGTGTTGATGGCGATGGGCGATGATCACACCGGCGAATCCTCGACCGTGCTGCATCAGAGCGAATGGGCGATGGTCGACGCCTATATGCCGGTCGTTAGCCCGGCAGGCGTGCAGGAAGTGCTTGATTACGGCATCTATGGCTATGCCTTGTCGCGGTTTTCAGGGCTTTGGGTGGGGCTCAAGACGATGAAAGACACGGTCGAGGCCACATCGGTGGTGGATGGCCGCCCTGATCGGATGCAGCTTGTGACGCCAGAGTTCGAGATGCCCGAAGGGGGCCTCAATATCCGTCTTGGCGATACCCCGCATGCCCAGGAGGTGCGGATGATCGACCACAAACGCTTTGCCGCCGAGGCGTTCAGCCATGCCAACAAGATGGACAAACGCATGTGGGGCAAACCCGGCGCCAAGATCGGCTTTGTCGCGGCGGGCAAGAACTGGCTCGATCTGGTGCATGCGCTTGATCTTTTGGGGGTGGACGCGGCCGAGGCAGAGCGTCTTGGCATCACCACCTACAAGATCGGCCAGACCTTTCCGCTTGATATGCTCGGCTTTCACGATTGGGCCGAGGGGCTTGATCTGATCGTCGTGGTTGAAGAAAAGCGCAAGCTGATCGAGGTGCAGATCAAGGAGGCGATCTTTAACGACCGTCACGGGCGGCGGGTTTATGGCTGGCACAAGGGCGGCGGTGCCGGGTCGATGCACGGGCCAGAGCTTTTCCCGACGCGCGGCGCGCTTGATCCGATCCTGATCGCTGAAAAGCTTGGTGAAATCCTGATCGAAGAGGGCCGTGACACCGATCGCATCAAGGCGGGTCTTTCGTCGCTGGCCGAGGCGCGGCGCAATGACAATGCCGAGGAAATCGCCACCCGGCTGCCGTATTTCTGTTCGGGCTGTCCGCATAACAGCAGCACCAAATTGCCCGAGGGCGCGCGCGCCTATGCCGGTATCGGCTGTCATTACATGGTGCAATGGATGGACCGCGAGACCACCGGCTTTACCCATATGGGCGGTGAAGGTGCCAATTGGATCGGCGAGGCGCCGTTTTCCAAACGCGGCCATGTGTTTCAGAACCTTGGCGACGGCACCTATAACCATTCCGGCGTGCAGGCCATTCGCGCCGCCCTCGCGGCGGGCACGACGATCACTTACAAGATCCTCTACAATGATGCGGTTGCGATGACCGGCGGTCAGGCCAATGAAGGCGGCCTTGATGCGCCCCGCATCGCCGCCGAATTGCATGCGATGGGGGTCAAGCACCTGGCCGTGGTCTATGACGAAAAGGAAGACATCGACCTTAAGTCCTTCCCGCAAGGTGTTGATTGCTTTGAGCGATCAGAATTAATGAATGTGCAGAAACGATTTGCCGAGACCGAAGGTGTGTCGGCCATCATCTATGTCCAGACCTGCGCCGCCGAAAAGCGCCGCCGCCGCAAGCGCGGCCTGTTCCCGGACCCCGACAAACGTGTGTTCATCAACACCGATGTCTGTGAAGGCTGTGGCGATTGCGGGGTTCAGTCGAACTGTGTCTCGATTGTTCCGGTTGAGACCGAACTTGGCCGCAAGCGCGCGATTGATCAGTCGAGCTGTAACAAGGATTTCAGTTGTCTCAAGGGCTTCTGCCCGTCTTTTGTCACGCTGGAAGGCGCGGTCATCCGCAAGGATCAGACCGCCGATCTGGTTTTGCCTGACATGCCCATGCCCGTCTTGCCCAAGATCAACGGCACCCACAACGTGGTGATTACCGGCGTGGGGGGCACCGGGGTTGTCACCATCGGCGCGGTGCTGGCACAGGCCGCACAGATTGACGGCAAAGGCGCGGGCATGATGGAAATGGCCGGGCTCGCGCAAAAGGGCGGCGCGGTGCATATCCATTGCCGCCTTGCCGAAACGCCCGAAGATATCAACGCGATCCGTGTTGCAACGGGGGAATGTGATACCCTGATCGGCGGCGATCTTGTGGTCAGCGCCGGGGCGAAAACCCTTGGTCTTACCCGCGCCGGGCGCACCGGGGCGGTGGTCAATCGTCACGAGATCATCACCGGCGATTTCACCCGCAACACCGAGTTTCACCTGCCGACAGATCGCCTTGAACTGGCACTTGAGGCGCGGCTTCGCGAGGATGTGCAGCTTTTCGATGCCTCTGATCTGGCCAAGACGGTGATGGGCGATTCGATCTATTCCAACATGATGATCTTTGGCGCAGCCTGGCAGCGCGGTCTGTTGCCGATCAGCCACGACGCGATCACCCAGGCGATCACCCTGAACGGCGCGGCGGTCGAAAAGAACCTGCGCGCCTTTGAAATCGGCCGTTGGGCCGCGCTATATCCCGACGATGTTACGACATTCCTGACGCCGACTGTGGTGCAAAAACCCAAATCCCTGGCGGAAAAGATCGCCTTTCGCGCCGATCACCTGCGCGCCTATCAGGGCAAGGGCCTTGCCAAGCGTTATGAGGCGCGGCTGGCCGGGATTGAGGACAAGGCGGTGAAAGAGGCCGTGGCCAAGGGCTATCACAAGCTTTTGGCCTATAAGGATGAATATGAGGTCGCGCGCCTGCATCTTGAGACGGCGGATAAGGCGCGCGCCGAATTCGGCAATGATTTCAAGATGAAGTTCCACCTTGCCCCGCCGATTCTGTCGAAAACCGGCAGCGATGGCCGCCCGGTGAAGCGTGAGTTCGGGCCGGGCATCCTGCGCGCGTTCGGTATCCTTGCCCGCCTCAAACGCCTGCGCGGCACGCCGCTTGATCTGTTCGGGCGCACCGCCGAGCGCAGGATGGAGCGCGCGTTGATCAAGCAATACGAGGCGGATATGGACGCGGTCCTGCCCAAACTCAGCGAAGCAACCCGCGAGGCGGTGATCGCATTGGCCGAATTGCCGCTGTCGATCCGGGGTTTTGGCCCGGTGAAACAGGCCAATGAGGCCAAGGCCGCCAAACGCCGCGAGGAATTGCTCGCGGTGATCCACGCCGGGGGCGCGCCGATGACGCAGGCGGCGGAATAAGCGCAGCGCCCTGACATCGCCGTGACCGGCCGCTTTCTCGGGGATGCGAAATTCCCTCATGGCGTTTTTGCGCCGCAAGACGTATGAGGTATCGCCAACCCCGGTGATCCTTTTCGATCCGGGGTTGGCTTTGGGCAACAAATGCGGACGGCGCAAGATGGCGGTAGGGATTTTCGACAGCGGGCTTGGCGGCCTGACGGTTCTGGATGCGGTGCAAAGGCGGTTGCCGGATCTGCCGTTGGTGTATCTTGGCGACAATGCCCATGCGCCGTACGGCGTGCGCGACGCCGATGACGTCTATGACCTTACCACGACGGCGGTTGACCGGTTGTTTCAAGCGGGCTGTGATCTTGTGATTCTGGCCTGCAACACCGCCTCGGCGGCAGCCCTGCGGCGGATGCAGGAATCCTGGGTGCCTGCCAACAAGCGCGTGCTTGGCGTCTTTGTGCCGCTGATCGAGGCGCTAACCGAACGGCAATGGGGCGACAATTCCCCGCCCCGCGAGGTGGCCGTGAAACACGTGGCGCTGTTTGCCACCCCCGCCACCGTCAGCAGCCGCGCGTTTCAGCGCGAGCTGGCGTTTCGCGCGATTGGCGTCGATGTCGAGGCGCAGGCCTGTGGCGGCGTTGTTGATGCGATCGAGGACGGCGATCTTATCCTGGCCGAGGCTCTGGTGCGCAGCCATGTGGATGCGCTGCGGCGCAAGATGCCAACCCCCGAAGCAGCGATTTTGGGTTGTACCCATTATCCGCTGATGCAGGAGGTGTTTCAGGACGCGCTTGGCGCCAATGTGGCGGTTTATAGCCAGGCCAATCTTGTGGCCGAAAGCCTTGCTGATTACCTGATCCGGCACCCCAAAATGACCGGGCCCGGCGAGGTATCGCAATTTCTGACCACGGGTGAGCCCAAACGCGTTTCGTCGCGGGCCACGCAATTCCTGCGACGACAGATCACGTTTCAAGCTGCCTGAGCGAGGCTGCCTGGCAAGGCGGACGAGCATTTGGCCGCATTGCGGGCTTGCCCGAAACGATCTACTTCTTCCCTTGAGATTTGAAAGCGAGGTCACCCATGACCCATAAAATCGCCATCCTTGGCGCCAGCGGCTACACCGGGGCAGAGCTTGTCCGGCTGATCGCCACCCATCCGAGCATGGAAATCGCCGCCCTTGGCGCGAATTCCAAAGCGGGCCAATCTATCGCCGAGGTCTTTCCGCATCTGCGCCATCTTGACCTACCGGATATGGTGACCATCGAGCAGATTGATTTTTCCGCCATTGACCTGTGTTTTTGCGCCCTGCCGCACAAGACCAGCCAGGAGGTGATCAAGGCCCTGCCGCGTAACCTTAAAATTGTCGATCTGAGCGCCGATTTCCGGCTGCGTGATCCGGCGGCGTATGAAAAATGGTATGGCAACCCGCATGCGGCGGTCGAGCTTCAGAAAGAGGCGGTCTATGGGTTGACCGAATTTTATCGCGACGAGATTGCGGGCGCGCGACTTGTGGCGGGCACCGGCTGTAACGCGGCAACCGGGCAGTATATGCTGCGCCCGCTGATTGCGGCGGGGGTGATTGATCTCGATGACATCATTCTCGATCTCAAATGCGCGGTTTCCGGGGCGGGGCGCGCTCTCAAGGAAAACCTGCTGCATGCAGAGCTTTCCGAGGGCTATCACGCCTATGCGGTCGGTGGCACGCACCGCCATCTTGGCGAGTTCGATCAGGAATTTTCGGCAATCGCCGGGCGCGCCGTCAATATTCAGTTCACACCGCATCTTATTCCCGCCAACCGCGGGATTCTCGCCACCGGGTACGTGCGGGGCGAGGCGCAGGTGATCCATGACACGCTCGCCGCCACCTATCAGGGCGAGCCGTTCATCACCGTCCTGCCAATGGGCGAAGCACCGAGTACGCGCCACATCCGGGGCAGCAACTTTTGCCATATCGGGGTGGTCGCAGATCGCATAGCGGGACGGGTGATCGTGATTGCCGCGCTCGACAATCTGACCAAAGGGTCAAGCGGTCAGGCCTTGCAAAATGCGAATCTGATGTTAGCTGAACCAGAGACCACCGGCCTTATGATGGCCCCGGTCTTTCCGTGACTTAAGGGGATGGCCATGAAATCACTCAAGAAAAAACGCCGCATTCAGGTTGTCGCGATTGCCGCCATCGCCCTTGTGGCGGCTACGGCGCTCATTGGCTATGGCATGCGCGACGGGATCAACTTTTTCCGCTCGCCGACGCAGGTTCTGGCCGAACCGCCCGCCCCGAACGAGGTGTTTCGCATTGGCGGGCTGGTTGAGGACGGCAGCCTCAAGCGTGGCGAGGGTGAGGTGATCCGCTTTAACGTGACCGACGGCAATGGCATTGTTGCGGTGACCTATCGCGGCGTTCTGCCCGATCTGTTCGAGGAAAACCAAGGCATGGTCGGGACCGGAAGCTATCGCGACGGGGTGTTTCAGGCCTCTGAAATCCTGGCCAAGCACGACGAAAGCTATATGCCCAAAGAGGTGGTTGACGCCCTCAAGGAGCAGGGCGTTTATAAAGACCCGAACGGTAGCTAAGCGCGCCGTTAACCAGGCATGGCCCAGCCTTCTGTACCAGATGTGCAAAAGGTGGGGTTCATGCAGACAGTCACGGAAATCGCAAAAGAAATCGTCGCCCGCGAGGGCGGATATGTCAACGATCCCGACGATCCGGGGGGCGCGACCAAGTTTGGCGTGACCATTCACACCCTGCGCCGGCTTGGGCTGGACCTGACGCAAGACGGGGTGGTGGATCAGCGCGATGTGCGCGCGCTGACCCGCGCCGATGCGGTCGAGATTTTCGTCGACCACTACTATCATCGCCCGCCTGCCGGACCCGCTTCAGGCCAGCGTGTTTGACATGTATGTCAACGCGGGCGCCAATGCGGTGAAGATCCTGCAACGGCTTTTGCGCGACATGGGGCAGGAGGCGGATATCGACGGGGTGATCGGGCCGCAGACCGTCAAAGCGGCCGAGACCGCCACCCGCGCCGCCCCCGATCATATCGCCGATGCTTACGGGATCGCGCGGCGCAATTACTATTTCCGGCTTGCCGATGGTCGCCCGGCAAGCCGCAAGTTCGCGCGCACGAAGGCGGGTGGCAAGGGCGGCTGGATCAGGCGCGCGGAAGAGTTCATCGCGCCCCGGTTTCATCTGAGCACGGCAGAGTTCAACACACGGGTGGCAGCATGGTAATTGATATTCTGAGGGCGCTGTTTGGTGGCGGCGCAAACGTGGTGCGCGAAACCGCAGAGGTGTTTCGTGTCAACGCCGAGGCCGCCGATCAGCGCAGCATCGAGACACAGCGCGCCGCGCTTGAACAGATGGCCGGTGAATTCAAGCTTGAGAACCGGGGCGCGTTCGACCGCTTAATCGACGGGTTGAACCGCGTTCCGCGCCCGGCGATGGCACTTGGCACGCTTGGGCTTTTTGTGGCGGCGATGGTCGATCCGCTCTGGTTTGGCGAGCGGATGGCGGGGCTGTCGCTTGTGCCCGAACCGCTGTGGTGGCTTCTGGGGGCGATCGTCAGCTTTTATTTCGGCGCCCGTTATCAGACCAAGGGCCAGGACTTTCAGCGCTCGATCGCCACGACAATCGCGCGCACGCCGCAGGTGGCCGAGACGATCACGACCCTGCGGCAATTGCGCGCCGATAGCCCCGGCATGGCCGAAACCCGGTCCGACGCGCCATTGGCGCTTGCGGTATTGGCCCCGGCGGACAACCCGGCGCTTGAGGATTGGAACCGCAGCCGCGCCTGAGCCCCCGCGACAATGTGATCCGCGCGCGCGGCTGATTACGATTGGCCCGCGCGCAGGCCTGCCCTATACTCAGGCCATGATTACAGAACTCGGACATTTCGCCCTTATCCTCGCCTTTCTGGTTGCCTGTTTCCAGGCGACCATCCCGCTTGTGGGGGCGTATAAACGATGGCCCGGCTGGATGGCCGTTGCCGAACCCGCCGCAACGCTTCAGCTTGTGCTGACCGGCGTGGCCTTTGGCGCCCTGATGTGGGCCTTTGTGACCTCGGATTTCTCGCTCCGGCTTGTGGTGCTCAATAGCCATACGGCCAAGCCGATGCTCTACAAGATCACCGGCGTCTGGGGCAACCATGAGGGCTCGATGCTGCTTTGGGTGCTGATCGTGGCGCTGTTCGGGGCCTCGGTCGCGTGGTTCGGAGGTAACCTTCCGCCCAGTCTCAAGGCGCGGGTTCTGTCGGTGCAGGCAATGATCGGGGTGGCGTTTTTCGGCTTTATCCTTTTGACATCAAACCCGTTTTTGCGCGTGGCGGTGCCGCCGTTTGACGGCAATGACCTTAATCCGCTATTGCAGGATCCCGGTTTGGCCTTTCATCCGCCGTTCCTTTATCTGGGCTATGTCGGTCTTTCGATGACGTTTTCCTTTGCCGTCGCCGCCCTGATTGAGGGGCGCGTCGATGCGGCCTGGGGGCGGTGGGTGCGCCCCTATACCCTGGCGGCCTGGGTGTTTCTGACCATCGGGATCGGATTGGGAAGCTGGTGGGCCTATTACGAGCTCGGCTGGGGCGGGTTCTGGTTCTGGGACCCGGTTGAAAACGCAAGCTTCATGCCCTGGCTTATTGCCGCCGCCCTGTTGCATTCCGCCGTCGTGGTGGAAAAGCGCGAAAGCCTCAAAAGCTGGACCATCCTGTTGGCGATCATCGCCTTCGGGTTCTCGATGGTCGGCGCCTTCATCACCCGCTCTGGCGTTCTGACATCGGTGCATGCCTTTGCCACAGACCCCGAGCGCGGGGTGTTCCTTTTGGCGATCCTCGCGGTCTTCATGGCCGGTGCCCTGACGCTTTTTGCGGCGCGTGCAAATGTGATGCAGGCCAAGGGCGTGTTTAGCCTTGTCAGCCGCGAATCGATGCTCTTGCTCAACAATATCCTGCTGGCGGTCGCGGCCTTTGTGGTCTTTGTTGGTACGATCTGGCCTCTGGTCGCCGAAATGGCGTTTGATCGCAAGCTCTCAGTAGGCGAGCCGTTTTTCAACATGGCCTTCACGCCGTTCATGGTGCTGTTGGGGCTTGTCCTTCCGGTTGGCGCGATGATGTCGTGGAAACGCGCAATGCTTGGCCGGGTGCTGCGGCAATTGCGCGGGGTGTTTGCCCTGGCCATCGCCATCGGCGCATTGGCCTTTGCGATGCAGACCGGGACATCGGCGCTTGGGCCGGTGGGGCTGTTCTTTGCGGCCTGGCTTGTTGGTGGCTCGGCGGTTGATATCTGGTCGCGCACCGGGCGCGGCGCTTTGGGCGCGCGGTTTGGTCGTCTGATGCGCCTGCCGCGCGCCGATTGGGGCAAATCGGTGGCCCATGCCGGGCTTGGCGTGACCATGGCCGGGATCGCCGCGATGATGGCCTGGCAGGTCGAAGATATTCGCGTGCTCAAGGTCGGCGAAGACCTTGAAATTGCGGGCTATGGCCTTCGCCTTGATCAGGTCGAGCGGCTGAATGGGCCGAATTACATCGCCACCAAGGCTACCTTCACCTTAAGCGAAAATGGCCGCGAGATCGCCACCATGTACCCGGAAAAGCGCAACTATCCTGTGGCGCAGATGCCAACCACCGAGGCGGCGCTGAACAACGGGTTCCTGCGCGACATCTATGTGGTGATCGGCGATCCACAACAGGGCGGGGGCTGGGCGGTGCGCAGCTATTACAAGCCGCTCGCGAACTGGATTTGGGGCGGGTCGTTGCTTATGGCCTTTGGCGGGCTTTTGTCCCTCACGGACCGGCGTTACCGGGTCGCGGCGGGCGCACGGCGGGCCCCCGCAACCGGGGTGCCTGCGGAATGAAGCGGCTTGTCCTTTTGCTCTGCCTGATGGCGGCGCCGCTTTGGGCGGTGCAACCTGACGAAATCCTTGACGATCCGGCGCTAGAGGCGCGGGCGCGCGATATCTCGTCTGGCCTGCGCTGTCTTGTATGCCGCAACGAAAGCATCGACGATTCCAACGCCGAACTTGCCCGTGATCTGCGTCTTTTGGTGCGCGAACGGCTTGTGGCGGGGGATAGCAACGAGGAGACGGTGGATTTCATCGTTGATCGTTACGGCGAATATGTCCTGCTGAAACCCGGCACAGGGGGCGCGAATATCCTGCTCTGGCTGGCCGGGCCGTTGATGCTTGCGGTCGGGTTGATCCTTGGCGGGCTTTATCTGCGACGCCGCTCCACCACGCCGGAAACCGACGTGGCGCAGCTGAGCGAGGCCGAGGAAGATCGGCTGCGTGAAATCCTGAAAGAGTGACGCGCGGTTTCGCTTGGCGGCGCGCCGGTGCTGCGCTTTTATGCGCCTGACCATTTATGCCGGAGGCCGCACCCGTGAAAGACTATCAGACCATCACCCTTGAGATCGACGCAGATGTCGCGACCTTGCGCCTGAACCGGCCTGACAAGATGAATGCGCTCAACACACTGATGCGCGCCGAGATCACCGATGCCGTCACTTATGCCGGACGGCGCGCGCGGGTTGTGGTGCTCACGGGCAACGGCAAGGCGTTCTGCTCGGGGCAGGACCTGAGCGATGGCGGCAATGCCACTGCGCTTGATCTGGAACGTGTGCTGCGCGACGAATACGTGCCGATGCTGCGCGCGATCACCGATTGCCCGGTGCCAACCATTAGCGCCGTCAACGGGCCGGCGGCGGGGGCAGGGGCCAATCTTGCGCTTGCTGCCGATGTGGTCATCGCCACCGAGCGCGCCTATTTCCTTCAGGCCTTTACCCGGATCGGCCTTATCCCCGATGCCGGGGGCACCTATTTCCTGCCGCGTCAGATGGGCACCGCCAAGGCCATGGGCGCCGCCCTCTTCGCCGAACCGATCAGCGCGCGTCAGGCCAGCGATTGGGGCATGATCTGGGAGGCGGTGGAGGACGACGGCTTCGAGGCCCATTGGCAGGCACGCGCCGCGCATCTGGCGCAAGGCCCGAGCAAGACCTATGGCCACGTCAAAGCCGCCATTCGCGGCAGCTGGGACAATTCCATGGATAGCCAGCTTGACCTTGAGGCGAAATTGCAAGGCGCCTGCGGGCAATCGCGCGACTTTAAAGAGGGCGTGATGGCCTTTCTGGAAAAACGCCCGGCAAAATTCGAGGGGCGCTAGATACGCTCTGGCCAAAAAAGGCCCGAACCTGAGGCTCGGGCCTTTTGATTATCTGGCACGGCGGGCGTTAGCGATTCTCGATATCGACATAGTCGCGCAGGGTTGCGCCATTATAAAGCTGACGCGGGCGACCGATCTTGAGTTGCGGATCGCCGATCATTTCCTTCCACTGCGAAATCCAGCCAATCGTACGCGACAGCGCAAAGATCGGTGTGAACATCGAGGTCGGAAATCCCATCGCCTCAAGAATGATGCCGGAATAGAAATCGACATTCGGGAACAGCTTTTTCTCCGTGAAATACGGATCGGCAAGGGCGGCTTTCTCAAGCTCTTTGGCGACCTGAAGGGTGGGATTGTTTTCCACTCCAAGCAGATCGAGCACCTCATCGGCCGATTGCTTCATGACCTTGGCGCGCGGATCAAAGTTCTTGTAGACCCGGTGACCAAAGCCCATCAGGCGGAACGGATCATTCTTGTCCTTCGCGCGCGCGATAAATTCCGGGATACGATCCGGCGTGCCGATTTCCTGGAGCATCTCAAGACAGGCTTGATTGGCGCCGCCATGCGCGGGCCCCCAGAGACAGGCAATGCCCGCCGCGATACAGGCGAACGGGTTCGCCCCCGAGCTTGACGCGAGACGTACGGTCGAGGTCGAGGCGTTCTGCTCGTGATCGGCATGCAGGGTAAATATCCGGTCCATGGCGCGCGCCAGAATCGGGTTCACTTCGTAATTTTCGGCCGGCACGGCAAAGCACATGCGCAGGAAGTTCGAGGCGTAATCCAGATCGTTGCGCGGATACTCAAACGGCTGGCCGATGGTGTATTTATAGGCCATCGCCGCAATCGTCGGCATCTTTGCGATCATCCGGATCGAGGCAACTTCGCGCTGCCATGGATCGTTGATATCTGTGCTGTCATGATAAAAGGCCGACATCGCGCCGACCACGCCCACCATAATCGCCATTGGATGAGCATCGCGGCGGAAGCCACGGAAAAGATACATCATTTGCTCATGGATCATGGTGTGGCCGGTGACCCGGCCTTCGAAATCCTCTAGCTGTGCGGGGCTTGGCAATTCACCGTAAAGCAGCAGGTAGCACACTTCGAGGTAATGCGATTTCTCGGCCAGCTGATCAATCGGATAGCCGCGATGCAAAAGCTCGCCCTTTTCGCCGTCAATATAGGTGATCGTGCTGTCGCAGGATGCCGTCGAGGTAAAGCCGGGGTCGTAGGTGAACACGCCAGCCTGCGCATAGAGCTTGCGAATGTCGATAACATCGGGGCCCGCCGTCGGCGAAAAAATAGGAAGGTCATAGGTCTTTCCGCCAACCTCAAGCTTCGCCGATCTTTTGTCTTCTGCCATCAGGATTCTCCCTCTCAACGTCCGCGCAGCCTGTGGCCCGGGGACTGGATAAACGTAATTGCCTTACCAGAGGGTTAATCCCCGCCAGCGGCTGCATCGGTCAGTCGGGCGATAGTTTCATCACGCCCGAGAACCAGCATCATGTCGAACACACTGGGTGTCGCACTGCGCCCGGCCAGCGCCGCCCGAAGGGGGCCGGCCAGTTTGCCGAACTTCATTCCGTTGTCTTCGGCGAATTGGGTCGCCAAAGCTTCCAAATCTCCACGCGCCCATTTAGCATTTTGCAACTGCGGCGTCAATTCACCCAGTATACCACGGGATACAGAATCAAGCTGTGCCGCAGCTTTATCGTCTGGTTCAATCGGGCGATCAGATAGGATAAATTCCGCCTTATCAAGAAGTTCCGGGAAGGTCTTGGCGCGTTCTTTCAGGCAATACATCGCATCCGAAAACAGAGCCACCTTTGCCGCAGTTAGGGCCGGTTGGCCGGTTACAGCGAGGAATTCGGTCAATTCATGCAGCAGTGCAGCATCGGGCATGGCCGCAATGTGCTGACCACAGAGATTCTCGAGCTTCTTGAAATCCAGCCGTGCCGGGGCCTTGCCGATTCCCTCAAGTTCAAACCAGGCCTTGGCCTGCTCGTCGCTGAAGAATTCATCGTCGCCATGGCCCCAGCCAAGCCGCGTCAGATAGTTGCGAATGCCCGCCGCAGGATAGCCCATCTTCTGGTATTCCTCGACCCCGAGCGCACCGTGGCGTTTGCTTAGCTTCTTGCCATCTGGCCCGTGAATCAGCGGAATATGCGCATAGACCGGCAGCGGCCAACCCATCGCGGTGTAGATCAACATCTGGCGCGCGGCATTGTTGAGGTGGTCATCGCCACGGATCACATGGGTCACGCCCATATCGTGGTCGTCTACCGCCACCGCCAGCATATAGACCGGATTGCCATCGCCGCGCAAAAGCACCATGTCGTCAAGCTGATCGTTGCGAATGGTGACATCGCCCTGAACGCGGTCGCGGATCACCGTGCTGCCTTCGCGCGGGGCCTTGATACGGATCACATGGGGCGCGCCTTCGGGGTGCATATCGGGGCTCGCGTCGCGCCAGGGGCTTTGAAACAAGGTCGATTTGCCCTCGGCGCGGGCGGTGTCGCGAAAGGTCTGGATCTCGTCCTGGGTCGAGAAGCATTTATAGGCCTTGCCCGCCGCCAGCAGCTCTAGCGCGACGGCGCGGTGGCGCCCGGCGCGCTCGAATTGGCTAATCACCTCGCCGTCGTGCTCAAGCCCAAGCCAGGCGAGCCCGTCAAGAATGGCCTGGGTCGCCTCGGGGGTCGAGCGCGCGCGGTCGGTATCCTCGATCCGCAGCAGAAACTTGCCGCCATGACCCCGCGCAAAAAGCCAGTTGAAAAGCGCTGTGCGCGCGCCGCCGATGTGCAGATACCCGGTAGGCGACGGGGCAAAACGGGTCACGACCTGTTGGGACATGGGCAAGATTAACCTTTCGGTAACGATGAGGGGGCTAGCGTTGATCTCTGTTTATCGGCCCGCCAAGGGGGTGACAAGTGTCCGGCGTCTGGCAAGTGATCGAGCGAAACTGGTTGATCCAGCGCGGCGCCCTGTTTGGCTGGGTGCCGGTGCTGCTTGCCTGTGGCATCGGCGGGTATTTCGGGCTGCGCACAGAGCCGTCGTTGACATGGCTCTACGGGGCCGCCATCGGGGCGCTTTGTCTTGCGATTCTTGGCTGGCGCGGCGCGGCATGGAGCGGCCCGCTGGCGATTGCGGGGGCGCTTTTGCTGGCGGGGCTCTGCCTGGCGGGGTTGCGGGCGCATCTTGTGGCGGGGCCGGTGCTTGGCTGGCGCTATTACGGCCCGGTCGAGGGTCGGGTGGTGGCGATTGACCGCTCTGCCTCGGATGCGCTGCGCCTGACGCTGGATCGGGTCATTTTGTCGAGAACCGCGCCGGATCGCGTGCCCACCCGCGTGCGCGTGTCTTTGCACGGGGATCAAGGGCATTTCAGCGTCAAACCGGGGCAAAGGGTGATGATGACCGCCCATCTTTCGCCGCCAAGTGGCCCGGTCGAACCCGGCGGTTTCGATTTTCAGCGTCACGCCTGGTTCAAGCAGATCGGCGCGGTCGGCTATACCCGTGTGCCGGTCCTCGCGATTGCGCCTGCGCGCGGCGCGCAATGGCTGTTTCGCGCGCGCATGGCGCTCTCGACCCATGTTCAGGCGCGCCTTGCGGGGCAGGAGGGGGCGTTTGCTGCCGCCATCATGACCGGCGACCGCTCTGGCCTTGATCAAAACACCCTGGCGGCGATGCGGGTGTCGAATCTCGCGCATCTTCTGGCCATTTCGGGCCTGCATATGGGGTTGCTGGCGGGGTTCGTGTTCGCGGCGTTCCGGCTTGGGTTTGCGGCGATGCCAAGCCTTGGCCTGCGCCTGCAGGGTAAAAAGATATCCGCGGTCATGGCGCTTGTGGCGGCGGCGGCCTACCTTGGGCTATCCGGGGGGAATGTGGCCACAGAACGCGCCTTTGTCATGGTCGCGGTGATGCTGATCGCGGTGATGCTGGATCGGCGCGCCCTGAGTTTGCGGGCGGTGGCGGTGGCGGCGATCATCGTGCTGTGCCTGCGCCCCGAGGCGCTGATGGGGCCGGGGTTCCAGATGTCGTTTGCCGCCACCGTCGCGCTTGTTGCTGTCTTCGGCTGGCTGCGGGATGCGCAGATCGCGCTTGGGCCCCGCTGGCTGCGCCCCATTCTGACGGTGGTGATTTCATCGGCCGTGGCGGGGGCGGCGACCGCGCCGGTGGGGGCCGCACATTTCAACCAATTCGCGCAATACGGGTTGATCGCCAACCT
>Ga0209345_10001316_pt1 | contig 29844 bp, 26 predicted proteins | sample Cruoilmetagenom7_FD_187294 | JGI IMG/M metagenome (GOLD analysis project Ga0209345, IMG submission 187294) | Oil polluted marine microbial communities from Coal Oil Point, Santa Barbara, California, USA - Sample 7 (SPAdes) (version 2) | ecosystem: Environmental > Aquatic > Marine > Oil seeps ...
CACCGCCGTTGGCAGCACCCTGTACCAGCCCGATGGTGGGTTTGCTGTGGTTGTTCAGTACCTCCATCAGGCGCGCCAGCTGACCGGCATCTTCAAGGTTTTCCTGATGGCTGTTCTGGGCCATCCGCTTCATCCACCCCAGGTCGGCCCCGGCGGAAAAATTGCGTCCGTTGGATCGCAGTACCAGTACCCGCACCTCGGGGTTCCGGTGAGTGGATTCCAGTGCCTCGATCAGAGCCGCAATGATGCTGTCGTCGAAGGCGTTGTGTACCTCGGGCCGGTTCAGTGTCAGGGTTGCCACCCCCTGGTCGGAGACCTGCAGCAGTACGGCGTTATTGTTATTGTCCATAGCGCTTTCCTTATTGTGTCTCGACCGGTTACATGCGGAACACGCCGAAACGGGTGTCGTCTATCGGCTTGTTCAGGGCAGCCGAAAGCCCCATGCCGATCACATCGCGGGTCTGTGCCGGGTCGATGACACCATCATCCCAGAGCCGGGCACTGGCGTAGTAGGGGTGGCCCTGATGCTCGTAGGTGTCGATGATCGGTTTCTTGAACGCCTTTTCTTCATCGGCTGACCACTGCTCGCCGTTGCGCTCCATGCCGTCACGCTTGACGGTTGCCAGCACCCCGGCAGCCTGTTCGCCACCCATGACCGAGATGCGCGCGTTGGGCCACATCCAGAGGAAGTTGGGGCTGTAGGCACGGCCGCACATGCCGTAGTTGCCGGCACCGAAGCTGCCGCCGATCAGAACGGTCAACTTGGGCACGTTGGCACAGGCAACTGCGGTTACCATTTTCGCACCGTGCTTGGCGATACCGTCTGACTCGGCCTTCTGGCCCACCATGAAGCCTGTGATGTTCTGCAGGAACAGCAGAGGAATCTTGCGCTGGCAGCACAGTTCGATGAAGTGGGCACCTTTTTGGGCTGAGTCACCGAACAGAATGCCGTTGTTGGCGATGATACCGACCGGGTAGCCGTGAATATGGGCGAAGCCGGTTACAAGGGTGGTACCGTAGTACTTCTTGAACTCGTCAAACTCCGAGCCGTCCACGATACGGGCGATGACTTCACGCACATCGTAGGGCTTGCGCAGATCCGTACCGACCACGCCATAGAGTTCATCGGCAGAGTAGAGCGGTGCGACAGGCTTGCGCAGATTGAGGTCATTGAGCTGCTTGCGGTGATTGAGGTTCTTTACGCAATCGCGGGCGATCTGCAGCGCGTGTTGATCGTTTTCGGCGTAATGGTCGGCGACACCGGAGACCTTGCAGTGCACATCGGCTCCGCCCAGATCCTCGGCGCTGACCACCTCACCGGTAGCCGCTTTCACCAGCGGTGGGCCGGCCAGAAAGATGGTGCCCTGATTGCGCACGATGATCGATTCATCCGCCATGGCCGGTACGTAGGCACCGCCGGCGGTACACAGGCCCATCACCACGGCGATCTGTGGAATGCCCATGGAAGACATGCGCGCCTGATTAAAGAAGATGCGCCCAAAATGGTCGCGATCAGGGAATACTTCATCCTGACGCGGCAGGTTGGCACCACCGGAGTCCACCAGATAGATGCAGGGCAGGTGATTCTGCTCGGCAATTTCCTGAGCGCGAAGGTGCTTTTTAACCGTAACTGGGTAGTAGGTGCCGCCCTTTACAGTGGCATCGTTGGCGATGATCATGCATTCCACGCCGCTGACACGGCCGATGCCGGTGATGATGCCAGCAGCCGCGACCTCTTCATCGTAAACGTTGTATCCAGCCAGCTGGGACAGCTCAAGGAAGGGTGAGCCTTCATCGATCAAGGTGTTGATGCGCTCGCGGGGCAGCAGTTTGCCGCGGGACAGGTGGCGCTCCTGATTTTTAGGGCCGCCGCCCTGTTCAATCATGGATACCTTATCGCGCAGGTCGGCGACGGCCGCCGCCATGGATTCGTGATTGGCGCGGAACTCGTCCGAGCGCGAATTAACTTTACTCTGCAATTGGGTCATAAGGTCGCTCCCCGTTGTGCCGGGCAGACGGGCTGCCCGGGCGGTGTCGATTATTCTTGTTGGTTGAGGAAAGCTTATTTGTTGAGGAACAGCTCACGGCCGATCAGCATGCGGCGAATCTCCGAGGTGCCGGCACCGATTTCGTACAACTTGGCATCGCGCAGCAGACGACCGGTGGGGAACTCATTGATATAGCCGTTGCCGCCGAGCAGCTGGATCGCATCCAGAGCCACCTTGGTGGCCATTTCGGCGGAGTAGAGGATGGCACCGGCGGCGTCCTTGCGGGTGGTTTCGCCGCGGTCGGCGGACAGGGCCACCATATAGACGTAGGACTTGGCGGCGTTCATCTGGGTATACATGTCGGCCACCTTGCCCTGTACCAGCTCGAACTCGCCGATGGCCTGGCCGAACTGCTTGCGGTCACGAATATACGGAACCACGATATCCATGGCCGCTTGCATGATGCCCAGCGGACCACCGGACAGTACCAGACGCTCGTAGTCCAGGCCGCTCATCAGCACCTTCACGCCGCCGTTGAGTTCGCCGAGGATGTTTTCCTTGGGTACCTTGGCATCCTGGAACACCAGCTCGCAGGTGTTGGAGCCGCGCATGCCCAGTTTGTCTAGCTTCTGTGCCTGGGTGAAACCTTCAGTATCACGCTCAACAATAAAGGCGGTGATGCCCTTGGGGCCAGCAGCCGGATCGGTCTTGGCATAGATCACATAGACATTGGCATCAGGGCCGTTGGTGATCCACATCTTGTTGCCGTTGAGCACATAGTGATCGCCGGCATCGCGGGCAGTCAGCTTCATGGACACTACATCGGAACCCGCATTGGGCTCGGACATGGCCAGGGCGCCGATATGCTCGCCGCTGAGCAGCTTGGGCAGGTACTTGGCGCGCTGTTCATCGGTACCGTTGCGGTGAATCTGATTGACACAGAGGTTGGAGTGAGCGCCGTAGGACAAGCCCACCGAAGCGGATGCGCGACTGATCTCTTCCATCGCGATGACGTGGGCCAGATAGCCCATTTCAACACCACCCCACTCTTCCTTAACAGTGATGCCGAGCAGACCCATGTCGCCAAACTTGCGCCAGAGATCGTTCGGAAACAGGTTGTCGTGATCGATCGCTTCGGCGCGGGGGGCAATTTCCTGAGCGGCGAAACTGTTGATCTGTTCGCGCAGCATGTCGATGGTTTCGCCCAGTCCAAAGTTCAGTTCAGAATATGCAGAGATCATTATGTCCACCTTTGATTGTGATGCCGTGATCCAGTCAATCGGCCGTCATCTTTTTTTGTTGTAATTCGGTTAGTGCTTCGCGGCAGCGGGTTTCTGCGCTGTCCAGCTCAAGCTGTACCATTGCAATGTCATTTAGCTGTTGCTCCAGTTCCGCACGCTTGGTCGTGATGGTCTTGAGCATCAGGTTGAGCTGTTTTTCACTGCCACTGAGCGTTTCATCCCAGAGGTCAAACAGCTCTCTGGTCTCGGCCAGAGAGAACCCAAGGCGCTTGCCGCGCAGAATGAGTTTCAGCCTTACCCGATCCTTGCTGCTGTAAATGCGTGTCTGACCACGGCGTGTCGGGTGCAGTAATCCCTGGTCTTCATAGAAGCGGATGCTGCGGGTTGTTACATCAAACTCGCTGGCCAGTTCGCTGATGGAGTAGGTTCTACTCATGTGGCTCTGAATCCTGTTGCTTATCGTGTATATGCAGGCTAAATGAAGTTTACGTTAACGTAAAGTGTCGAAAAAATAATTTAAATTGATGATGCGGGCAGGTGTTTTCATTTAACCTTTTGTAATTAAAGGTATTTATAAGTGTTTGTTCTGTATTTTTCTTTCCACTTTAGACTAAAGTAGTAATTGTATTCCCCTAAGGTAAATTGCTAGTTTGCGTCCATACCTTACGTTCAGGTAAGAATCCGACGCCTAGTGCGAAAGCCAGCATAAAAACAACAAAGAGGCTTGGTTTACACATGAGTGCAGACTACGTTCTCGAAACCCGTAACCTTGTAAAAGAGTTTAAGGGTTTCACCGCGGTAGATGACGTCAACCTTCAGGTGACGCGCGGAAACATACACGCCCTTATCGGCCCCAATGGAGCCGGTAAGACCACAGTTTTCAACCTGCTGACCAAGTTTTTGATTCCCACAACGGGTCAGATTCTATTCAATGGCCGTGACATCACGCCCATGAAGCCGGCTGCCATCGCTCGTGCGGGTGTGGTGCGCTCCTTTCAGATATCGGCGGTGTTTCCACACCTTACGGTACTGGAGAATGTGCGTATTGCTCTTCAGCGCAAGGAGGGCAATAGCTTTCACTTCTGGCGCCCGCAAAATGTACTCAACAAACTTGATGATCGGGCAGTCGAGCTGCTTGATTCCGTCGGGCTGGCGGAGTTTGCGAGCGCTCAAACGGTTGATCTTTCCTATGGGCGCAAGCGCGCCCTGGAAATTGCAACCACGCTGGCGCTTGAGCCTGAGTTGATGTTGCTTGATGAGCCCACTCAGGGGATGGGGCATGAAGATGTAGGGCTGGTCGCCGACCTCATAAAGAAAGTATCTGAAGGTCGAACCATTCTGATGGTTGAGCACAACCTTCACGTCGTCTCCAAACTAGCGGACAGAATCACGGTGCTTCAGCGCGGTGCCATCCTGACGGAAGGTGATTACGCGACTGTTTCGGCCGATCCGCGTGTGCGAGAGGCGTATATGGGTACAGCTGCCAGCGAAGAGCAGGACAGGGCCAACGAGCAGGCCGCCAGGGAAGCCGCAACGGCAGAGGAGACTCAGGCATGAGCACTTATGGCGAGAAATTGCGCATCGACGATCTGCATGCCTTTTATGGCGAATCTCATATCCTGCATGGCATCGACATGCATATTATGCAGGGCGAGCTGGTTACGCTGCTGGGCCGAAACGGTGCCGGACGCAGTACCACCTTGCGCGCCATCATGAATATGGTGGGACGCCGTACTGGCTCGATCAATATCAACGGCAATGAAACCATCAACATGCCGGCGCACAAGATTGCACACCTTGGGCTGGGTTATTGCCCCGAAGAGCGCGGCATCTTTTCCAGTCTTAACGTGGAAGAGAACCTTTTGCTGCCGCCGGCCGTGCGTTCCGATGGCATGAGCGTTGAGGAACTGTACGAGATGTTCCCCAACCTGTACGAACGTCGATACAGTCAGGGAACCCGCCTCTCGGGCGGGGAGCAGCAGATGCTGGCCCTGGCACGTATTCTGCGCTCGGGTGCCAATATTCTGCTGCTGGATGAGATTACCGAAGGTCTTGCGCCGGTAATTGTGCAGAAGCTGGGTGAGGTACTGGTCAAGCTTAAGGAGCGAGGCTTGACCATCCTGCTGGTGGAGCAGAACTTCCGTTTTGCTGCCCCCATCGCCGACCGTCACTACGTTATGGAACACGGTCATATCGTTGAGGAAATTCAAGCCAGTGAGCTTGAAGCCAAAACAGAGCTCCTGAACACCTATCTTGGGGTTTGATCCCTTAACTGAGAAATAAAAATAACAATGCTCGACAGGAGAGTAACGATGAAAATGATGAAAAAGACCCTTCTCGCTGCGTCCGTTGCCGCGTTTGCGTCCTCAGCCGCCATGGCCAATGTCTCTGATGGCAAGGTCAAGATCGGTGTGCTGGCTGACATGGGCGGTGTGTATGCGGATATCTGTGGTAAAGGCTGTGTGACCGCGATTGAAATGGCGGTTGAAGATTTCGGCGGCACTGTTCTGGGTGCACCAATCGAAATTGTCAGCGCCGATGATCAGCTGAAGCCGGATGTTGGCTCTGCCATTGTCCGCAAGTGGGTAGAAAACGAGCAGGTTGATGCGGTAGGTGGCCTGGTTTCATCGGCTGTAGTGGGTGCTGCTACCAAGGTAACCACTGAAGCTAAGAAGATCGCCCTGATCTCGACTGCGGCTTCCAATGCCTTCACCACCAAGCAGTGTTCACCCTACAACGTTCACTGGACCTACAACGTAGTGGCGCTGGCCAACGGTACCGTGAAGCCGATGGTTGATGCCGGCAAGAAGAAATGGTTCTTCATTACCGCTGACTATGCGTTTGGTCACGCCCTTGAAGGGGTTGCCACCAAGGTTATTCAGGAAAACGGTGGTGAAGTCGTGGGTGCTGCACGTGCACCGCTGGGTACTACCGACTTTTCGTCCTATATCCTGCAGGCGCAGTCTTCAGGTGCTGACGTAGTGGCTCTGGCCAATGCCGGTGGTGATACGGTTAACTCATTGAAAGCTGCGTCCGAGTTCGGTCTGACCCAGATGATGGATGTGGCCGGTCTGCTGGTATTCACCCCGAACGCTCAGGCGATGGATGCCAATACGGCTGGTGGCATGCGTACCACAACCGGTTTCTACTGGGATTACGATGATCAGACCCGTGAGTGGAGCAAGCGCTTCATGGAGCGTCACGGTGCGATCCCGGCGATGGGGCATGCAGGTGCATACTCCATGACTATGCACTACCTGAAAGCGATCGAAGCCGCCGGTACGGATGAGTCTGATGCCGTTATGAAGAAGATGAAAGAGATGAAGCCGGATGACTTCTTCTCCCGCAATGCAACGCTGCGCAGCGATGGTCGTATGGTTCACGACATGTACTATGTTGAAATCAAGAAACCTGAAGAGCGCCGTGATAACAATGATATCTTCAAGGTCGTGAGCGTGATCCCGGGTGATCAGGCTTTTGCTCCGGTACTGCCTGAGTGCGACTTCAAATAACAATAAGAGTTAAACCCTGCAACAACTCTGTCCTGCTGCCCTGAATCGGGCGGCAGGGCAGCCTGACGGCTGCTTTTGGCCGCAGGATCAGGCAGGTGAGAACGGGACAAGGCTATGGCGACATTTCTCGGTATCAATCTCTTTGGTCTCTTCGGCCAGCTGCTGGTCGGTCTGATCAACGGGTCTTTCTATGCTCTGCTCAGCCTCGGGCTGGCAATCATTTTTGGTCTGCTCAAGATCATTAATTTTGCCCAGGGTGCCATGTACATGTTGGGTGCCTTTGCTGCCTGGATGGCGCTGAATTATTTCGGTATCAACTATTGGGCTGCACTGGTCATAGTGCCGCTGGCGGTTGGCTTTGTCGGTATCCTGATGGAGCGGTTTCTGATCCGTCCCATCGCAAACGAGGATCATCTTTACAGCCTGCTGCTGACCTTCGGGGTTGCGCTGATTCTGCAGGGGCTGTTTACCCATCTGTATGGCTCTTCCGGCATGTCATACACCATTCCTGACGCATTGCGTGGCGGTACCAAACTGCCGTTCATGTATCTGCCGGATTACCGTCTCTGGATTATCTGCGCCTCGGTCGTGGTGTGTGGCCTGACCTGGTGGATGATCGAAAAAACCAAACTGGGCGCCTATCTGCGTGCCGGTACTGAAAACCCGCAGCTGATGCAGGCGTTCGGTATTAACGTCCCCTTGATTGTGACACTGACTTTCGGCTTCGGTGTGGGTCTGGCCGGTCTTGCCGGTGTCATGGCCGCTCCGATCTACTCGGTGTCACCGGATATGGGCTCCAATATTCTGATTGTGGTGTTCGCCATTGTGGTGATCGGCGGTATGGGTTCCATTGGTGGCGCAATACTGACCGGGCTCGGCATGGGGGTCATTGAAGGCCTGACCAAGTATTTTTACCCGGAAGCGTCCAACACCGTCATCTTCCTGGTCATGGTGATTGTATTGCTGGTGAAACCGGCCGGTCTGTTCGGTAAGGAAGCCTGAGGGGGTTATGATGAAGATAAACAAACTCTATGTGGCACTTCTGGTGCTGGCGGTAGTGGCTCCCTTTTTCCTCTACCCTGTATTTCTGGCCAAACTGCTCTGTTTTGCGCTGTTTGCCTGTGCCTTCAACCTGATGTTGGGGTATGTAGGGCTGCTGTCTTTCGGTCATGCCGCCTTTCTGGGAACCGGTGGCTATGTTACCGGCTGGTTGATGATGAATTCCGGTATGACGCCTGAGCTGGCGGTTATTCTGGGTACGGTTGCAGCCGGTGCACTCGGTGCCGTGTTTGGCAAGTTGTCGGTCAAGCGCGAAGGGATCTACTTCGCCATGGTGACGTTGGCGCTTGCTCAGCTGGTGTTCTTTGTCTACCTCCAGGCGCCGTTTACCGGTGGTGAAGATGGCATGCAGGGGGTTCCGCGTGGCAACCTGTTCGGATTCATTGATCTGTCCGACAACATGAACATGTACTACTTCGTGCTGGCCGTGTTCCTGCTGGGGTTCTGGCTGATCCATCGTACTATTCATTCGCCTTTCGGCCAGGTACTGAAGGCGATCCGTGAGAATGAGGCGCGTGCAGTCTCTCTGGGCTATAACGTCAACGACTACAAGTGGGTCGCCTTTACAATATCCGCCGCACTGGCCGGTCTGGCCGGTTCTACCAAAACACTGGTCTTCCAGTTGGCGTCGCTGACCGATGTTCACTGGCACATGTCCGGTGAGGTTGTGCTGATGACGCTGGTGGGTGGTGTTGGCACCATTCTTGGTCCGGTCGTCGGTGCCGGCGTGATCGTGACCATGCAGAACTACCTGTCCGGTGGTGAGTTGGGCAACTATGTTCACATCATCATGGGCTTCATTTTCGTGATTTGTGTACTGACGTTCCGCAAGGGGATCGTGGGCGAGCTCCAAAAAATGTGGAAACGCAATTTCGGCTAAGTCGAGAGTGTCGAGCGATTCGCCCGTCGGAGATGCCCCGGCGGGCTTTTTTCGTTGTTGGCACTGTTAGCGGTGATCCCCTTGGCGTGAAGCACCGTATGGACTAGGATCACGTCACATCGAGTCTTGTCTTTTTGCCCTGATTTCACAGCATCAGGGCTTTTGCTATTCAGGGAGCTGTAATGGGCTATCGCGGAGTAAAGGGCTTCAGCCACGACCAGAAAGAATTGACCGGGGTACTGGTCACCAACCTGGGGACACCGGATGAGCCTGAACCCAAGGCCCTGAAACGGTATCTGAAAGAGTTTCTCTGGGATCCGCGTGTGGTTGAAGTGCCGCGACCGATCTGGTGGTGCATTCTCAACGGCGTGATTCTGAACATACGGCCGCGACGCTCTGCAGCTGCATACAAGGAGGTGTGGACCGATCAGGGGTCGCCACTGCTGCTGCATACCCAGGCACAGACATCGGCCCTGCGGGAACGGTTGCAGCTCCGCTTTGGCGACAACGTGATGATCGAGTTCGCCATGCGTTATGGAAACCCTTCCATTACCAGCGCAATTGAGCGCATGCAGCAGGCCGGTGTGAGGCGTTTGCTGGTGTTGCCCCTGTATCCGCAATACTCCGGCGCCACTACGGCTTCAACCTTTGATGCCGTAGCCGAGGATTTTCGTACCCGTCGCTGGTTGCCGGAATTGAGGATGGTGAATCACTATCATGATGATTCTGCCTATATCGATGCGCTGGCTGCCTCGGTGGAGGCGCACTGGAAGCACCATGGTCGTGCTGACCGTCTGTTAATGTCCTATCACGGTGTTCCCAAACGCTACCTGTTGCAAGGCGATCCCTACTTCTGCGAATGCCACAAAACCAGTCGTTTGCTGGCCGAGCGGCTTGGTCTGGAGCCTGGCAGCTGGATGACCACCTTTCAGTCGCGCTTTGGTCGAGAAGAGTGGCTCAAGCCCTATACGGATGAAACCCTTAAGGCCTTCCCGCAACAGGGTGTCAAGTCGGTTCAGGTGATCTGTCCCGGCTTCTCGGCGGACTGCCTGGAAACCATCGAAGAGATCGGGCAGGAAAACCGGGAATACTTCATGGAGTCTGGTGGCGAGCGCTACGAATACATCCCTGCGTTGAATGCAGAACCGACTCACATTGACGCATTGGAAAAACTGATCCTGAAGCATCTGCAGGGCTGGGATCTTTCACCTGTCGATGAAGGTAAAAAGCGTCAGAAACTTGCGCAGGATCAGGGTGCAGAACGATAGAAGCAGGCAATGCTTCACAACAGGGACGGTCGCAATATCATGGATCGATTGATCGCTCCGGTATAACAGGATGACCCGGAGCCAGGAGCCTCTTATGGATTTGGCACAACTGTACGAACATCTTCCCGACGCTGTCTATATTGTCGATTCCGAGACCTCGGCGATCATTGGTTGCAACCGTGCGGCCTGTACTGATCTGGGCTACAGCCGAGAGCAGGTGCTGGGGCACTCGGTACTGACCCTGCAGCGTGATGTGACAGGGATGGACCACTGGCGAAAGATTGTCGAAAGTGCACGGGAGCGGGGTTCGTTTGTGTTTATAGGCCGTCATATCTGTGCTGATGGCTATGAACTGCCGGTTGAAATTCGTGTTTCGATCGACCAAGTGGATGGTCGTGAAGTGTTTATTTCCGTCGCGCGCGATATCAGCAACCGGATGCAGCAGTTCTGTCTGGTGCAACAGGCGCCACAGAATGTGTGGCAGGGGCTGCACGATGTGGCGGACGGCGTCTGGGACTGGCAGGTTGACAGTGGGCAGCTGTATTTCAGCCCTAACCTCAAGCGTTTGCTGGGCTACGGACCGGATGAGATGCAGCCGCGGCTGGAAAGCTGGAAGAGCAACATCCACCCGGAAGATGCTCCCCTTGTGCTGAGCATTCTTGAAGAGCACCTGCAGGGGCGGCGTCATCTGTTTGAGGCAGAGTATCGGCTCAAGAACCGCAACGGGCATTATTTGTGGGTGCGCGATCGTGGCCAGGTGCGCGAGCGTGACGAGCAGGGTGAACCTGTCCGCGTAATTGGGATGGTGTTCAACCTGACGGATCTCAAAATGCAGGAGCTGGAGCTTCAGAAACAGGCTGATTACGACGTCCTGACGGGGCTGTTCAATCGTCGTCGCGGCGAAGGGCTTGCCGAGCAACAGATTGCGCTTATGCGACGCCAGCGTCGGCCACTGGGGCTGGCTCTGGTTGATCTGGATGACTTCAAACAGATCAATGATCTACATGGGCATTTGGCCGGTGATCAGGTACTGCAGAACGTTGCTGCCTATATCGATGAGTTTACCCGGCGGTCGGATGTTCTGTTCCGCTGGGGCGGAGAGGAATTTGTGCTGGTGTGTCCTGATACCGATGCCGATGGTATGAAAAGCCTGATGCAGAAGCTGTGTCATGGCATTGCCCAGGTAACCTTGCCGGACGCGCTGAAGACACTGGATCTGACGGCCAGTATTGGTGTTTCCATCTACCCGCGTGATGCGACCAGCCTTGTGGATCTGGTTGCCCGTGCTGACTCGGCCCTCTACGCGGCAAAGCATGGCGGCAAGAATCAGGTTGTGCTGTACGATGATCCTCGCTGCTGTGAAGCCTGCTCAGCTGACGTACGATGAGCGACCTAGACGTATTGCACGGTACTGGCTGGGTGAAATCCCCATCATTTTCCTGAAGATGCGTGAAAAATAATAGGCATCTTCATACCCCACCGCCCATGCGATCTCCTTGATGCCCTTGTTGGTCACATCCAGCAAGTGGCAGGCACGTTCAATCTTGAGCTGAATGAAATGGTTGATTGGAGTCGTACCGGTCAGCGCCTTGTACTTCTTGATGAAATGAAATTTCGACAGGCTGACGGCCCCGGCCAGTGTCTCCACATCGATCTGCTCATGCAGGCGGGCCTGCATCAGACTGTGAATCTTCTCCAGATCCAGAGACTCTTCTTGCTGTTGCCGTGCGAGCGGTCGCAACAGCGCAATATGTGTCATTAACTGTCGCAATTGATTGGCGCTGTGCAGGTAGGACGCCAGATGGTGACGTGCCTGTCGCGTGTCCAGCAGTGCTTCAAAGTCCGATACCAGACGAGAATGTATCCCCAATGGCAATAGCGGTGATCCCGGATCCAGCGCCAGCTGCTCAACAAAGTCCTGTGACAGAGCGCCGTCAAAATGGATCCAGTAGATGCTCCAGGGGTCGCGCTGATCGGTCCAGTAATGGTGAGGCGTGCCGCGTGGCAGCACCAGCAGATCGCCGGCACGGATGATACGGCGCTTGTGGTCACTGCCGTACTCGACCCGGCCGCTGCCCTCCAGACAGTAGATGAGCAGGAAATCATCATGCTGCTCACGCCGCATTTCATGACCGCGGGCCAGCTGATAGTAACCAATCCCGAGCGGATACAGCTGCTCGCTAAGGGGATGTGTCGCCAGTTTAGAGACCATCTGCCGTGGCACTACAAAGCGGATGCTTTCCGGTGGCAGGGGCCAGCTGGATGGAGTGCTCATCTGATGCGTTAGCCTTTGGTTTCATATGCTTTAGTGAAAACCCTTACTTGACAGCAATATAGTCCATCATCTGAGCAACATTATCAATCCTGACCACCGTCTGGCTGTGTTACAAAATGGACAACGAATTAACGTTAACGTAAACAGAAGTCAGCAGGTCTGCTTCTGATCGGATAACAACAATAAATCTGACAGTGAAGGTGAAACGAATGACTCAGCATGTACCGCTCCTGATCGGTGGCGAATTTGTCCAGAGTGAAACCAGCCAGTGGCTGCCGGTAACCAATCCCGCCACTCAGGAAGTGCTGGCGCAGGTTCCCTGTGCGACCCCCGCAGAGGTTGAGCGCGCCATTGAAGCCGCCAAGACTGCATTCGAAACCTGGAAAGAAACCTCGGTCGGTGATCGCGCCCGTTTGATGCTGCGTTACCAGCATCTGCTCAAAGAGCATCACGATGAGCTGGCCGAACTGCTGGCGCAGGAAACCGGTAAAACCTTTGAAGATGCCAAGGGTGATGTGTGGCGCGGTATCGAAGTGGTTGAACACGCCTGCAACATCGCTTCTCTGAGCATGGGTGAAACCGTTGAGAACGTGGCCCGCAAGATTGACTGCTACAGCATCACTCAGCCGCTGGGTGTATGCGTTGGCATCACGCCGTTCAACTTCCCGGCGATGATTCCGCTGTGGATGTTCCCGATGGCAATCGCCTGCGGCAACACCTTCGTGCTCAAGCCGTCCGAGCAGGACCCGCTAACACCGATGCGCCTGGCCGAACTGTTCCAGCAGGCGGGTGCCCCCGAAGGTCTGCTGCAGATCGTGCACGGTACCAAGGATGTGGTAAACCAGCTGCTGACTCACAAGGATACCCCGGCGATCTCCTTTGTTGGCTCGGTGACCGTGGGTGAGCATATCTACCGCACCGGTACCGATCACATGAAGCGTGTGCAGGCCTTTGCCGGCGCCAAGAACCACATGGTGGTGATGCCCGATGCCTCCAAAAACCAGGTGGTGAACAACATCGCCGGTGCCTCCGTTGGTGCCGGTGGTCAGCGTTGTATGGCGATCTCAGTGGCGGTGTTTGTCGGTGAAGCTCGCGAGTGGATCCCGGAAGTGCGTGATGCGCTGGCCAAGGTGCGTCCGGGTGCATGGAATGACCCTGAAGCCGGTTATGGTCCGCTGATCAATCCGCAGGCCCGCGACCGTGTGCTGAGCCTGATTCAGGAAGGCAAGGACGCCGGTGCCGACTGCATTCTGGACGGAAGCGAGTGTGTGGTGGAAGGCTACCCGGATGGCAACTGGGTGGGGCCGACCATGTTCCGCAACGTGACCCGCGATATGTCGATCTATCAGGAAGAAATTTTCGGCCCGGTTCTGATCGCGCTGGAAGTGGATACGATTGAAGAAGCGATCGCCCTGATCAACGAAAACCCCTATGGTAATGGCACCTCCATTTTCACCTCATCCGGTGCGGCTGCGCGCAAGTACCAGCACGAGATCAAGGTGGGCCAGGTGGGTATCAACGTGCCGGTTCCGGTGCCGCTGCCGATGTTCTCCTTCACAGGCTGGCGCAAGTCTTTCTACGGTGACCAGCATGCCTATGGCAAGCAAGCGGTTAAGTTCTACACCGAAACCAAGACGGTAACCGCACGCTGGTTTGAAGATGACATCGTGACGGGCCCGAACATGACCATTCAGCTTAAATAAACAGCAACGGTCATCGCAGCCATGGTGGTTTCGACCGCCATGGCTATAACAATAAAAACGTGCGTCCGAGGTATGGAATGGATTTTGAACTGAACGAAGACCAGATCGCCTTTGCCGACATGGCGCGGGCGTTCGCACAGAACGAACTTGAACCCAATGCCGCCGAGTGGGATCAGGAAGCAATCTTCCCGATTGATGTACTTCAAAAAGCCGGCGAGTTGGGTTTCTGCTCCCTGTATACCCCCGAAGAAGTGGGCGGCCTGGGTTTGAGCCGACTCGATGCCAGCATCATTTTCGAGCAGCTGGCCATGGGCTGCACCTCCACCACCGCCTACATCACCATCCACAATATGGTGAGCTGGATGGTGGCCAGTTTTGGTGGCCCTGCCGTGATTGAGCAGTGGGGCGAAGGGCTGGCCACTGGTCAGATGCTGGGCTCCTACTGTCTGACCGAGCCTAATGCCGGGTCCGATGCGGCGTCACTCAAAACCAGCGCCCGCCTTGAAGGCGATCACTATGTGCTCAATGGCAGCAAGATTTTCATCTCCGGTGCCGGCAGCACGGATGTGCTGGTGGTGATGGCGCGAACGGGGGGCGAGGGGGCATCCGGCATTTCGGCCTTTGCCGTTGATGCCAAAAGCGAGGGCATCAGCTACGGCCGCAAGGAAGACAAGATGGGCTGGAACTGCCAGCCAACCCGCATGATCACGTTCGAGGATGTACGAGTACCGGCCGAGAACCTGCTGAGCAAAGAGGGTGACGGCTTCAAGATCGCAATGAAAGGCCTGGATGGTGGGCGTATCAATATCGCCACCTGCTCTGTTGGGACTGCTCAGCAGGCATTGAACAAGGCGTGTGAGTACATGCTGGAGCGCAAGCAGTTCGGCAAGCGTCTGGCTGATTTCCAGGCATTGCAGTTCCGTATTGCCGACATGCAGACTGAGCTGATCGCCGCACGTCAGATGGTGCGCCTGGCGGCCAGCAAGCTTGATAGGGGTCATCCCGATGCCACCACCTACTGTGCCATGGCCAAGCGTTTTGCCACAGACGTCTGCTACAACATCTGTGATGAAGCCCTGCAATTGTATGGAGGCAATGGTTACATCAAGGAGTATCCGCTGGAACGCTACCTGCGCGATACCCGCGTCCACCGCATTCTGGAAGGCACCAACGAAATCATGCGTCTGATTATCTCCCGCCGTGTACTGGCGGAAGGTGCAGCTGAGCTGTAAGCCCCATTTACAAGACAGGAATTAGGAGAGCAGGGGAATGTCTGAACTGATTCGAGTTGAAAAGCGTGGTCATGTGGCGCTTGTGACGATGAACAACCCGCCGGCCAATACCTGGACGGCTGACAGCCTGCAGGCACTGGTGCGCATCGTCGGTGAGCTGAATGATGATCGTGATATCTGGAGCCTGGTACTGACCGGTGAGGGTGAAAAATTCTTCTCTGCCGGAGCGGACCTGAAGCTGTTCGCCGATGGTGATCGCAGCGTGGCCCGCGACATGGCACGCCTGTTTGGCGAAGCCTTTGAAACCCTGAGCCGTTTCCGTGGCGTCTCCATTGCGGCGATCAACGGCTTTGCCATGGGGGGCGGTCTGGAAGTGGCGCTGGCCTGTGATATCCGCATTGCCGAAACCCAGGCCCAGATGGCATTGCCGGAAGCTAAGGTGGGGCTGCTGCCCTGTGCCGGCGGCACCCAGAACCTGGCCTGGCTGGTGGGTGAGGGCTGGGCAAAGCGCATGATCCTGTGTGGCGAACGACTGAAGTCCGACAAGGCGCTTGAGATCGGGCTGGTTGAAGAGGTGGTCGAACAGGGGCAGGCACTTGAGCGTGCATTGCAGCTGGCCGAGCAGGTGGGCGAGCAGAGTCCGTCCGCAGTAGCGGCTTGCAAGACACTGATCCAGTCGGGTCGCAGCCGTCCGCTGGACCAGGGCTACATACTTGAGCGTGAACTCTTCGTGGATCTGTTCCACACCGAAGATCAGCGTGAAGGGGTTAACGCTTTCCTCGAAAAGCGCAAGGCCGAATGGAAAAACCGCTGAGCAAGCAGGCACTGGGAGCCCGATTATGAGCTGCGTACTCTTTACTGAACACGCGACAAAGGACGGCCAGATCATCGGTGAGATCCGTCTCAATGCCGAGAAATCGCTGAACGCCCTTACGCTGGAGATGATTGACCTGATTCAGCCGAAGCTGGACGAGTGGCAGGATGATGCCAACGTGGTCGCGGTGCTGCTGGACAGTGCCGGTGACAAGGCGTTCTGTGCCGGCGGTGATATCGTCAACCTGTACAAGTCGATGGTTGCCAACGACAACGACTTTCCGGAACAGTTTTTTACCCGTGAGTATCGCCTTGACTATACCCTGCATACCTATCCCAAGCCGGTGATCTGCTGGGGGGGTGGCATCGTCATGGGCGGTGGCATGGGGCTGATGAACGGTTGCAGTCATCGAGTCGTGACTGAGAGCTCGCATCTTGCGATGCCGGAGGTGACCATTGGCCTCTATCCCGACGTGGGTGGCAGCTGGTTTCTCAACCGTATGCCCGGTGGTACCGGCCTGTTTCTCGGCCTCACCGGCAACCCGATCAATGCGGCCGATGCGCTGTTCCTGGGGCTTGCTGACCGAGCCCTGACCGTGGACATGCGCGAAGGCATGCTGGAGCGACTGCAGAGCGAGCACTGGGGCGAAGATGCCGGTGGCGTGGTCAGCCGTGTCCTGCGTGAACTGGAAGAGGAGTGTCGTGAAACTTTCGAGGCGATGCCAGCACCGATTCGTGCCCATGAGGCGCTGATCCGGGAGGTCACCGATCATGACTCCGTTGAAGAGATGGTTGAATCACTGCTGGCGTTGGAGTCTGACGACAAGTGGATCAAGCGGGCACAAAAGGCGATCAGCCACGGCAGCCCACTGTCGATCAAAATGATCCACGAGCAGTTGCACCGCTGCCGCCATCTGTCACTGAAAGAAGTGTTCCAGCATGAGCTGATTCTGTCAGTGCAGTGCTGCCGTCATCGTGAGTTGCAGGAGGGCGTGCGTGCGCTGTTGATCGACAAGGATGGTCAGCCCAACTGGACTTTCGCTTCTATCGAAGAGGTTGAGTCGCCGTTTCTGGAGGACATGTTCAAGTCACCCTGGCAGCAGCATCCACTGGCGGATCTGTAATGACCGATCACCAACATCTTTGACTTTTTAGAATAAAAACAAGGAATAGCATCATGGCAACAATCGCATTTATTGGTCTGGGTAACATGGGCGGCCCAATGGCTGCCAATCTCGCCAAGGCGGGTCACAGCGTCAAGGCGTTTGACCTGTCCGCTCAGGCGCTGGCACAGACGGCGGAAGCAGGCTGTCAGACCGCTGACTCTGCTCAGGACGCCGTAAAAGGCGTGGATTTTGTTGTTTCCATGCTGCCCGCCGGCAAGCATGTTGAAGGGCTTTTTGTAACAGGTGATCAGCCTCTGTTTGATCTGATCGATCGCAATACGCTGGTGATCGACAGCTCCACCATCGATGCTGACACGGCGCGCCGAGTGGCTGCGGCCGGTGCCGCCAAGGGCATCGGCTTCATTGATGCACCGGTTTCTGGCGGTGTGGGTGGTGCCCAGGCCGGTACGCTGACCTTCATCGTGGGTGGTTCTGACGCCCAGTTTGCACAGGCAAAACCGGTTCTGGAATGCATGGGCAAGAACATCTTCCATGCTGGTGATCACGGTGCAGGTCAGGTGGCCAAGGTGTGCAACAACATGCTGTTGGGCATCCTGATGGCGGGTACCTGCGAAGCGCTGAACATGGGCATGAAAAACGGCCTGGATCCTAAGGTGCTGTCCGACATCATGAAGCAGAGCTCCGGCAACAACTGGGCGTTGCAGGTATACAACCCGGTTCCGGGTGTAATGGATGGCGTACCGGCTTCGCGTGACTACCAGGGTGGCTTCATGGTGGATCTGATGTTCAAGGATCTGGGGCTGGCGATGGAAGTCAGTCAACAGAGTGCATCGGCTACCCCCATGGGGTCGGCAGCCCGTGCACTGTTTAACCTGCACAAGTCAGCCGGTAACGGTGCGCTGGATTTCTCCAGCCTGATTCGACTCTATCAGGACGCCGAATAAGCCGGACCGGTTCCGGTCTGCGGCGCGGCTCTTGACTCGACTCTGAAGTTAAGTGCCGCGCACGATAACAAGAATAAGATGAGGTGGAGCATGGATTACAACGAACAATACCGCGCGTCTATCGCCAACCCCGAGGCCTACTGGGCAGAGCAGGCCAAAAATATTGCCTGGTACAAGGCACCGCAAACCACTTTGACCACCACCGACTGGGGTACGCACAGCTGGTACGCCGATGGCGAGCTGAACACCTGCTATCTGGCGGTTGACCATCAAGTGGAGCAGGGACGTGGGGATCAGGTGGCGCTTTACTACGACTCGCCTGTCACCGATACCAAGGAAGCGATCACCTTCAACGACCTGAAGGGGCGTGTCAGTCGTTTTGCTGGCACCCTGCGAAACTTGGGTGTTGAAAAGGGTGATACCGTCGTCATCTACATGCCGATGATCCCAGAAGCCGCTGTTGCCATGCTGGCATGTGCTCGTCTGGGAGCGGTTCACTCAGTGGTGTTTGGCGGCTTTGCGCCGCATGAACTGGCGATTCGCATTGACGATGCCAAACCCAAAGTGATTCTGACCGCCTCCTGCGGGATCGAATTTGAGAAAAAGATCGCATACAAACCGTTGGTCGATAAGGCAATTGAACTGGCCAGTCATAGGCCCCCGCACACGCTGGTCTGCCAGCGTCCAATGCTGAAGGCTGAGATGGATCCCAGTCGTGATCTGGACTGGTATCAGGCACAGGAAGGTGTAGAGCCGGCCGAATGCGTGCCGGTCAAGGGCTCTGATCCGCTCTATATTCTCTATACATCCGGTACTACCGGTCAGCCCAAGGGGATCGTTCGCGACAATGGTGGCTATGCCGTTGCACTGCGCTACGCGTTGAACAACGTCTATGGCATGGAAGCCGGTGATGTCTGGTGGGGTGCTTCGGATATTGGCTGGGTGGTGGGACACTCGTTCATTGTCTACGGGCCGCTGATGGGTGGCTGCAGTGCGATTTTCTATGAAGGCAAGCCGATCAAGACACCGGATGCCGGTGCCTTTTGGCGTATCATTGAAGAGTACAAGGTCAACTCCATGTTCTGTGCGCCGACCGCCTTCCGCGCGGTGCGCAAGGAAGATGCACAGGGAGAGCTGGCCAAAAAGTACGATCTGAGCAGCCTGCGCTGGATCTTTGTGGCCGGCGAAAAGCTGGACTCCTCAACCTACTACTGGCTGGATGACTTGTTGAAAGTGCCGGTGGTTGACCACTGGTGGCAGACCGAAACCGGCTGGCCGGTCACCGCGCCCATGATGGGCTGGGATAACCCTTCTGCCCCGCGCCTTGGCTCCACTAACAAGCCGATTCCCGGCTACGATATTCAGGTACTGGATGGCGACGGCGAGCCTGTTGGGGCGATGGAAGCGGGTAACATCTGCATCAAGCTGCCGCTGCCGCCGGGCGTTGCCTGGAGCATCTGGAACAACAATGATCGCTTCGTCAGCTCATACCTGACCGCATTTCCGGGTTACTACCACACTGGTGATGGTGGCTATAAGGATGAAGACAACTACGTTTATATCACCGGCCGTACGGATGATGTGATCAACGTGTCAGGTCATCGCCTGTCAACCGGTGAGATGGAAGAGGTGGTCTCCGCTCATGCTGCCGTTGCAGAGTGTGCCGTAATCGGTCTGGCAGATGAACTGAAGGGTCAGGTGCCGGTTGGGTTGATTGTACTCAAGGCTGGCGTTGAGATCGAAGAGGAGCAGCTGGAGAAGGAGCTGGTTGCCATGGTGCGCGAGCAGGTGGGTGCACTGGCCTGTTTCCGCCGTGCCGTTGTTGTGCAGCGTTTGCCCAAGACCCGTTCGGGCAAGATCCTGCGTGCCATCCTGCGCAAGATCGCGGCCAGTGAAGACTACAAGATGCCATCCACCATTGATGATGAAACCATCCTGCCGGAGATCGAAGAGAAGATAAAAGCGGTAGGTATTGCCTGACCTCCGGGCTCCCGTCGTGGGGCCCATTATTCTATTTCTCCGGCTCCATGCTTGAATACCCATGCCATGGAAGGCCTCTCGGGCTTGAGGGAAGTGATTCCCTCTTTTTTGTTACTCGTTCAATTTCGGGATTGCCTGATTCCGCCTGATTCACTTGCCATGTTGCATGTCGATTTGTTGAATGGTACGACTTTAGTCGTATTCGTTTTGCTTCGCAGGCCAATTTAAAGGAGTCATCATGCGCAGACCTGTCCGAATAGCCGTTACCGGCGCTGCCGGTGCTATCAGTAACAACCTGTTATTCAAAATCGCCAGCGGCGAGATGTTCGGCAAGGACCAGCCGGTGATTCTCCAGTTGATTGAAATGCCGGATCGTATGGAGGCCTTGCGTGGTCTTGCCATGGAGCTGGAGGACTGTGCCTACCCGCTGTTGCATACCATCACCCTGCATGACAACGTGGAAGGCGGCTTCGATAATGTGCACTACGCGCTGCTGATCGGTGCCCGTCCACGGGGACCGGGCATGGAGCGCAGTGACTTGCTGGAGTCCAATGCAGAAATTTTCACCCGCCAGGGTCAGGCGCTGAACGATCATGCCAACCGCGACGTCAAGGTACTGGTCGTGGGCAATCCGGCCAATACCAATGCATTGATCGCCAGTCGCAATGCGCCCAAGCTGAGTCCATCCCAGTTCACGGCGCTGACGCGACTGGACCACAACCGTGCCAAGGGAATACTGGCCAACCATACCGGTGCCAACCCCCGCAACATCAGCCGTGTGGTGATCTGGGGCAACCATTCCACGACCCAGTTTCCCGATCTGCTTCAGGCTACTGTGCTGGATGAGCCGGTGATGGAGCAGATTGACGAGCGGTGGTATCGCGAGGTGTTCATCCCCAAGATCCAGACACGGGGTGGCGAGATTATTGCGGCCCGTGGCGTGTCCAGTGCCGCATCCGCTGCTCAGGCGGTGGTGGATCACATGCATGACTGGATGCTGGGGACACAGCCGGGTGAAATCGTCAGTATGGGGATTCTGAGCGATGGCAGTTACGGCATCGAAAAGGGCATTTTCTACTCTTTCCCGGTGCGCTGTGACTACGGGCGATATCAGATCGTGCGTGGCCTGGAAATATCAGACTGGAGTCGCGAGATGATGAAGATCACGGAAGCGGAACTGCTTGAAGAGAAGGCTGCGGTCAACCATCTGCTGCCCCCTGAAACCGAGGCATCACATCAAAACCTGTCGATCTGCCTGCGCTCGGGCGTTACCCTCTATGCCGATGGCACAGGCCCGGACGCCGCCTCCAAGTACCTGACCACCAATCGGGTGATGTAGCTTGACTCGGCCCCGCAAGGTTTTTACCACCCTGCGGGCTGGTTCTGATGCGCCTTGACGGGCACAATAGGCGTGCAGAGCACTTGATCTCTGCCCCAACAGCGCGGAGGAGCATCCCATGAGTCAGAACACTCCACACCCAAAGTTCATCGAAGCGATGCAACTGCTTTCAGCCATGAGCGAGGAAGAGCGTTTGTCGGAAGAGAACAAGGAGCTGTTTGAGCAGGCTATGAATTATGCCCCCTTGGATATTCAGCCTGCTTTAATGGCGATTCGTAGAAAATACGAGGAACCTTTACACTGATAACCCGCCACTTCAGGAGACCAGGGCCGGATGTTAGGCGTCCGGCCTGAATCTGAACAATGTTGACATCCCCACCGGCTTCATATTCGAGCTCACGCTTTCCAGTGCTGGTTGGTCCCATTCTGCGCCGCATCGCGCCTGATGAGCTGACATTCTGGTGCCTGACCACTGTGCCCCTGGACTTTTCCCTGCGGCTGAAAACTACAGAGGCAGTGTTGTTCGACAGGACGCTTGCGGCAGATGAGTGCTGGTCGGTCCAGGTTGGTGAACGTGCCTGGATCTGCCTGCTCAATCTGCAACCCGAGAGCCCCCTGCCAACGGCCGAACGTATTGATTACGATCTGCTGATTCGTATTCAGGGGGATATTCAGTGGTGCTCCATTCAGGATTGGGGTCGGGATCTGCTATATCCAGACGAAAGCCTGCCGGGGTTCGTGATCCAGCCTCAGCTGCGTTCAATGCTGCATGGCTCCTGCCGCAAGCCGCATCACCCATCGAGAGATGGTCTGGCGCGTGCCGATACCTGGCTGGAGCAGAATCTTGCAACCCCGGCTGACTGGCCGGCAGTATTGATGCTTAGTGGTGATCAGCTCTACGCGGACGATGTGGCAGGTCCGATGTTAAGAGCGGCACACCTGCTCAGTGATCGCCTGGGGCTATGGGACGAAACGCTGGAGGGTGGTGGTGCTGACAGTGGCCTTGAACTGAGGCAAAGCCCGCATTGTTACTATCAGCGCGAGCAGCTGCTTCCGAAAGATCAGCTGAGTGAAAATGTGCGAGAACGGTTCTTTGCCGGAGTGCGCAAGCCCATTTTTACCAGTGATTCAGCGCACAATCACCTGATTACCTTCGCCGAGGTGATTGCCAGCTACTGCCTGATCTGGTCCCCCAGGGCCTGGCAGGGGCTCGATCTGAAACCGCCTGCACTCCCACTCCGTCATGCAGCACTCTATGATGACGAATTGGATGCCATTTTGGGCTTCCGTGCGCAGTTGCCTCAGGTCAGTCGGGTAATGGCTCATCTTCCCACGTACATGATCTTTGATGACCATGATGTGACGGATGACTGGAACCTGTCGGCTGCATGGGAGCTCTCTGCCTATGGTCATCCGTTCTCGCGTCAGATCATCGGTAATGCATTGATCGGTTATCTGCTTTGTCAGGGCAGTGGCAATGCGCCACGCAAGATCCGCAAACATTTGAGCGAGCATGTGGAACGTTGGCTCAAAACACACGATGAAGAAGATCACCATAACCTGATCAATGAGTTAATAGCGTTTCAGCGCTGGGACTATCTTATTCCCGTTGATCCCGGTGTGCTGGTGCTGGATACGCGTACCCGGCGCTGGCGTGCCGAGCGTAACCTGAACAGTCCTTCAGGGCTGATGGACTGGGAGGCCCTGACCGAGTTGCAGCAGCATTTGCTGGACCGAAAGGCCGTGATTCTGGTCTCCCCGGCCCCCGTGTTTGGTGTCAAACTGATCGAAGCGGTACAGAAAACATTCACCACTTTCGGCCAGCCGTTGATGGTTGACGCTGAAAACTGGATGGCACACCCGGGTGCCGCCAACGTGATCTTGAATGTTTTTCGCCATACTCGCACACCGGAGCATTTTGTCGTGCTCTCGGGGGACGTGCACTACTCATTCGTGTATGACATCGAAATCCGCTTCCGCAAGGGTGGGCCGAAAATCTGGCAGATCACCAGCAGCGGTTTGAAAAATGAATTCCCGCCTCGGCTGCTGACTCTGTTCGACCGGCTTAATCGCTGGCTTTACGCCCCTTCATCGCCGCTGAACTGGTTTACACGACGTCGCCTGATGAAGGTGTCTCCCCGACGCCCTGAGGGTGCGGCAGAAGGGTGTCGGCTGGTCAACAAGGCAGGCATAGGCCTGGTGCGTTTTGCGGCAGATGGTGAGCCGCAAGAGGTTTGGCAGCTTGGGGCTGATGGTCGGGATGTGCGTTTTGATCTGACCGATGAAGAGGAGCATTGGGGCTGAGAGGCCGCTGACGTATAATCCGCGCGCTTGTCTATCATTTTGTTTCGGAGAGTACGTCGCATGAGGATTTACTGGGCTCGACTCCAGGACAGGCTTGAGCGGCTGCGTGCCAATAAGCTGTTCGAGACCTTTGTCATTCTGGTTATTGTTACCTCGGCGCTGCTGATAGGCGCCAAGACCTATGAAGAAACGTCAAGGTTTGACCAGCTGATCAACTGGCTCGATCTGGGTGTGACGCTGTTTTTCCTGTTTGAAATCATTGTCAGGATGGCAGCGGAAAAGCGTTTTTTCGACTTCTTCAAAAAGGGATGGAACATATTTGATTTCGTGATTGTGGTTGCCAGTCTGGTGCCGATCAACGATTCGGAGATGGTCCTGATTGCACGCCTGCTCAGGGTATTCCGCGTACTGCGACTGGTGTCCATGATCCCGGAGCTGAGGATGTTGCTGTCGGCGCTGGTCAAGTCGATCCCTCGAATGGGCTACGTGGCGCTGCTGATGTTCATTATTTTCTACATCTATGCCGCCATCGGCAGCTTTCTGTTTGAGAGTATCGACCCTTTCCTTTGGGGCAACATCACCATCGCGATGCTTACGCTGTTCAGGGTGGCGACTTTTGAAGACTGGACCGATGTTATGTACGACACCATGGAGGTGTACCCGCTGAGCTGGCTGTTCTACCTGACGTTCATCTTTCTGACAGCCTTTGTCTTTCTCAATATGATGATCGGTATCGTGCTGGATGTGATGCAGAAGGAAAGCGCTGCCGAGCAGTTGGAGTCCGGTGAAGGTGAAATAGCCGAGATCCACTGGATGCGAGAGCACATGGCCGCAATGAGCGAGCAATTGAACAGGATTGAGCACAGGCTTGATCAGAAGCATGAATCTGAATAGCCTCCGCAAGGCCGCTCAGGCGGATTACCGCTCAAAAATCTGATATTTTTGGCACAAAGCGAGCAACCCTTCTAACTGGAGCTGAAATGGAAAGGCTGATTGAAAACCTGATGTACGCATCCCGCTGGATTATGGCTCCCATCTACTGGGGGTTGAGTCTGGTATTGCTGGCGCTGGGCATCAAGTTTTTTCAGGAAGTGTTCCACCTTTTGCCCAACATCCTCAGCATGAAAGAGGTCGACCTGATTCTGGTCACGCTGTCGCTGATTGATATTGCGCTGGTGGGGGGGTTGATCGTAATGGTGATGTTTTCCGGCTATGAAAACTTCGTCTCGCGGCTGGATGTAAGTGATAGTGATGACAAGCTGGGCTGGCTGGGCAAACTGGATGCCGGCTCGCTGAAAAACAAGGTGGCAGCTTCGATCGTGGCCATCTCGTCCATCCACCTGCTGAAGGTATTCATGAACACCGAAAGCATCCCGAATGACAAGATCCAGTGGTATCTGCTGATTCACATCACGTTTGTCCTGTCGGCTTTTGCCATGGGGTATCTGGACAAAATTACACGGCATAATTGACCGGAATGGGATCACCCGGTTGCCTTGGCGTTACTTGAGTAAAGAAAAGGCCGGCGTGTGAGCCGGCCTTGAATGCACCTACATATTGGGATAGTTCGGCCCACCGGCACCTTCAGGTACCACCCAGTTAATGTTCTGGGCCGGGTCCTTGATATCACAGGTCTTGCAGTGGACGCAGTTCTGCGCGTTGATCTGGAACTGCGGGCCGTTTTCCCCTTCGACCACTTCATACACACCCGCCGGACAGTAACGCTGCGCCGGCTCCGCATATTGGGTCAGGTTCTGGCTGATCGGGATACTCGGATCCTTCAGCTGCAGGTGGCAGGGCTGATCCTCTTCATGGTTGGTGTTGGAGAGAAACACCGATGAGAGCTTGTCGAACGACAGGACGCCATCCGGTTTTGGATATTGAATTTCCGTGCTCTCACTGGCCAGCTTGAGCTGTTCATAATCCTTGTGGGTATCGTGCAGCGTGACCGGAATCTTGCCGCCGAACCAGTTCTGGTCGATGTAGTTGAAGGCGCCGCCCAAATAGGGGCCGAATTTGTGCATCGCCGGGCCGAAGTTGCGCCCGCGATACAGCTCGTCATACAGCCATGAGGCCTGGTAGGTATCGGTAAAGCCGGTCAGGTCCTTGCCGCCTTCATCACCATTAACCAGTGCCTCTGCAATCGACTCTGCCGCCAGCATGCCGGATTTCATCGCCGTGTGGATGCCCTTGATCTTGGAGAAGTTGAGCGTGCCGGCATCACAGCCGATCAGCAGGGCGCCCGGCATGGTCATCTTCGGCAGGGTGTTGAAGCCGCCCTTGGTGATGGCGCGGGCACCGTAGGCCACGCGCTTGCCACCTTCGAGATACTGCTTGATCTCGGGGTGGTGCTTCATGCGCTGGAACTCGTCAAACGGACTCAGGTACGGGTTGGAGTAGTTCAGGTCGATGATCAGACCCACAACGACCTGGTTGTCTTCGGCATGGTAGAGGAAGAAACCGCCACTGGCACCGTCGCTGAGCGGCCAGCCAGAGCCGTGCACCACCAGGCCGGGCTTGTGCCTGGCGGGGTCGATGTCCCACAGTTCCTTGATGCCGATACCGTAGTGTTGGGGGTCGGCATCCTTGTCCAGAGCATACTTCTCGATCAGCTGCTTGCCGAGGTGGCCACGGCAGCCCTCGGAGAAAATCGTGTATTTGGCGTGCAGCTCCATGCCGGGCATGTAGTTGGGGCCCTGCTCACCGCTGGCGGTCACGCCCATGTCACCGGTGGCGATCCCCTTGACGCTGCCGTCTTCGTTGTACAGCACTTCGGCGGCAGCAAAGCCCGGGAATACCTCTACACCGAGCTGCTCTGCCTGTTCACCCAGCCAGCGGGTGACATTGGCGAGGCTGACAATATAGTTGTCGTCGTTGTGCATGGTCTTGGGCACAAAGGCGTTGGGCAGCTTGACGGAGCTGGTTTCATTCTTGAGCAGGAACACCTGGTCTTCGGTCACAGGCGTTTTCAGCGGGGCACCGTTCTCTTTCCAGTCGGGGAAGAGCTCATCCAGTGCGCGGGTTTCCATCACGGCGCCGGAAAGAATATGGGCGCCGACCTCAGATCCTTTTTCAACTACACAAACGGTCAGTTCCTGCTCGGCTGACTTGGCCTGTTGCATCAAACGGCACGCTGCCGAGAGCCCGGCAGCCCCGGCGCCTACGATTACTACATCAAATTCCATCGATTCGCGATTCACGGTTGCTCCTCCATCAGTGCAGATGGTTTATTCTTCTACTTATTGTAAGTCGTTATGACTGACCCTATTGTATGTAAATTAGTATAAGTGAAAACCCTTATTTCGGAAATTATCGTCATTGAATGTATCTGTCGATGCTTTTGGATAGGGGTTATTGCTTATTTTTTGTGGCTGGTTATGATGCAAGACAATGCCCGCAAGAGGTGAAGTCGCCTCCGGTGACCCATAACAACAAGCAAAGGATATGACAATGAAGGTGCTGGTAACGGTTAAGCGAGTTATCGACTACAACGTCAAGGTCCGGGTTAAATCCGACCAGTCCGACGTTGATCTGAATAATGTGAAAATGGCGATTAACCCCTTCTGCGAAATCGCGGTCGAGGAGGCTGTTCGCCTGAAAGAGTCCGGTCAGGCCAGCGAGGTAGTTGTGGTCTCTCTGGGGCCTCAGGCCGCACAGGAGCAGCTGCGCACGGCGCTCGCTCTGGGTGCCGACCGGGCCATTCTGGTTCAGAGCGATGAGCCTCTGGAGTCGCTTTCGGTGGCCAAACTGCTGGCCAAGGTGGTTGAGAATGAGAAGCCTGATCTGGTGCTGATGGGTAAGCAGGCTATCGACTCTGACAACAATCAGACGGGTCAAATGCTGGCTGCCCTGACAGGAATGGGGCAGGGGACCTTTGCGTCCGAAGTGAAAATAGACGGTAATCAGGTCACTGTCACGCGTGAAGTGGATGGAGGTCTTCAGACCGTTGCAGTCAACACCCCTGCGGTGGTGACGGTAGACCTGCGTTTGAATGAACCGCGCTATGCCTCTTTGCCAAACATCATGAAAGCCAAGCGCAAGCCGCTTGAAACGCTGACACCGGCTGATCTGGGTGTCGCGGTCAAGGCTCATACCAGGCTGTTGAAGGTCGAACCACCGGCTGAGCGCTCAGCCGGTATCAAAGTGGCTGATGTGGCTGAGCTGATCGATAAACTCAAGAACGAGGCGAAGGTGATCTGATGAGTATTCTGGTAATTGCTGAACATGACAATCAGGTGCTGAAGCCCTCCACCTTGAGCACTCTGGCTGCCGCCGCACAGATCGGTGGTGACGTTACCCTGCTGGTCGCTGGCAACGGTTGTGCCGCTGCAGCCGACGCCGCTGCCAAAGTACAGGGCGTCAGCAAGGTGCTGCTGGCTGACAACCCCGCCTATGACCATGAAATTGCAGAAAACATGGCGGCGCTGATTGTGTCGCTGGCGGATGGCTTTACACATGTTCTGGCTCCGGCAACAGCCAACGGCAAGAACTTTATGCCGCGGGTTGCTGCATTGCTGGATGTGGGTCAGATCTCGGACATCATCAAGGTGGAATCGCCTGATACCTTCGCGCGGCCAATTTATGCAGGTAATGCCATTGCAACGGTGCAGTCGCTGGATGCCGTGAAAGTGATTACCGTGCGGGGAACGGCTTTTGACGCCGTCTCGGCCGAGGGTGGCAGTGCTTCAGTAGACACACTCTCTCAGGTCGAGGATACCGGTCTGAGCCGTTTTGTTGCTGAAGAGATGGCCAAGTCCGATCGTCCCGAATTGACGTCAGCTCGTGTTGTGATTTCCGGTGGACGTGGCATGGCTGACAGCGAGCACTTTCATCTGCTGGAAAAGGTTGCCGACAAGCTGGGTGCCGCTGTAGGGGCTTCCCGTGCGGCGGTCGATGCCGGCTTTGCACCCAACGATATGCAGGTTGGACAAACCGGCAAAATCGTGGCGCCTGAGCTGTATATCGCTGTAGGTATCTCCGGCGCAATCCAGCACCTTGCAGGCATGAAAGACTCCAAAGTGATTGTCGCTATCAACAAGGATGAAGAGGCGCCGATTTTCCAGGTGGCCGATTATGGTCTGGTGGCCGATCTGTTCACCGCGCTGCCGGAGCTGGACAGCGCACTTTAAACCTTGCGTCAACCGTCTTGCGAGATGCCCAAACCGGAGCTCAGCTGTTAAGCTGGCTCCGGTTTTCTGTTTTCAGGGAGTCGATTTTGCCGCCTGTTACGCTTCACCTTAAACAACTGTCCAATGAACTGATCCAGCCCTTTGATCTTTCGATAGGGCCAGGAAGGATATGCTGTATCAGTGGTGCGTCAGGCAGTGGCAAAAGCCGCCTGCTGCGTGCCGTTGCTGATCTTGAGCCCCACTCGGGAGATGTCCTGCTTGATGATCAGGAACAGCAGCAGTTGCCGGCAGACCAGTGGCGGCAACGGGTACGCCTCGTCCCGGCCGAAAGCCAGTGGTGGAGTGAGCGCGTGGGGGACCACTTTCCTGCTGAGTTTAATGGCGAGGGCCTTGAAACCCTGGGCCTGCCGGTTGAAGCTCAGGAATGGGATGTAATGCGACTATCATCCGGTGAGAAACAGCGATTGGGCTTGCTGCGCGCACTGGCTTTTCCCTTGCAGGTGCTACTGTTGGATGAGCCCTGCGCCAACTTGGATCCTGAAACCACCCTGCGAGTGGAGGCAATGCTGCTGGATCGCATTCAAACCGAGGGCTGGCCAGTACTTTGGGTCGCACACGATGCCGCCCAGATGCAACGCGTGGCGGATTACCGGTTCCAAATCAGGCACGAGCAGTTGGTTGAGGTAACCGATGAGCGTGATTGATATCAGCTGGTGGCAACTGTCACTGGCCGCAGGGCTGGTACTGGTGCTGGCATTACTGGCCTGGCAGGCCCGCTTGGGGATCAGTCGCAGTTTGCTGGTCGCAAGCGCACGTACTGTAGCGCAACTGTTTTTGATCGGCCTTGTGCTGGAGTTGCTTTTTTCTGTTGGGACGCTGTTGTGGGTGAGTTTGATGGCGTTGGTGATGCTGTTGTTGGCCGGGCGCGAGGTAATGGCGAGGCAGCAGCGCCGCTTCAGCGGCGGCTGGGCTTACTGCATCGGCACCGCGTCAATGTTTATATCCTCCTTCAGTATCGCCGTGATCACACTGCTGGTGCTGGTGGGGCCA
>Ga0209345_10001317_pt1 | contig 29841 bp, 21 predicted proteins | sample Cruoilmetagenom7_FD_187294 | JGI IMG/M metagenome (GOLD analysis project Ga0209345, IMG submission 187294) | Oil polluted marine microbial communities from Coal Oil Point, Santa Barbara, California, USA - Sample 7 (SPAdes) (version 2) | ecosystem: Environmental > Aquatic > Marine > Oil seeps ...
AATGTGGCCACCGGCGTGGTGACCTATACCCCGAATACAGACTTTAATGGTACCGACACGTTTACCTACACCAACAGTGAAGGTAACAGCGAGACCGTCACGGTCACCGTGAATCCGTTGAACGATGATCCATCTATTGTTGCTAGAACAGCGACAGTTTCAGAAGAGGGGTTGGTAAATGGGAATATCGACTCTCAGGGTTCGCCTACGGATGTTACTGATAGCGCTGTTAGCACTGGAAGTATGAATGCTTTAGACATTGATGGCGATTTATTGACAGTATCACTGAGTGAACCATTAGCCACTTTAACCTCAGGCGGCACAACCGTTAGCTGGGTTGGAGATGACACAAATACGCTTGTCGGTTCTGCCGGTGTTGGTGGTGATGAAGTTATTCGGATAGAGATTGATCAAAATGGTAATTATACAGTTACACTTTCTGGCCCCCTAGACCATCCTGTAGTGAATCAAGAGGATGTGATTGAGTTTGATCTCAATGTCACAGTGGATGATGGCACAACCTCTACTAATGCTCCTTTGACTGTACAGGTTGAAGATGACTCACCCATTGGGCTTGATATTGTTTCCAATATTTATGTAGGCGTTGATGAACTAGTTGTTCAAAATTTAGAAATGGGTTGGACTAGTCCGGTATTTAATGGTGGTACAAGCCAGGTTTCTCAAACAAATACAGATGCTGATGCTTATACCGATACTTTAGAGTGGGGTAGTCCTGCAACGGGTAGTGGTCAGTCGGGTTATTCACTGGTGGATAATACTGATTACACAACAGCTGTGGGATCATCTATTCAAACAGGCGAATTGTTTAAGTTGGCTGACTTTGAACATCTGAATTTCCCTGTTTTTTCAAACTCATCGATTTTGAGCGAGGTTACCTTGACAACTAATATGGATGTTGTCATTAACGGCGTATCAACTTCAGTAACATTAGATATCCTTATTAACCACAATGAAACACCGAATAGTGGTGCTGATCCGAGAGATATCATTACTCTCCCACCACAATCGGTGTCTGTTAACATTCTTGGTCAGGATTATGAGATCAGCGTTGAAGGCTTCAGGGACTCGGGCGGTAGTATTGTTTCGACTATTTTTACAGATGAGAATGCAACTAATCCATTTGAAATCATGGGTAGTATTACAACAACAGATGTACTTCCAATAGTAAGTGGTAGTGTAAATGGAGTTGAATCTGGTTCTGGTGCGGATACTTTAGATACTGTTGCCTGGGATGATACAAGTAGTGTTTATGGCATTATGACTGTTGATACAGTGGGTAATTACTCCTTTGAGCTATCCCGAGATGCTAAGGATAATTTAGATCCTAATGATAGTTTGACGGAGACATTCTCTTACACTATTACTGATCAGGATGGTGATACTTCTACAGCAACATTAACCATTAATATTGGTGGTTACCAAAATGTATATGGATCCTCTGGTGTTGATAACTTAACGGGAACTTCGTTGGGTGAATACCTTCTTGGTGAAGATCAAAATGATATCTTGAATGGTGCTGGAGGTGATGATGTGCTTTCCGGTGGACTTGGTAACGATTTACTAACCGGTGGTTCTGGCGATGATATCTTTTTGTGGGAATTGGGTGATGCAGGTCTTGGGGCTATAGATACTATTTCAGATTTTACCCCTGGAGCAAGTGGAGATGCTCTGGATTTAAAGGATCTTTTACAGTCTGAAGATAGTACAAGCCTAACAGAATACCTAAGCTTTAGTTGGGATGCTTCAGATACAACTATAACCATTGATGTAGATGGCTCCGGAGTTGGTACTGAACAGCAAACTATAGTTTTACAAGGAGTTGATATTACGGAAAATAATACGCTCACCGGTACAGAAATTATTGATAATCTCATGGTTCAGGGCAATTTAATCACGGATTAAACTGCTAGCCATGCGGAGTGATTCAAAAGGATTTACTTATGGACAATCCAATAGATGACAGCAAGCAGCCATTAACTAAAGGCTTAGTAAATGATGCACTAGCTACTGATATTTCTCAGTATGCTACAAACCCTGAAGCTCATGTTATTTCAGAGGACCAGCAAAAAAACCATCTAGAGGGAAATGGTTCAGAATTCTTTGCTGAAGATATGGCTTCTGAAAATGTTGGTGATGAAGAGAACAGTCTTGAAGAACGTCTTAATGATTTAGAAGCACCAAGCGCTGGTGTACAACAAGTCAGTAGTTCTATTGATAGTAATAACGCACGTATTCAATTTTCTCGAAATATCACTGAAGTGAAGCCAGATGCTGGTATAGGGGAAACGGATACAGAATCTTTGCAACAAGATATTGAATTAATTGATACAGTATTCGGTGCTAATTTTTCTTCTGTTTTAGTTGCTGGTAATGAAGAAACAATAAATAACCCTGCCATTATTAGTGGCGAAGATACTGGCGCCGTTACTGAAGATTCAGATGCAGTAGCAGGAAACTTAGTTGCCACAGGTAAGCTAAATATTTCTGATATAGCTGCAGAATCATCATTTATTGATGCTTCCGGTCTAACTGGCACAGGAGGTTATGGACAACTTTCTATAGACAGTGATGGTAACTGGGAATTTACCGCAGATAACAGCCAAGCGGTTATTCAAGATCTGACACCTTTAGATACACCGTTAACCGATACATTCACTGTAACCAGTGTGGATGGAACCAGCCACGAAATTTCAATTAGCATTAGCGGGCTAACGATATCTGCTACCAACAATAATTATACAGCTGATATTCAGGTATCAACTGATAATTCACAGAACTTAATTGCTGATAAGCTCACACAGAATTTTTCTGCATCGACAGATACTGTTGACGATGACACGTGGAGCAGTGACCCTAGTAATAATTTTGAATGGGATTTTGATGGAACGTCGGCATCAGGCAATTTTTCCCCTGATACTGTAAGTAGTTCAATTCCTGGAATCACAGAGGCCTATCATTTTGATGGCAGTGGCGGGGCAATTTTGTCAGATGGCGTGGGTAGTGGTGATTCCTATTCAAACATGCCGAGTGACCCTACCAATAATGATGCTTCCTTTGAGTTATGGGTAAAAGCAGCTGACACCTCAGGTCATGATGTATTGTTTGAATCTGGAGGTACAGTTGACGGTGTGTCTATACGCCTAAATGGTACGGTTCTAGAGTTTTTTGTTAAGGACGGCGGCACCAACGTTAAGCTCAGCTACGACCTGAGTACAGCAAGTATAGACCCGGCAGCAGAATTTTTTCAGGTAACCGGTGTTATCGATACAGGCAATATGGTTACTTTATATGTTAATGGTCAGTTCGTTGTTGAGCAAAGTGCTGGCAGTATCCAAGATTGGTCTGGAAGCAATGATGCCGGGCTAGGCGGTGTGGGCGGCAATAGCATTAATTTCGACTCACCTCCGGCATTTGAAGGTGATGTTGCCAGTTTTAGGTTTTACGAAAAAGCACTTACAGCCAGTGAAGTTTTAGATAATTACCAAGCGATGGCTGAAGCACCTCTGCCAACAGTTGATTTAATTGTTACAGGAAATATTGTAACGGATTCAGTTGCTGATGATAACGATGTTGCATCCTTTGGACCTTTAACGTCGGATAGTCTCGTTTTAAATTTTGATGCTGCAAATGATCCCGGCGGCGATGATGACTGGAACAGTGACAACCCAATAAGCAATTTTGTATGGGATTTTGATGGCACTTCCTTCTCCGGTAACTTTTCCTCTACAGCTGTAACAGTTAACCAGCCTGGAATAACTCAGGCCTACCATTTTGATGGTACTAGAGGCGCTGATCTATCCAATAACTCAGGTAGTGCTGATGCGCTTCAAGATTTACCGGGCAACCCTACAAATAATGACGCAAGCTTTGAAATCTGGTTCAGGGCAGATGATACTGCAGATCATGATGTGTTATTTGAGTCGGGTGCTTCAGGTAATGGGGCCTCCATCCGAATTAATGGCACGGTATTAGAGTTTTATGTAAAAGAGGGTAATGACCATGTGTTACATACCTATGATTTGGCAGCCATAGGTTTGGATCCAACGGCTCAGTTTATCCAGGTGGTTGGTGTTATTGCCATTTCTGGCAATGTAGAGCTTTATGTTAATGGTACATTGGCTGCGGTAGACAGTTCTGGCGTGATTCAGGATTGGGATGGAGGTAATGATGCAGGATTAGGTGCAACAAGTGGTGCTATTAACTTTGGTGCACCTACTGTTTTTGAAGGTGATATCGCCAGTTTTAGGTTTTATGAAAAGTCACTGACAGCCGATGAGGTTTTTGATAATTATCAGGCTGTGGCAGGAATGGCCGTAACCTCTGTGAATGGAATGGATGTTAGTTTAACAGATGGTGTTGCATTGGGTGGAGGCACACTTTTTATAGCTGCAGATGGCAGTTTTAGCTTTGAAGCTAATGATAATTTTACGGGAGAGCAGCAGTTTACCTATCAGTTAGAGAACCATCAGGGTGATAGTGATGAGGGCGTGATTACAATCACTGCAGCTGGAGCAGTCATTGGTACTTCAGGAAATGATGTGCTTTTGGGTACATCAGGTGACGATGTTATTTATAGCCAGGACGGCACTGATAGCTTAAGTGGCGGTTCTGGCAATGATATTTTGGTCGGTGGTAATGGTGTCGATACATTTAGTTGGTCTTCTGGTGATGATGGTTCAGTGTCAGCCCCAGCTGTTGATTTAGTTAGGAGTTTTTTGGGGAATGATATTCTAGATTTTTCGGGGTTGTTAATTGGTGAGAGCGCAGATTCGCTAACTCTGGATGGCTATCTGGATTTCAACTTTAATGGTGAAGATACGATTGTTGATGTGAAAACTGGAGGGGCAGGTTCGGCTGTTACTCAGCAGGTTGTTCTTGAGGGTAGTGATATAGCTTCAGGCGGAGCCACTGACCAAGCAATTTTAGATAGTCTTTTAACTGCAGGGCAGCTGAATACAGATTAACTGAGCAGCTTCTATATCCCCGTATTGTTTGATTGTTACTTGTATTCTAAATTCATACGACGCTGCATGTCCTGCCACAACTTCAACTGTTTAGGGCTTCCTGCTTTAAGTTCTTCATTTCTAGACCTTGATAGCCACAAGTCATCTGCATTAAAACTATAAACTGGTCTTAAATCATTTCGCTCTGTTGCCGGTCGAATTCTTAAGTTGAGATTGTCCAAAATAAGTGGATCTGAAGAAGGTGATGGATAGTAGGCAAGTACCATGTGAGCTTGATTTAGTTTTAATGCCTTAACGTAGGTAATACGAAGCTTACTGGTATCTACCCCCATAAGTTTTAATGCATAGTACTTGGCAATGGAGAAATCTTCACAATCACCAGCATCGCGACCAATAAACTCTATAGGCGTCGCCCAATAATCTTTTTTATTCCATACATCAATATCATTGGCAAACCGTGCGCCGTTAAAAAAATCATTGACCAGGTTGAGCTTGGTTGCCTCATTCACAGTGAGGTTACTATGAATGAGTTCGTCTAGTGTTACAGCCCTAGCTTTGGCGAGCATGCCATATTTTTTTTCTATTTTAGCCAGCGTCTCTATTGTTAAACCGGTGTGGTGGGCAATGGTAGAGGTAAAAAAGAAAAGAATAAAAAATAATAGCCAAGTAGGTTTTGGGCTAATAGTTAGGTTTTGGGTCTGAGGGTAAATCAAGTAATTCAACTTTTGTCAGTTAATACTGTCTATGACGACATTATTCTAAGCGCTGCTTTATATATTGCTGCGCGCAGTGAAAAATAATAGGGATAAGCAATGAATGTTTTGGTTGTCATAGTGAACACCTCTGCTGCAAACAATTCAAAGTTAATTGGAATGTATAGTATATTGCCTTAGACTCGTGGAAACGCAACAGTAATGCAATAATAATATCGGAAATTTTGAGTGACTCTTTTTCGTCAACTGATCATTGCTATCGTTACCCTGTTTGTCATCCTTTACAGTGTTGATTTGGGTATGGGTATCTATCAATCCAGGCAATTGGTAGAACAGCAGATGAAAGTACATGCCCAGGACACGGCAACATCCTTGGCCTTGTCAATGTCACAGGCTGCAGCTGAAAATGACTTGGCGACGCTTGACACAGTGTTCAATGCTATTTCAGATAGCGGCTATTATCAGCGGATCTACTTTACTAATTTAGATAATAATATCGTAATTGACAGAACCTTCCCCATTCAGGTTGAAGGTGTCCCTGATTGGTTTGTTCGTCTGGTTAAGATTGCTCCTCATGAGGGCAGGGCAGAAGTATCTTCTGGTTGGACGCGGCTAGGAGAGCTAGCTGTTGTTAGTCACCCTGGACAGTTTTATTTGAGGTTGTGGGAACAAAACAAGAAGCAATTGGTTTGGTTTAGCTTGGTGGCATTGAGTGTTTGTATTCTCTCTGCCATTGCGCTTGGGTTGATTTTGAGGCCTCTGGCTCGTGTTGAAAGACAAGCAAATGCTATTTGTAATAAAGAGTTTATAGTTCAGGAGACATTACCTCGAAGTCGTGAACTTCGCTCTGTAGTACAGGCAATGAATCGAATGGCAGGCCAGCTTAAGGAAATTTACGATAGCCAGCTAAATTTGATTCAGCAATTACAGAAAAAAACATTACTTGATCCAGTAACAGGTTTATCCAATCGTGCTGATTTTGATGCTCGTTTCGATAGTTTAACTTCTTTGGAAGTAGCCCCAATTTCTGGGGCAGTATATATCGTTGCTCTAGCCAAGTTTGAAGCTGTAAATGATAAAGGTGGCAGAAATGAAGGAAATGCCATTTTGCGAAGAATGGGTGAGGTGCTGGATCAGGCAAGTGATAGCTATCAGACAATTCTTGCACGTCGGCAAGGGCCTCAATTTAGTTTGTTCGTACCAAATCTGATTAAAGAAGATGCATTAGAACTCGCTAAAAAAATCTATGATTCAGCTCTTACTGTTGGGTGGAAGTTTCAGCAAGAGGAGCCCTTGATTATTCATATGGGTATGAGCTTTTCTCCCGAGATAGAGAATGCTCGGGATATGCTGATTGAAGCAGATTTGGCATTAAAGAAAGCTCAGAACAATCAAGATATTAGTAGTTGGGTAGAGCTGGGTGAAACCCAAGGTGGCAGCAATATACCACTACTTTCTCGCCCTATACCGGAGTGGCGCGAGCTACTGGAAGATGAACTTGAGCGTAAGTCATTGCCGCTGGCCTTCCAGCCTATATTCTCTGCGGATAAACAAATTATTGGTCAAGAGGCTTTTGCCAGGTTAGAAAGTGATGGGCGGTTGATTACCGCGGGCATTTTCATGCCTCTGGTTGAACGCTTTGGGCTATCTGTCCAGTTTGATCAACTCATTATTAATCGAGTGGCAGATTTATCGAGTGATATTCCTAGCGATCAATTCGTTTGTGTTAATCTCTGCATAGGTTCTATTCAAAGTGAAGAGTTTGTTGGTTGGATAGATAAGTGGCTAGAAAGTCATACAAACCTTGCTTCTCGTTTAGTGATGGAAATCCCTGAACATGCAATGAGATCCATCGAACCTGTTAGAAACCTTGCTTTGGTACTTCAGCGGCATGGTGTACGTCTGGGTATTGATCACTTTGGCTTAGATTCAACATCATTTGGGTATCTGGCATCGTTACCTTTAAACCACGTTAAAGTGCATCATAGCTTTATACAGCAAATTCATAGCAAGCCCGATAATCGCTTCTATATTGAATCTTTAGCTCAAATCACCCGTAGTCGTGATATTTGGCTGATGGTAGAAGGAATAGAAAGTCAGGAAGAGTGGGATGCTGTTGTAACCTTAGGCATTGATGCTGCACAAGGTGTCGATGCAGCCCAAGGTTTTTGGTTGGGTGTCCCTACCGCTGATTTGTCCTGATTTTGTCAGTGTAGTCGTATAGATTGTTATCTAGATAGCTACTTAAAAAAGCTGTTATTCAAGCAGGGAACAAAGTATCACCCCAATCAAGTACTCACCCTCATAAAAAACGTATAATACCGCGCTTTAATATTGTTACTGACGGAATATCTGAATGTCCATTCGTACTCGTATAGCACCTTCACCAACTGGTGATCCTCATGTAGGCACGGCCTATATTGCGCTGTTTAATCTTTGTTATGCCCGCAGTTTAGGAGGAGAGTTTATCCTTCGAATTGAAGATACCGATCAAACCCGAAGCACGCCTGAATCAGAGCAGATGATTTTTGATTGTTTACGTTGGTTGGGGCTTGATTGGTCCGAAGGGCCAGATGTCGGTGGTGAATACGGCCCCTATCGACAAAGTGAACGGATGGATATTTATCGCCAGCATGTGATGGAGCTGGTGGAGAAGGGACATGCATTCTATTGCTTTGCTACTCCAAAGGATTTGGACGACATGCGTAAGGAGCAAATGGCTCGCGGTGAAACGCCTAAGTATGATGGCCGTAGCCTGGAGCTTTCGCAAGCTTATGTGCAGGAACAACTTGCCGATGGTGTGCCTTATGTTATCCGGATGAAAGTACCGGAAGAGGGCAACTGTAAATTTAATGACATGCTACGGGGTGAAATAGAAATACCTTGGTCGCAAATAGATATGCAGGTTCTGCTAAAAGCTGATGGTATGCCTACCTATCATTTAGCCAATGTTGTGGATGATCATTTAATGGAAATTTCCCATGTGATCCGTGGTGAAGAATGGATCAACTCGGCACCAAAACATCAGTTGCTTTATGAATATTTTGGCTGGGATATGCCAGAGCTTTGCCATATGCCACTGCTAAGAAATACGGATAAGAGCAAACTCAGTAAGCGCAAAAATCCTACCAGTATTAATTATTATCGTGAGATGGGTTATCTCCCAGAAGCGGTGATCAATTATTTGGGGCGGATGGGGTGGTCAATGCCCAATGAGGCTGAAAAGTTCACCCTCCAAGAAATGCTGGATAACTTTGATATTAAGAATGTGCACTTGGGAGGCCCAGTTTTTGATACAGAAAAACTCGACTGGCTAAATGGATGTTGGATTCGTGAAGACTTGGATGACAGTGCGTTTGCAAACCGTGTTGCTGATTGGGCCATTAATCGTGACAACCTATCTAGAATGATTCCTCTGATTAAGGAGCGCGTTGAAAAGTTTTCTGATATTGCATCTCTGCTTAGTTTTATGTTGTCAGGCATGCCTTCTCTGGATGAAAACAGTTTTGAGCACAAGAAGTTAGATAATGAAATGGTGCGGAGGGTACTCCAATACAGTGCTTGGAGGCTTGACGGGTTGCGTCACTGGACTCGAGGCGGCCTTTATAAAGAGTTGGATCAGATTGCATTGTCAGTAGATCTGAAACTTAAAGATTTCTTGTTCCCTTTATTTGTCGCTGTAACAGGTGCTCCGTTAGGGCCTCCGCTTTTTGATGCAATGGCAATCTTAGGGCCAGACATTGTTCGTGCGCGTATTAGGCATGCTCTTAAGGCCGCTGGTGGTGTTTCTAAAAAGCAGTTAAAAAAATGGGAAAAGGACTATCAGCAGCTCAATGTAAACCGCGAAAAACATCCGGAAGAGCAAGCTTGACTCTTATAAGTGCTGTGCCTAAAATGCGCAGCCTCTGTGAAGGCGTGAAAGCAAAAATGGGGCCTTAGCTCAGCTGGGAGAGCGCAACACTGGCAGTGTTGAGGTCAGCGGTTCGATCCCGCTAGGCTCCACCAAATAAATAAAAAGGCCGAACCTAGATGGTCCGGCCTTTTTATTTGTCTTATCGTAAGAGGGGGTATATTAAGCCCTCGATTACCCACTTATTTTCATACAATAATTTTATCGTGGCCTTGCTGCCATTTAGTTTTCCATCTAAAAATGCAATAACCAATTATTGCGCAGAAAATTGATGATAAAAAACCTATCCCATAAACCAACCCAGTAAGAGTGTAGACGGGGCCATAGAGTCCAAGCTAGACCATCATATAGGCACAGATTCCCAGTAGCATACCCCAAACGTATTGGGGTAATTGGGTAGCATAGATATAGCCTGCGAGTAATGATGGGGCAGCCAAAAAAGCAATAACAGAGGTAATATTTTGGGCAAAAATTGCTGCCCATAAGGCAGATCCAAACATGAATAATGCACCGACAAAATAGGCTTGTATTTTTTGCATGATGGTAAGCTCAGCTCTATGGTGAGGCTTGAGTGTCTCACCAACACAAAGCCAAGGGTATTGGACATTAGTAGAGAGTGGAATTTAGTTAGTCTCGTTAGCTTGTTTTTGAGTAAAAAGTTTTAGGATAAAAAATTTTGGAATAAAAAGTACCAGAATAAAAAAGCCGCTTCTGTTTCCAGGGCGGCTTTTTAGTTTAGTTCTTTTGGTTAGCTTTTAAGCTGGGCTTTCCTTGCTTAAGCTGGACATCACTTAGGCTGGGTAGTCCCGCTTGGCATAACCGATATAACGTTGGCGCGGACGACCAATTCGATATGGGTTGCTGAGCATTTCATTCCAGTGAGCGATCCAGCCAATGGTGCGGCCAGTTGCAAAGATTACAGTGAACATTTCTGGAGAGATGCCAATAGCTTTCATAATGATGCCAGAGTAGAAATCTACATTTGGATAGAGTTTCTTCTCAACAAAATATTCATCTTCAAGTGCGATTTGCTCAAGACGTTTGGCAATTTTTAGCAGTGGGTCGTTTTCTAGGCCAAGTTCGGCAAGAACTTCATCGCAGCTTTCTTTCATCACTTTGGCGCGGGGGTCAAAGTTTTTATAAACCCTGTGCCCAAAGCCCATTAAGCGGAAAGAATCTTCCTTATCTTTAGCGCGAAGAATAAAGTCATCGATATGCTGTTCATCGCCAATTTCTTCGAGCATTTCTAGTACTGCTTGGTTTGCACCACCGTGGGCTGGCCCCCAAAGGGCAGCAATACCGCTGGCGATACATGCGTATGGATTGGCGCCAGATGAGCCTGAAAGGCGAACAGTAGAGGTGGATGCATTTTGTTCATGATCGGCATGGAGTAGAAAGATTAAGTCCATTGCTTTCGTCAGAACGGGACTGACAGTGCTTTTCTCACCAGGTGTGCCAAACATCATATTAAGGAAGTTTTCGGCATAACTGAGATCATCGTTAGGTGCTACATAGGGTTGTCCGGTAAAACGCCTGTGACACATGGCTGCAAGGATAGGCATTTTTGCAACTAACCTATGAACGGTCAGTATCCTATCATCTGCGTTAGAAACATCAGTTGTGTCGTTATAGGTGGCTGACATGGCGGCAACGACAGAACAAAGCATGGCCATAGGGTGTGCGCCCTGCTTGAAGCCAGACAAGAATTGTTCTACTGAATCGTCCACATGACGGTGGGCTTTAACTGTGTTTAGGAATTCTGCTTTTTCAGCGGCTGTAGGTAATTCGCCGTTGAGTAATAGATAGCAGGTTTCAAGGAAATCGGATTTGTCGGCCAGTTGCTCTATTGGGTAGCCCCGGTGTAAGAGAACACCTTTTCCACCATCAATAAAGGTAATGGCGGATTCACAAGAGGCGGTAGCACCAAATCCCGGGTCGAAGGTAAAGCAGCCTGTCTCTGGAACTTTAGCTATGTCGATAACATCTTGTCCAAGAGTACTGCTTAGAACCGGTAGCTCAATAGAGGTGTCTGTACCTTCTTGAGTAAGCTGGTATTTCTTATTGCTCATTGGAGTCTCCTACGAGTCCTAAACTAAATGTTGGCAAGCGAAAAACTTGCAAACTAAATATGTGAACTAAAAAACTGAGGCCGGAAACTATAGCTTGCTCGATATATTTGTCAATTTTACTGACGAATTAGTTTACATAGATCAAATGAATACCGGGTATCAGTAAATATCATGCGTTCTTGGATGGTTCTTGATTTGTATCGCAATACTCCATTGTAATCGTTTATCAATGTTCCTATAATTCGTGCCCAATCTGAGCCCGGTAGCTAGTGATAGTTGCCGATTTCCCTGCTTTTATCTCTGCTTTGCTGTGCAGATATAAGGTGTATATTGTGAATAAGAAAAGACCTGTAAATCTTGATATTGGAACTATCCAGCTTCCAATTACTTCCTATGTGTCCATTCTCCATCGTGTTTCGGGTGTGGTGTTGTTTGCTGCCATTGCTGTTTTTCTATGGGTGTTAGATGCAAGCCTATCTTCTGAGGAGAGCTTTAATGCTGTCAAAGAATGTATGGGTGGTACCCTTTGCCAGTTAATTATCTGGGCTTGCCTCGCTGCGTTGGCCTATCACACCGTGGCAGGTGTTCGACATCTGATTATGGATATGGGCATCGGTGAAACCCTGGAAGGTGGCCAACTTGGTGCGAAGATCGCTTTGATCATCGCAGCTGTATTAATTGTTCTGGCTGGAGTTTGGGTATGGGCATGATAACTAACGTTACAAGTTTTGGCCGCAGCGGCCTGTCTGATTGGCTGCTGCAAAGGGCGACAGCCCTTGTGATGACAGCCTATGTGGTTTTTGTCACCTTTTATTTATTGACCAATCCTGATTTGCAATACGATCAATGGTTGGTGCTGAACAGCCACTTTTGTATGAAAGTGTTAAATGTATTAACCGTTGTCTCCATTGCAATTCATGCATGGATCGGGTTGTGGGCAGTATTGACAGACTATGTCACTGTTCGTTTGCTAGGGCCTAAAGCGACACCGCTGCGTATTTTTTTCCAGCTGGGCATGATTGCCGTCACTTTGGTATATCTCATTTGGGCACTTGATATTGTTTGGGGAATTTGAATCCATGAGTAGTAGCATAAGAACTATTTCTTTTGACGGGCTTATTATCGGCGGCGGCGGTGCCGGTATGCGAGCAGCCCTGCAACTGGCTCAGTCCGGTTACAAGACGGCGGTAATTACCAAGGTATTTCCGACTCGTTCACATACAGTGTCTGCACAGGGCGGTATTACTTGTGCCATTGCAAGCGATGATCCTAATGATGATTGGCGTTGGCATATGTACGACACCGTTAAAGGTTCTGATTATATCGGTGATCAGGATGCCATTGAGTATATGTGCTCTGTCGGTCCTGAGGCTGTATTTGAACTTGAGCATATGGGGTTGCCTTTCTCCCGTACTGAAGAAGGTCGTATATATCAGCGTCCTTTTGGTGGCCAATCCAAGAATTTTGGTGAGGGCGGTCAGGCTGCACGGACTTGTGCTGCTGCTGACCGTACAGGTCATGCACTGTTGCATACCCTTTATCAAAACAATATTAAGAACAATACCGTCTTCTTTAATGAATGGTTTGCTGTTGATCTGGTGAAAAATGCTGACAATGCCGTCGTTGGTGTTATCGCGATCAACATTGAAACTGGCGAAACAGTTTATGTGAAGTCTAAAGCCACAGTGATTGCTACTGGTGGCGCTGGTCGAATTTATGCCTCAACTACTAACGCCCACATCAATACTGGTGACGGCATTGGTATGGCGCTTCGTGCGGGCTTCCCGGTTCAGGATATTGAAATGTGGCAGTTCCACCCAACCGGTATTGCTGGTGCAGGTGTACTTGTTACAGAAGGGTGTCGTGGTGAGGGTGGTTATTTAGTCAATAAAGACGGTGAGCGCTTTATGGAGCGTTATGCACCTAATGCTAAAGACCTTGCAGGCCGAGATGTTGTTGCCCGTTCAATGGTGCTTGAAATTTTAGATGGGCGTGGTTGTGGTGAAAATGGTGACCATGTTTACCTGAAGCTTGACCACCTTGGTGAAGAGGTGTTGGAAAGCCGTTTGCCAGGTATCTGTGAGCTGTCACGTACCTTTGCCCACGCTGATCCAGTTAAAGATTTGGTTCCTGTTGTTCCAACCTGTCACTATATGATGGGCGGTATTCCCACCAATGTTGATGGTCAGGCGCTTTCACTTGATGCCGAGGGTAACCCTGAAGTTATCGAAGGCCTTTTTGCTTGTGGTGAAGCAGCTTGTGTATCTGTTCACGGTGCAAACCGCTTGGGTGGTAACTCGCTGTTAGATCTCGTGGTGTTCGGTCGTTCTTCTGGTCTGTTTATTGAGAAATCTCTGCGTGAAGGGATCAACCTTGAAGATCCTACAGAAGAACATATTAAAGCTGCCATGTCTGGTCTCGACCGTATCAACAACAGCGCTAGTGATGGTGAAGGTGCTGCAGAACTACGAGCAGAGCTTCAGGACATTATGCAAAAACACTTTGGTGTATTCCGCCGGGGTGACTTTATGGCAGAGGGCATTAAGAAGCTTGCTGCACTGCGTCCACGTATTGAAAATGTGCGTCTGGATGATAAGAGTAATGCTTATAACACTGCTCGAATCGAAGCTCTGGAATTACAAAATCTCTTTGAAGTGGCAGAAGCTACAGCCATTACTGCAGAAGAACGTAAAGAAAGCCGCGGTGCTCACGCCCGAGAAGACTATGCTGATCGTGATGATGTGAATTGGCTGTGTCATTCTATGTACTTCCCCGCCGATAAAACTGTTGGCAAGCGTGATGTAAACTTTTCACCCAAGACCATGGAAGCTTTCGCACCGAAAGCCCGTGTCTATTAATAAGGGTCTGTTGAGCCATGTTGAAAGTAAGTGTTTATCGTTACAACCCTGAAACGGACGAAGCGCCGTATATGCAGGACTATGAAGTTGATACCGCTGGCAAAGACCTGATGGTGCTTGACGTTTTAGAGCTGCTAAAGGCTCAGGATGCCACGCTGTCCTATCGACGTTCTTGTCGTGAAGGTGTGTGTGGTTCTGATGGTATGAATATTAATGGCAAAAATGGGCTGGCTTGTATTCTGCCACTGTCCGAGAGTGTGAAGGGGGGCAAGTTAATACTACGTCCACTTCCTGGCTTGCCGGTTATTCGTGATCTCGTTATCGATATGAGTCAGTTCTATGCTCAGTACGAGAAAATTCAGCCCTACTTGGTCAATAATGAGCCAGCTCCCGCTATTGAGCGATTGCAGTCTCCTGCAGATCGGGAAAAACTGGATGGTCTTTACGAGTGTATTCTTTGCGCGTGTTGTTCAACCAGCTGCCCATCATTCTGGTGGAATCCTGATAAATTTATCGGCCCAGCTGGTTTGATTCAAGCCTACCGCTTCCTTGTGGATAGTCGTGATACCGATACTGAAAACCGTTTAGCCAATCTCGATGACCCTTTCAGTGTGTTCCGCTGTCATGGCATTCAAAACTGTGTTGCTGTTTGTCCTAAAGGCCTAAATCCAACTAAGGCAATTGGTCATATTCGTAACATGCTTTTGAAAAGTGCGACTTAATGCTCTTTCTTAACTTAAAGCACTTTCTTAAAGTATTACTTAAGGATTAAAGTGCTACTTAAAGAACATTGCAGTACAATCTATCAGGCCCTCTAACTAGAGGGCTTTGATAATTTTACCTCTTAAACATAGGGAAAACATCGATGCCTGAAAGCATCATGCAGCAGTTTTTGCGCAGCTCTCATCTGTCAGGTGGGAATGCCGCCTATATCGAAGATTTATACGAAACCTACCTACACGACCCCAATGGCGTACCAGACCAGTGGCGTTCTTTCTTTGACTCTCTTCCTCGCGTTAACGGGCATACGGGTACTGATGTCTCGCATGCTACTGTGCAATCCCATTTTGAATTGTTGGGTCGTCGGAAGGCCAGGCCTATAGCTGCACCAGGTTCTGGTGGTGTAAATGTCGAGCATGAGCGCAAACAGATTAAAGTTCTCCAGTTAATCAGCGCATATCGCAATCGTGGCCACCAAAAAGCCAAATTGGATCCTCTGGGTCTCTGGCAAAGAGATAAGGCCCCAGACCTGGAGCTTTCGTTTCATGGTCTTACCGATGCTGATCTGGATACAACCTTCCAATGTGGATCGCTTTATATAGGTAAAGAAGAAGCGACCCTGGGCGAAATTATTTCTTCACTTGAAGAAACTTATAGTGGTCATGTTGGTGTGGAGTTTGGCCAAGTAACCAACATCACTGAAAAACATTGGTTACAACAACGTTTTGAAAGTGTCCGTTCAAAGCCAAGTTATGACGGTGAAATGCGCAAACATGTACTTCAGCGGTTGTCAGCAGCTGAGGGGCTAGAGCGGCATCTTGATTCAAAATATCCAGGTACCAAGCGTTTTGGTCTGGAAGGTGGGGAATCTATGATCCCCATGCTCGATGGAATGATCGAGCGTGCTGGCGAGTACGGTGCCAAAGAAGTTGTCCTTACGATGGCGCACCGTGGTCGGCTTAATTTGTTAGTCAATGTGATGGGTAAAAACCCGGCGGAGCTGTTTGCTGAATTTGAAGGAAAAAGACACGTTGATACCTCCGGTGATGTTAAATATCACCAGGGTTTCTCATCAAATGTAATGACTCCCGGTGGAAAAATTCACTTGGCGCTGATGTTTAACCCATCCCATTTAGAGATTGCGGCACCAGTAGCTGAAGGGTCTGCTCGAGCTCGCCAGGATCGTCGTAAAGATCCTGAGGGTAATCAGGTTGTACCTATTGTGGTCCATGGTGATGCTGCTTTTGCTGGGCAGGGCGTCGTGATGGAAACTTTCCAGATGTCACAAATTCGCGGTTATAAAACCGGTGGTTCAGTGCATATTGTGGTGAATAATCAGGTTGGTTTTACCACGAACCTAAAAGAGGACGCACGTTCAACAGAATATTGTACTGATATTGCGAAAATGGTGCAGGCTCCTATTATTCATGTGAATGGTGATGATCCTGATGCCGTTATGTTCGCTACTTTTTTGGCGATGGACTATCGGTATCAGTTCAAAAAAGACATTGTTATTGATTTGGTTTGTTATCGTCGTCGTGGTCACAATGAGACAGATGAGCCTTCATCTACTCAACCATTGATGTACCAAATCATCAAAAAGCTCAAGACTACTCGTGCGCTTTATGCTGAGAAGCTGGTGAGTGAAGGTGTTATCAGTCAGCCTGATGCAGATGGCTTATTAACTGAATACCGGGACACTCTTGATCGTGGTGAAAATGTTGTTAATAAACTGGTTTTGGAAACAGATGAAGCACCTTTTGTCGACTGGACGCCTTATATTGATAAGGGCTGGAAAACAGCTGTAGATACAACCTATTCGCTGACTGGGCTTCAAGAACTGGCAGAAAAAATAACCCATGTTCCCGAAGGCATTGTGGTTCAACGCCAGGTCGATAAAATTTATCAAGACCGCCGTAAAATGGCAGGTGGGGCGCTAGCATTAAATTGGGGTATGGCGGAATTGCTTGCTTATGCTAGCTTACTTGAACAAGGCTACCCCATACGAATGACTGGCCAAGATATTGGTCGTGGTACCTTCTCTCACCGACATGCTGTTGTTCATAATCAGCGTGATGGTGAAAGTTATATACCCCTTAAATCATTACCTGAAGATCCTTCATCCTTTGAAATTTATGACTCTTTCTTATCCGAAGAGGCCGTTTTGGGTTTTGAATACGGTTATGCGTCAACAGCACCTAAAGGTTTAGTTATCTGGGAAGCGCAATTTGGAGATTTCGCCAATGGCGCTCAGGTCGTTATCGATCAGTTTATTGCCAGTGGCGAACATAAATGGGGTCGCTTGTGTGGCTTAACTATGTTGTTACCACACGGTTATGAAGGTCAGGGCCCAGAGCACTCCTCAGCGCGTTTAGAGCGTTATCTACAACTTTGTGCTGAGCATAATATGCAGGTTTGTATTCCAACTACTCCTGCACAGGTTTATCACATGCTCCGTCGTCAGGCCATTAGGCCGATGAGGCGTCCATTGATTGTACTGAGTCCTAAATGGATTCTTCGCCACAAGCTGGCAACGTCTTCTTTGGAAGATCTGGCAAATGGTGAATTCCAGAACTTGATTCAGGATGCAGAAATTGATAAATCAAAGGCTCGCCGTTTGGTCCTTTGTTCCGGTAAGGTTTATTACCACCTTTACGAAGCCCGCCTAGAAAAAGGTATTGAAGATATTGCCTTGGTTCGTATTGAGCAGTTGTATCCTTTCCCAGATAAAGAATTACTTGAAGCCTTAGGCGAGTACAGCAATTTGAAAGATGTGATTTGGTGTCAGGAAGAACCGATAAATCAAGGTGCTTGGTATAGTAGTCAGCACCATATGCGTCAGGTACTGGCGAGATATGATGACAGCCTGTTTTTGCACTATGTCGGCCGAGAGGCATCTGCTGCTCCTGCTTGTGGCTATATGTCAGCTCACTTGGAAGAGCAGGAAAAGTTTATTAATGAAGCGTTGGGTTGATAGAAAGTATTAGGATTATACAAAGCATTGAATTTTAAGTGGCGGTGATACCGCTATTCTTGATCAAGGAAATACAAAAAAATGAGCATTGAAATAAAGGCGCCAACTTTTCCTGAATCTGTGCAAGAAGGAAATATAGCCACATGGCATAAACAACCGGGTGAATCCATTAGTAGAGATGAACTTTTGGTTGATATTGAAACAGATAAGGTTGTTTTGGAGGTGGTTGCTCCTGCCGATGGAACCTTGCAAGAAGTATTAAAAGCCGAAGGTGAGATTGTCCTTAGTAATGAGGTGATCGCGCGCATTGTTGCAGGTGAAGCATCATCTGCAGCTCCGGCAGCTGTTGAATCAGCACCAACAGATTCTTCTGGCGGTGATGCCGAGGAAAAAATTGCAAGCCCTGCAGCACGTAAGCTGGCCGATGAAATGGGTATTGATTTACAGCAAGTGATGGGTACGGGTAAAGACGGGCGTATCACTAAGGAAGATATTGTTGGTTGGGAAAAGCCACAGTCTGCTCCGGTTGTAGAATCTACTCCAGTGACAGCTCCGGCACCAGCTGCACCGTCAATAGATGCTCCTCTAGTTCCTTCTATTGCTGGAGGGCGAGTTGAAAAACGAGTGCCTATGACTCGTATGCGTGCACGTATTGCTGACCGTCTACTTCAAGTTACTCAGACTACAGCCATGCTGACCACGTTTAACGAAGTAGATATGCACCGTATTATGCGCTTGCGAACTGCCTTTAAAGATGATTTTTCTAAGGCGCATAATGGTACTCGTTTGGGCTTTATGGGCTTTTTTGTCCGTGCAGCAACAGAAGCATTGAAACGTTTCCCTGCAGTAAACGCATCCCTTGATGGTAGCGATATCGTTTACCACGGTTATCAGGATGTCGGTGTTGCAGTATCGACCGACAAAGGTCTAGTTGTTCCTGTGTTACGTAATGCTGAGAATATGAGTATTGCTGAAGTAGAAAATACAATTGCTGAATTTGGTGCCAAAGCAGGTGCTGGAAAGCTTACTATTGAAGAAATGACTGGCGGTACTTTCACTATCACGAACGGTGGTGTGTTTGGTTCTTTGTTATCAACACCAATCTTGAATCCGCCCCAAGCTGCAATTTTGGGTATGCACTCTATTAAGGAGCGTCCAATAGCAGAGAATGGTGAAGTGGTTATCCGTCCTATGATGAATTTAGCATTGTCATATGATCATCGCCTTATTGATGGTAAAGAAGCGGTGAGGTTCTTGGTAGCTATTAAGGAAATGATAGAAAACCCAGCTAAGATATTACTTGAGATTTAATCGTTAACTTATTAATAAATTAGAGATTTATCATGTCTGATCAGTACGATGTTATTGTTATAGGCTCCGGTCCCTCAGGATATGTAGCTGCAATTAGAGCGGCACAGCTTGGTTTGAAAACGGCCTGTATTGAAAAGTGGAAGAATGAATACGGTAAGGGCGTCAACGGTGGTACGTGCCTAAATGTAGGTTGTATTCCGTCAAAGGCCTTGTTGGATAGCTCCCATAAATATCACGAAACTAAAACAGATTTGGCCAGCCACGGCATTAAGACGGGTAATGTGGGCATTGATGTTAAAGCTATGATTGATAGGAAAGGAAAAATTGTTAAGCAGCTCACCGATGGTATCGCCGGGTTGTTTAAAAGCAATGGCGTTACAGCGTTGTTTGGTAGTGGTAAGTTACTCGCCGGACGCCAGGTTGAATTCACCGACAATGATGGCAATACGCAAATTTTATCGACAGAAAATGTCATTATTGCCACGGGTTCTCAGCCTATCGATATTCCAGTAGCTCCACTTAATGGAGATACAATCATAGATTCAACCGGTGCTCTTGAAATTTCAGAAATCCCTAAAAGACTTGGTGTGATTGGCGCTGGTGTGATTGGTTTAGAATTGGGTAGCGTATGGAATCGCGTTGGCAGTAAGGTTGTATTACTTGAAGCCATGGACGAATTTCTGTCCATGATGGATCAGCAAATCGCCAAAGAATCGAAAAAAATATTTACCAAACAAGGGTTGGATGTTCGCCTGAGTTGCCGTGTGACAGGCAGTGAAATCAAAGGTAAAGGTAAAAAGAAAGAAGTGCATGTGACTTACCAGGACAGCGAAGGTAAGGAAGCGCAAGAGGTCTTTGATAAATTGATCGTATGCGTTGGCCGTCGCCCCTATACAGAGGGTTTGTTGGCTGCTGATAGTGGCGTGAATCTCGATGAGAGAGGCTTTATTTTTGTCAATGACCAGTGTGCAACAAATGCGCCCGGTGTTTGGGCTGTAGGTGATGTTGTACGTGGGCCCATGCTTGCTCACAAAGGCTCCGAAGAAGGTGTGATGGTTGCAGAGCGTATTGCCGGTCAAAAGACCCAGATGAACTATGAAATCATTCCTAATGTTATCTATACCCACCCAGAAATTGCAGCTGTTGGTCAAACTGAAGAGCAGTTGAAGCAGGCGGGTGAATCTTATAACGTAGGTATCTTCCCCTTTATTGCCAGTGGCCGAGCATTAGCTGCCAATGAAACTGATGGTATGGTCAAGATGATAGCGGATGCCGAGACGGATAGAATTCTTGGTTGTCATATCGTTGGCCCTAGTGCTGCTGACTTGGTACAACAGGTGGCGATTGCTATGGAATTCGGTTCCAGTGCTGAAGACATCGGTATGACAGTATTTGGTCATCCCACATTATCCGAAGCGGTACATGAAGCTGCGTTAGCCGTAAATGGCCACGCAATTCATATACCGAATCGAAAAAAGCGTAAATAAATTGCATTGATCAAAACTCCACAGGTATCACTGACCTGTGGAGTTTTGCTTTATCCATACAGTTTTATTAATACACACATTTTATTAGTACAACGAAAACAGTAAACGGAAATGACTATGAACCTACATGAATATCAAGCAAAACAACTTTTTGCTGAATACGGTCTTCCTGTATCAGAGGGTGTGGCTGCTGAAACAGTTCTTGAAGCAATTGCTGCAGCCGATGTTATCGGTGGAGATCGCTGGGTTGTTAAAGCTCAAGTACACGCTGGTGGCAGAGGTAAAGCCGGAGGGGTAAAACTGGTTACCTCCAAAGCTGAAATTGAAGAATTTTCTCGTCACTGGTTAGGTCGTCGTTTGGTGACTTATCAGACAGATGCGGATGGTCAACCGGTAAGCCGAATTTTGGTTGAACCTTGCTCCGACATTGACCAAGAATTGTATCTTGGTGCGGTAATTGATAGATCTTCACGCCGAATAGTCTTTATGGCATCCACCGAGGGTGGTGTTGAGATTGAAAAAGTAGCGGAAGAAACACCAGAGAAAATTCTCAAGGCTAGTATTGATCCGCTTACTGGGGCTCAGCCTTATCAAGCCCGTGAATTGGCATTTCAGTTAGGTTTGAATCCAACTCAAATTAAGCAATTCACCAAGTTATTTCTTGGTCTGGCAAAATTGTTCCAGGATTTTGATTTGGCACTGTTAGAAATTAACCCATTAGTTATTACTACTCAGGGAGATCTTCACTGCCTGGATGGAAAGATCAATATTGATGGTAATGCTATGTACCGCCAGCCAAAACTGCGTGAAATGCATGACCCTTCCCAGGATGATGCTCGTGAAGCTCATGCAGCTCAGTGGGATCTGAACTATGTCGCCCTAGATGGCAACATTGGTTGTATGGTCAACGGTGCTGGTTTGGCTATGGGAACGATGGATATCGTTAAACTCCATGGTGGCGACCCGGCTAACTTCCTCGATGTGGGCGGTGGTGCAACAAAAGAGCGTGTTGTTGAAGCATTTAAAATTATCCTTTCAGACGAGAAGGTTAAAGCTGTCTTTATTAACATCTTTGGTGGCATTGTCCGTTGTGACCTGATTGCTGAAGGTGTTATTGGTGCGGTTGAAGAAGTGGGCGTTGAAGTCCCTGTAGTTGTTAGGCTCGAAGGAAATAATGCAGAGCTTGGAACGAAACTTCTCGCAGAGAGTGGATTGAATATTATTGCAGCGACCAGCCTGACCGACGGTGCTCAGCAAGTGGTTAAAGCAGCGGAGGGCAACCAGTAATGTCTATTTTAATTGATAAAAATACCAAAGTTATATGCCAGGGATTCACTGGTGGACAAGGGACATTTCACTCCGAACAAGCCATTGAGTATGGTACAAAAATGGTTGGTGGTGTGACACCCGGAAAAGGTGGCACAACGCACCTTGGGTTACCTGTCTTCAACACGGTATCAGAGGCCGTGGCTGCAACAGGTGCAGAAGCATCTGTGATTTATGTTCCCGCGCCTTTTTGTAAAGACTCGATTTTGGAAGCAGCTAATTCCGGTATTAAGTTGATTGTTTGTATTACTGAAGGCATTCCAACTTTAGATATGCTCGAGTGTAAAGTTAAATGTGATCAGCTGGGTGTGCAGGTCATTGGGCCAAATTGCCCCGGTGTGATCACTCCCGGTGAATGTAAAATTGGCATTATGCCAGGACATATTCACTTGCCTGGTAAAGTTGGCATTGTTTCCCGCTCAGGTACATTGACCTATGAAGCGGTAAAGCAAACTACTGATTACGGCTTTGGGCAGTCCACCTGCGTAGGTATCGGTGGTGACCCTATCCCTGGTTCCAACTTTATTGATATTTTGGCCCTGTTCGAGAAAGATCCAGCCACGGAAGCTATCGTAATGATTGGTGAAATTGGCGGTTCAGCAGAAGAAGAAGCTGCTGCCTATATCAAAGCCAATGTGACCAAACCGGTGGTTTCCTATATTGCTGGTGTAACAGCACCCGCAGGCAAGCGTATGGGGCATGCTGGCGCCATCATTGCTGGTGGTAAAGGTACTGCAGATGAAAAATTTGCTGCACTTGAAGATGCCGGTGTTAAAACAGTTCGCAGTCTTGCGGATATTGGTAATGGTTTGAAGGAAGTTACGGGTTGGTAATAGCCATAGCTTGTTTTAAAAGGCAGCCATTTGGCTGCCTTTTTTATTCCTAACCCTTTAGTTTGTGAAACTAATAAGTGAGTAGAAAGAAAAATTTGTTTCTACTCACAGTTGAATTCTGAAGCCATGCCCCCATTTGTATTTGCAGACAAAAAGTCATCATTTGTTTTGTAATGTTTTAATAATTGGCTAATAAAGTTATAGGAGATTGTCACCACCATGACTGTTGAAACTCACGGTTTTCAGACAGAGGCCAAACAGCTTCTGCACCTAATGATTCATTCTCTCTACAGCAACAAAGAGATTTTCCTTCGTGAATTGATTTCTAATGCTTCAGATGCAGTGGATAAACTACGTTTCGAGGCATTGGCTGATTCATCACTCTATGAAGATTCGCCTGACCTTCGAGTGAGAATCGATGCTGATTCGGAAGCGGGAACCATCACTATTCACGATAATGGTATTGGTATGTCTCGTGAGGAAGCTATGGAGCACCTGGGTACCATTGCAAAATCGGGTACAGCCCAGTTTTTAGGTAATCTCAGTGGTGACCAGAAAAAAGATTCACAGTTAATTGGTCAGTTTGGCGTGGGCTTCTATTCTGCATTTATTGTGGCTGACAAAGTCGTTGTAGAAACCAGAAGAGCTGGTTTGGCTGCGGATAAAGGAGTGCGCTGGACTTGTGACGGTGAAGCTGAATATACCGTAGAAGATATTGAAAAAGCAGATCGAGGCACATCAATAACTCTATATTTGAAGGAAGAAGAGGAAGAGTTTGCTGCGGATCTTAGAATCAGAGGTACCATAAAAAAGTATTCAGATCATATTGCAGTACCCATTGAAGTCAAAAAGCCTGCACCGCCTAAAAAAGAAAATGAAGATGGCGCAGAAGATGAGCAAGAGCTCGTCAATCAAGAAGAGGAAGAGTATCAGGTTCTTAATTCTGCTACAGCGCTTTGGACTCGCCCACGTAATGACATCAAAGATGAAGAATACAAAGAATTCTATAAGCATGTATCACATGATTATGAAGACCCGCTGATCTGGAGTCACAATCGGGTGGAAGGCAAGCTGGATTACACTAGTTTGTTGTTTATCCCGGGAAATGCACCATTTGATCTCCATAATCGCGAGGTGGCTAGAGGCCTTAAACTGTACATCCAACGTACTTTTATTATGGATGATGCTTCACAGTTCCTTCCGCTGTACCTTCGTTTTGTTAAGGGTGTTCTGGATTCTAATGATCTGCCCCTTAATGTTTCCCGTGAAATTCTTCAAGGTAGCCCAGCTGTGGATAGTATTCGCAGTGCTTTGGTCAAACGTGTATTAGATATTCTGGAAAAAATGTCTAAGGAGTCACCCGATGACTACACGATATTTTGGAATGAGTTTGGCAGTGTACTGAAAGAAGGGCCAGCGGAAGACTTTGCTAACCGTGAGCGCATAGGTAGTTTGTTCCGTTATTCAACAACAGAAACTGAAGGTGACAAACAAACGGCTTCTTTTGCTGATTATATCGCTCGTATGAAAGAAGGGCAGGACAAGATTTATTATCTCGTAGCAGAAAATATTACTACTGCTCGTAACAGCACTTACCTTGAGGTATTCAAAAAGCAGGGAATCGAAGTGTTACTGCTCACTGACCGCTTGGATGAGTGGACACTTTCTCATTTACACGAATTTGATGGTAAGCAATTACAAGATGTAGCCAAAGGTGAGCTCGATGAGTCTATTTTGGATGAATCTGACAAGTCTAATGATAAAGACACTGAAGATTCTTCCAATATCATGGAAAAAATTAAGGGTCACCTTGAAGAGCGTGTTGATACTGTACGTGAAACCCGTCGCTTGACCGATTCCCCTGCTTGCTTAGTTTATGCAGAGCACGCATTAAGCCCACAAATGCGCAAGATGATGGAAGCTGCTGGCCAGTCTGTTCCCGAAGACAAGCCCGTGCTTGAGGTAAACCTTAAGCATCCGCTCGTAGTTCGGCTTGGTGAAACCGAAGATGGTGATAAGGCCAACGATCTTGCTGAGCTATTGTATGATCAGGCAACGTTATCTGCTGGTGAGCAGTTGGATAATCCTTCACTGTTTGTAAAACGCTTGAATCAATTATTGTTTGAAGGTGCATCCTGATAGCCTGTATGTGAATTTGACGAATAGCCATACCCTTCATAATGGCTCTATAATTGAGCTTGATAGTCCTAAGCAACACTAATGAGCAATACTGAAGGGCAGACAACTATGGCAGCATCGGGTCAAGAAGCAGTACCCACTAAAATAGCTGTACTGGGTGGCGGCAGTTTTGGTACTGCCGTTGCGAACATGGTGGCCGCCAATGGTCACGATGTTGTGTTGTGGATGCGTGATCAGGAAAATGTAGCACAGTGTGAACAATTCCATGAAAACGCCCGGTATTTGCCGGGTTATCCATTGGCGCTCACACTGCAGTTCTCTTCTGACCTTGAGGCTACACTCAAAGATTGTGACACCATCTTTTTTTCTGTTCCCAGTAAAGCATTCAGGAAGTTGGCTCAGCAAGCAAGCCCATTAATACCTTCTGGCACTAAAGTTATTAGTACTGCCAAGGGTATAGAGGCGCAGACTTTTAAACTAATGAGCGAAATCCTTGAGGAAGAATTACCTCAAGCCCGAGTAGGGGTTATTAGTGGGCCTAATTTGGCCAAAGAAATTGCCAAAAAAGCCATTACTGCAACCGTTGTAGCCAGTGCAGACGAAGGATTGTGTAGTGATGTCCAAGAACTGTTAAGTTCTCGTTACTTTAGAGTCTACGCCAACTCCGATCGATTTGGTGTGGAGTTAGCTGGCGCTCTAAAAAATATCTATGCCATAGCAGCAGGTATGTCAGCAGCCATGAAAATGGGTCAAAACACGGTGAGTGTTTTAATTACTCGTAGTCTGGCAGAAATGAGTCGTTTCGCAGCTAGCCTGGGTGCCAACCCAATGACTTTCCTTGGCCTAAGTGGTGTAGGTGACTTATTTGTTACCTGTACTTCACCGTTAAGCCGAAATTTTCAGGTGGGTTTTGCTTTAGGTGAAGGGCTGACGATTGAGCAGGCGACCAAAAAAGTAGGGCAGGTTGCAGAAGGGATCAATACCACCCGCATCATCAAGGAAGAGGCAGAGCAATTAGGCATTTATATGCCGCTGGTTAATGCTCTATATGAAACTATGTTTAATCAACGCCCTGTGAATGAGGTACTGAGTGCCCTTATGCTTGCTGAGCAAAATGCTGATGTTGAATTTACTGTCACAAAGGATGTATGACAGAGCGTTTGTTCTCACTCTAATCTATACTTCGATCAGGGTTAATTAGGGGGTAATAATGGAAGGCCAAACTAAAACCAATATTCTCAATGCTGAAACCTGGGTTCGGTTGCTGTACATGATTGTGTTTGTGTTGCTGTCATTTGTGGCCCGAATGGTGATTTGGGTGGTTGCAGTACTCCAATTTTTATTGGTACTGGTAACAGGTGGGGGAAACTCAAATTTACGCGATTTGGGTCAGGGTACTTCAAAATGGAGCTATCAGGCATTTTTGTTTTTAACCTTTAATAGTAATCACAAGCCATTTCCCTTTGCTGACTGGCCAGAGATAGATCAGCTGGAAGAAAGTGAAATTATTATCGCCGATGAGATTGTAGATAGTACAGAATCAGCAGATGTTGATGATGTCCCCACTTTTATTGATGGCGAAGCAGAACCGGAAGTGAAAGCAACCGATACAGGTTCAGAGACAAAGGTAGAAACGGAAGCAGAAATAACGAAAGTGGATAAGCCCTAGTAGTTTAGCCTTTCATTATTATCTGGTTGAGTCATGCTGATTTACTTGCTTCGACATGGAGACGCACCTTTTGATCCACCCTGTGGAGAAAGGTCGCTGTCCACACAAGGGGAAATAGAAACCCGGAAAGTTGTAGAGCAACATCTAGATTTACTTTCAAAATTACAACTTATTGTTTGCAGCCCTGTACTTCGTGCCAGGCAAACGCTCCAAATACTGACAGATACACTTAATTACTCGGGACGGACTTACCCTGGTGAATTACTGTTTGAAGATGCATTACGTTCGGAGGGATCTGTGGCTGGGGTGGAGCGCTACATAGATGCTCTTGTGGAGTCCTTCAATACAGATCAAATTTTGTTACTGAGTCACCAGCCACTCATTGGTCATATGCTGGAGTATTTAACAGATAAAACGGGGTCTGGATTGGGTTGGTCAATGGGTACTAGCTCCCTGGCGGTACTTGATGCCACTACATTTGGTCGTGGCTGTGCCGAGTTAAGAGAACTAATACAGCCGTAATCTTATTCTTTATTTATAAAGTGTTTATTACCTAAGAAGAACAGCTGTCAGCAATTTATAAGTGAAAGAAACTCATTGCGCGTGGCTTGGTTGTTACGAAATGCTCCCAACATTGCAGATGTTTTCATCACAGAGTTTTGCTTTTCCACACCTCGCATCATCATACACATATGCTTGGCTTCAATAATAACGGCAACACCCTGTGCTTCCGTTACCTCTTCAATAGTCTGTGCAATTTGTGTCACCAATGTTTCCTGAATCTGCAGCCGGCGGGCAAACATATCTACAATACGTGCGACTTTGGATAAACCAAGAACCTTACCGTTGGGAATATAGGCTACATGACACTTGCCAATAAACGGCAGCAGGTGGTGTTCGCACAAAGAGTACAGCTCAATATCTTTCACAATCACCATCTCGCTTGATTCCGAGGGGAATAGAGCGCCATTAATGACTTCATCCAAGGTTTGATTGTAACCCCTGGTAAGAAAAGCAAAGGCTTTGGATGCACGCTCTGGTGTATCCAGTAAACCTGCTCTAGAGGTATCTTCCCCTGTGGACTCAACAATCTTTTTAAAGCAATCGGAAGTATTCAATGTGGTTCTCTGCTCTTAGGCTATCTTTAATTTATCTTTCATTTGTTTTTTATTGCTTAATAAGTAGTGCAGAATAAGCAGGTTGCCAATAGTAGCACGCCATAAACGTAAAGCCATTTATCCCATAAAAAGTTACAATTATTTTATGCAAAAAGCTTTTATAACCCCAGTGACAGTAGGTAATTACATCCAGTGGGGTGCGGATCGTTTTGAGGAAGCTGGCCTTTTTTTTGGCCATGGGAGTGACAACGCTTGGGATGAATCTCTTAGTCTGGTGTTATATGCACTTTCGCTACCCTGGGACTCAGAAAATAAGGTTTTAGATCGACAACTGTCAGAAAAAGAAAAAAACCAGATTGGCGACCTATTTGATCGTCGTATTAATGAGAAAATACCTGCGGCCTACCTAACAGGTGAGGCTTGGTTTGCTGGAGTTAAGTTTTTAGTAGATCCGCGTGTTCTGGTGCCACGCTCACCTATTGCAGAACTGATAGAAGCAGAATTTACTCCTTGGTTACCTAATGTACCAAATAATATTCTGGATTTATGTACGGGGAGTGGCTGTATTGGTATTGCCTGCGCGTATTATTTTCCTGAGTCAAAAGTTACGTTAAGTGATATTTCTGCAGATGCCTTGGGGGTTGCTGAACAAAACATAGCATTACATAAACTTTCAAATAGATTGGTAATCGCTCAATCGGATTTGTTTAGTAGTTTAGAAAAAAACTTCTATGACCTGATTGTCAGCAATCCTCCTTATGTGGACACTGAAGATTTATCAACTATGCCAAAAGAGTATCACCATGAACCAGAAATAGGCCTTGCCTCTGGCTTTGATGGGCTCGATTTTACCCGACGTTTACTTAGAGAGGCCGTAGAGCACCTATCTGATAATGGTGTCTTGATAGTGGAGGTGGGTAATTCCTGGGAGGCTCTGGAGCAAGCATTTCCAACAGTACCGTTTATATGGCTAGAGTTTGAGCGGGGAGGCCACGGGGTTTTTCTACTTACAGCAGAAGAGCTGAAGGCTCACAGCCAGGAATTCGTATAATTTGGTTATAATCCTGAATATGATCGTAACGACATTAGAATAATCGTCGTATAATGTGCCACAGTTATATTCTTAGATTTGGAAGTATTTTTATGTCCGGCAACACCATTGGCAAATTGTTTACAGTAACTACATTTGGCGAGAGCCATGGCCCAGCATTGGGTTGTATTGTTGATGGCTGCCCTCCAGGCCTTGAATTGTCAGTAGAGGATATGCAGCGTGACTTGGACCGCCGTAAGCCTGGCCAGTCTCGTTATACCACTCAGCGCAAGGAAGGCGATGAAGTCAAAATACTTTCTGGTATTTTTGAGGGTAAAACTACAGGCACACCTATTGGTTTATTGATTGAAAATACTGACCAGCGCTCAAAAGACTACTCTGATATTAAAGATCAGTTCCGTCCAGCTCATGCCGACTATACTTATCAAAAGAAATATGGTTTTCGTGATTACCGTGGCGGTGGTCGTTCCTCTGCTCGAGAAACAGCCATGCGGGTTGCTGCTGGTGCTATTGCAAAAAAATACTTACACCAGGTAGCTGGTATTGAAGTAATAGGTTATCTGTCTCAGCTCGGCCCAATAAAAGCAGAGCAAGTTCTTTTGGATGAAGTAGAAAATAATCCGTTTTTTTGTCCTGATCCCGATAAAGTGCCAGAGATGGAAAAGTACATACAGGATT
>Ga0209345_10001318_pt1 | contig 29830 bp, 24 predicted proteins | sample Cruoilmetagenom7_FD_187294 | JGI IMG/M metagenome (GOLD analysis project Ga0209345, IMG submission 187294) | Oil polluted marine microbial communities from Coal Oil Point, Santa Barbara, California, USA - Sample 7 (SPAdes) (version 2) | ecosystem: Environmental > Aquatic > Marine > Oil seeps ...
AACAATTATCAAAAGAATTTGTACGTCAGTGGTTAATTGCCAATAATTTTCAAGGATTAGAAGGACAAACTGTTCCTGAAATGAGTGATGAAAAAATTAAAGAAATTTCTGATCGTTATATTGAACTATACGAAAATATAACAGGTGAAACTTTCATAAAATCAGATGTAACAGATATTATGAATAGAATTGAGAAAAATGTACTTGCCTTTTTGAAAAGTAATTAATTAAACCTAAAATAATTATTATAGCCTGTGTAATTTATAGGTGTGTTATTGTTTTCTAAATAATTGATAATTGCTTCTGCAGTTGTGTAGGGTTTGTACGTTGGTATTTGTGTAAAGTAAGTGTCGTAAACTGCAGGAATGTAGTCGTTTAAGCCAATAGTTAACATTGTATTATCACTTAAAACGGCATACGTATCATCTCTAATAACTACTTCAAAACCATCTTGATCAATTGTTCCACCTGAATAATAAAACCCAGCACCACTGTTTTTTAAAAAGTTTTTAATTTCACCAACGGTCATTGTGTATGTTACACTTCCATTATTAAATGGGTCAATAGTATAAATTTCATTTTTTAAAATATCACCTTCATTTAAATCAGCTCTTACACCTCCTGTATTTTGAAATGTTAAATCAACATTCATCTCGTTTTTTAAAGCGTTAGTATAAAAATAACCAACTTGTGATTTAGAATGATAAGCTTCTGAAAAACCAATTACTTCATCTAAATTAGCTTCATTATTATAAGCATCAATAATAGTTTTAAGTGATGCATCAAAATTAGAGTAAGCTGATAAATCAATTAATTCATACTCTAAATTTTGAATGTTTTGATCTTTTATAGTTAACTTAATTTTTCCTAAATAATTTAAATTAGAACCAGCTTGAAAAACAGGAATACTATTAACAGTTGTATTTGTTATGGAATGTGAATGCCCTCCAATAATTAAATCAAAATATGGGTAATTTGTTGCTATGTTTTTATCGGTTGATTCACCTAGATGCGTAAGTGCAATATATAAATCTGAGCCTTCAGATTCTTTCACTTGTGAATAATTATCAATGACAGAAGTATATTTTTGAAAAGTTAAATTTTGAACTCTCCAAGGATGTGTAGATGGAATAATAGCATCTTCTTTACCATTAGTTTCAACCAACCCTAGAAATGTGATTTTAACATCATTTTTTGTTATTGTTTTGTACTCGTTAGGTTCTGGAATGCCAGTTGTATTCATATTTACATTTGCACAAACCCACTCAAATTGTGATTGTTGAAAACGATCTTTTAAAATAATTTCACCATAGTCAAACTCATGATTTCCAATTGTTGAAATATCAAACCCAACTTTGTTCATTAAATCAATCATAGGAAAACCTTTTTCTTCATGATTATCAACTACCGGGTTTCCAGAAAAAATATCTCCACTACAAACAACTATAACATTTGTTAGTTCTTTTTCTTTATCAATTATATGTTTTATTTTAGAAAAATTATCAAGCCTTCCATGTTGGTCGTTTATATGAAAAATAGTTACTTCTTTTGAAGTGTCTAGAGGTATTGGTGTAACTGTATTCTCATTATTTGAACACGCTATAACAAAAAATGATAGGGAAGCTAAGATTAAAAGATGCTTAAATAATTTCATGAAGAATAGTATTTATTAAAATAAAGTTACGAACTCTTTTTTAATTGGTTCAAAGTTATAGAAACTTCTTCAAATGAAATATTTTCTTTATCAATAAAATTATACGCATTTATTAGTGTAGAAAATATTTGAACACTTTGTAAAGGTTGTAATTGTTCCTGAGCTTCTTTAAATAAAGTTGAATACACTACTTGATTTGGTGTCTTTGTTATTAGAGCAATTTTTTTTACCCCATATATTTTAGAATTACTTTCTAAGTGTTGCACATACTTATTTATATCTTCAAATGAAAGTTCAAAAAGTACGTTATTTAAATCTACAATGTGATCAAATTTAGGGGAGAATAAAGGATCTTTATTTAGTGTTTTTATAAAATTCATCATAGAATCTAAATTCAAAGTACCTTCTTGTACTATTGTAATAAGTTTATTTTCTTTAGAAATTCTATATGTAAACTTTAATTTAGACATGCTTTATTAAAAATAGTAGGCAAAAATATAAATTTTAATTAAGCTAGATTATGATTTTTGTCACACCATTTATGTGCTTAATTTAGCTATTTTAACACTTTTTGTAAAGTGTTACTTACAATTATAAGTTACAAAAAAAGCTCAAATGGTTAAATTTGAGCTTTTTTAGTTTCTATATGTTTATACTATTTTTTCTTCTTTTGTTGCGCTTGTTGTTCTTGAGCTTGTTTCATAGCATCATTTAAACGCTGACGAAATTTACCTTCTTTTTTAGGTTTCTTTTTATTCTCTTGAATCTTCGCATGAATCTTATCTTCATCAATAATGTAATTTTTAATTATTAACATAATTGTAATAGTTAATAAGTTTGAAACAAAATAATATAAACTTAAACTACTAGCATACATATTAAAGAAAATCAACATCATTATAGGAGAGAAATACATCATCATTTTCATCATCTTTTGCATATCAGGCATCCCTTCTTGTGTTGGCTGCTGCATATTCATTTGCTGACTTTGACTCATTCTCATATAAAAGAAAATTGCAATTGAAGCTAATATTGGAAATAAACTAATGTGTGAACCATACATTGGAATTGTAAATGGTAATTCAAATACAGAATCATAAGCAGATAAATCATCAGCCCATAAAAACCCTTTTTGACGTAAGTCTATATTTGAAGGGAAAAATCGAAACAATGCAAAGAATACTGGCATTTGTAACAATGCCGGAATACAACCAGCTAATGGGCTTACACCAGCTTTGCTTTGAACGGCCATTGTTTCTTGTTGACGTTTCATTGCATTTTCTTTACCTGGTAAACGCTTGTTAATTTCTTCCATTTCAGGTTTTAAAACCTTCATTTTTGCGCTTGATAAATAAGATTTATATACTAAAGGTGACATTATTATTCTAACAACTATAGTTAATAGAATAATAATTAAACCGTAATTGCCAATAAACCCTTGTAAAAAGTTAAATACAGGTACAAAAACTAAACGGTTTATGTAACCAAAAATTCCCCAACCAAGATTTACAACTTCTTTTAAGTTACGATCGTATTTTTTTAGAATATGGTAATCATTAGGTCCAATGTACCAATTCATATTATAATCTAATTCGCCACTTTGTAACGCTAAAGGTGCTTTTAAAGAAAATGCTTTTGTAAAAGTTGTATCTATTTCTTCATCAATAGATAAGGTTTTTGATGCTAAACTAGCGTTTTCAAAAGCTTGTTCAGAAATTAAAATTGTAGAGAAAAAATGTTGTTTATAAGCTACCCAGTTAACATCAATTTCTTCAGCATCATCTTCACCACCAACCGATAAGTAATCAATATTTTCATCTTCTTTTTCGTAGTACATTTCAGTTTGTTGGTTCTCGTAACGAATACTTTTTTCTTTTCTAAAAGCTTCTAAGTTCCAATCTAAATTAACTTGTTGCGAAGTGTTAAAAGTTGAACTTAAACCCTGAGAACGTACGTTAAAATCAACCATATATTCGTTGGGTTTAATTTCATAATAGTATTCTAAAAATTTAGTATTATCAACTTTCAATTTCATTGAAAGTACTTGGTTTTCACCATTAGTAGTTAATGTTGGTTCAAACAATAAATCCTTCGTATTAAGAATTCTATTATCTGTAGTTCCAAAGTTTAGGTTAAAAGAAGCGTTGTTGTCTTTTATAATATATAGTGGTAACGAATCGTAGGTAACATAATTTTTTAATAATGCTTCTTTAATTTGTCCACCTTTGTTTGAAATAACTAACCTTAGCACATCATTTTCTAAAACAGTTTCTGCATCAGCAATAGTTGCTGAATGTGCAAATGCGCCTAATTGTGTTTGAGCTTTCACTAATGAAAGTGAATCTGTAGCTTGTACAATTTCAACAGTTGAATTAGTACTTGTATTGGTTGAAGTTATAACTTCTTCTTGTACTTGTTCTGTTTTATTATTTTTTTCAGCTTCTAATTCCTCAGGAGTTGGTTGATTGCTATACATCCACCACAACATAATTGCTCCTAATAAAACAAAACCTATCAGTGAATTTAAATCGAATTTTTTTTCTTCCATGTGTATATTTATAATGTCAGTTTGTCACGTACTTATTTAAAAACTTCTTAAAAAGCCCGACAAATGTACTAAATGTAATGTTATAATTAAGTTTTTAATACTAATTCTATGTTAGTTCAAAGAGTGTTCCAAAGCTGCATTTACAAAACCTATAAATAATGGATGCGGATTTAAAACAGTACTTTTATATTCAGGGTGATATTGAACACCAATAAACCAAGGATGAGATGAAATTTCAATTACTTCAACTAAATTAGTTTTAGGGTTTTTACCAGTAGCAATCATACCAGCTTTTTCTATTTGTTCTAAGTAATCGTTGTTAAATTCATATCTATGTCTGTGACGCTCACTTATTAATTCCTTTTTGTAAATATCTTTAATTTTGGTGTTTTCTTTCAGTTTACAATCCCAAGCACCTAAACGCATAGTACCACCATAGTTTGTAATACTTTTTTGTTCTTCCATTAAATCAATAACAGGATTTAACGTTTTAGTATCCATTTCAGAAGAACTAGCATCTTTTAAACCTAATACATTTCTAGAAAATTCAATAACAGCCATTTGCATTCCTAAACAGATTCCTAAAAAAGGAATGTTATTTTCACGTGCATATTTTATAGCTTCAATTTTTCCTTCAATACCACGTTCTCCAAATCCGGGAGCAACTAAAATACCATTTAAGTTTTTTAATTTTCTAGCAACATTTGCTGTTGTTAAATCTTCAGAATGAATCCAGTTAATATTAACTTTAACTTTATTGGAAGCGCCTGCATGGATAAATGCTTCAGAAATTGATTTGTAAGCATCATGCAACTCAACATATTTTCCAATTAAGCCAATTTCAATCGTGTTTTTTGGGTTTTTGAAGCCTTTTAAAAAATTATTCCATTCTATTAAAGCTGGTTTTTTATCTTGTGGTAATTCAAGTTTTTTCAAAACCACACTATCTAAACCTTCTTCTAACATTAAATTTGGAACATCGTAAATAGTTTCAGCATCTATAGATTCAATAACATCTTCTTTTTTAACATTACAGAATAATGCTAATTTATTTTTTATTGAATCTGAAATTTTATGTTCAGTTCTACACACTAAAATATCAGGACTAACACCACTTTGCATTAACATTTTAACTGAATGTTGTGTAGGTTTTGTTTTTAATTCACCTGCGGCAGCTAAATAAGGTATTAATGTTAAATGTATTACAATGGCATTTTCATGACCTAATTCCCACAGTAATTGACGAACAGATTCTACATACGGTAACGATTCAATATCACCAACAGTTCCACCAATTTCAGTAATAACAATATCAAAATCACCTGTCTTTCCTAAAATTTGAATTCTGTGTTTAATTTCATCCGTAATATGAGGAATTACTTGTACTGTTTTACCTAAAAATTCACCTTTACGTTCTTTGTTAATTACAGATTGGTAAATTCTACCTGTTGTAACATTGTTTGCCTGTGAAGTAGGAATATTTAAAAAACGCTCATAATGTCCTAAATCTAAATCGGTTTCAGCACCATCATCAGTTACATAACATTCGCCATGTTCATATGGATTTAATGTTCCTGGGTCAATATTTATATATGGATCTAGTTTTTGAATGGTAACAGAGTAGCCTCTTTCTTGTAATAATTTAGCTAAAGAAGCTGCAATTATCCCTTTTCCTAGTGAAGAAGTAACACCACCAGTTACAAAAACGTATTTTGTGTTTTTCATTGTTATTAGGTTTGGGCAAAAGTACTAACTCTATTTTAGTTGACAAAAAAAGAATCCTTCAAATATTTTTTTATTTTGAAGGATTCTTTTGCTATTATTTTGATTGAGATACTGCTATTTATTTTTCTTGCTTCTTACCATTGCTTCTAACATATCCCACATTTCTTCAGGAATCTCTTCCAACATATTAAATTCACCAGCACCTTTTAGCCATTCACCACCATCAATAGTAATAACTTCACCATTTACATACGCTGAAAAATCACTCATTAAATAAGCTGCTAAATTTGCCAATTCCTGGTGTACACCAACTCTACCAACAGGAACTTTCTTTTTCATATCAAACTTTTCTTTTAAATCTCCAGGTAATAATCTATCCCAAGCGCCTTTTGTTGGAAATGGTCCTGGAGCGATGGCATTAGAGCGAATGCCATATTTAGCCCATTCAACAGCTAAAGATCGTGTCATTGCTAAAACACCAGCTTTTGCAGTTGCAGAAGGAACCACATAGGCTGAACCTGTCCAAGCATAGGTTGTTACAATATTTAAAATGGTAGATTTTGGTTGTTTTATTTTTATCCAATGTTTACCGAAAGCTAAGGTGCAATTTTTACTTCCTTTTAAAACAATATCTATAACAGTGTCAAAAGCATTTGCAGATAAACGTTCTGTTGGACTAATGAAATTTCCAGCGGCGTTGTTTAAAAGCCCGTTTACTTTTCCAAATTTTTTCAAAGTTTCAGCTAAAACATTTTCAACTTCATTGTAGTTTCTAACATCACATTGAACAGCTAACACAGTTCCTCCAGTTTTTTCTTCTAATTCTATTTTAGCTTTTTCTAACTTTTCAATATTTCGTGAAGTAATAACTACACTAGCTCCAAGTTCTAAAAAATAAGTAGTCATAGCTTTTCCTAAACCACTTCCTCCTCCAGTTACAACAATAACAAGGTCTTTTAAACTTCCTTCTTTAAGCATTGGTTCTTGATACATTCTCAGATATTTTTAATTTGTATAAATGTATGTAATTTTTCTTTTTTACCTTTAAAATATTATTTTAATTTTTTTTAAAATTCTATTTGTCAAAAACAAAAGTAATTGTATATTTGCCAACGCTTTTAAGGAGAAGATTCTTAAAGAAAGCAACAACATAAGAAACACGATTTTTAAAATTTATAAGTAATGCCAAAAAGAACATTTCAGCCATCAAAAAGGAAAAGAAGAAATAAGCACGGTTTTAGAGAGCGTATGGCTAGTGCAACAGGACGTAAAGTTTTGTCAAGAAGAAGAGCTAAAGGTAGAAAAAATTTAAGTGTCTCTTCGGCACCAAGACCAAAGAAATAATGAAACTATAGTTTTAATATATAAGGTGTTACTTTTTTTAAGTAACACCTTTTTTTGTATCCTTTTAATAAGTTTTGAAAACTATTTTTTTATCAAAAACTAATTTTATAGATATTTACTCATTAATATTTACAATTACCAATGCCTAAAAATACCAACATTAAATCTATTTTAATAATTGGATCAGGACCAATTGTTATAGGACAAGCATGTGAATTTGATTATTCTGGATCACAGTCAATTAGATCATTAAAAGAAGAAGGAATTGAAGTTACTTTAATCAATTCAAACCCAGCAACAATTATGACGGATCCGTCATTGGCTGATAATGTTTATTTAAAGCCTTTGACTACTAAGTCTATCATTGAAATTTTAAAAGCTCACCCTGGGATTGATGCAGTTTTACCAACTATGGGAGGACAAACAGCATTAAATTTATGTATTGAAGCTGATGATAAAGGTATTTGGAAAGATTTTAATATTGAACTAATTGGTGTTGATATTGATGCAATTAATATTACAGAAGATAGAGAGCAGTTTAGAAAATTAATGATTGAAATTGGCATCGGTCAGGCACCATCAACTACTGCAAATTCATTTTTAAAAGGAAAAGAAATAGCACAAGAATATGGTTTTCCTTTAGTAATTCGCCCATCATTTACATTGGGAGGTTTTGGAGCTTCAATTGTTTATAAAAAAGAAGATTTTGATGATTTATTAAGCCGAGGTTTAGAAGCCTCACCAATTCACGAAGTTATTATTGATAAGGCTTTATTAGGTTGGAAGGAATACGAATTAGAACTCTTGAGAGATAAAAACGATAATGTAGTAATTATCTGTACTATTGAAAATATGGACCCAATGGGAATTCATACGGGAGATTCTATTACTGTTGCACCTGCAATGACTTTAAGTGATACCACTTTTCAAAGAATGCGTGATATGGCAATTCATATGATGCGTTCAATTGGTGATTTTGCTGGAGGTTGTAATGTGCAGTTTGCAGTGAGCCCTGATGAAAAAGAAGATATTATAGCTATTGAAATTAATCCACGTGTATCACGTTCATCAGCATTAGCTTCAAAAGCAACAGGATATCCAATTGCTAAAATTGCTTCAAAATTAGCTATTGGTTATAATTTAGATGAACTAAATAACCAAATTACAAAAACAACTTCAGCATTATTTGAACCAACATTAGATTATGTAATTGTTAAAATACCACGTTGGAATTTTGATAAGTTTGAAGGTGCAGATAGAACATTAGGACTTCAAATGAAATCAGTTGGAGAGGTTATGGGAATTGGTCGTTCATTTCAAGAAGCGCTACATAAAGCAACACAATCGCTAGAAATAAAGAGAAATGGATTAGGCGCTGATGGAAAAGGAGAAAAGGATTATGATAAAATTATACAAAAGCTAACGTACGCAAGTTGGGATCGTGTTTTTGTAATTTATGATGCAATTCAAATGGGAATTCCATTGAGTAGAATTCACGAAATTACGAAGATTGATATGTGGTTTTTAAAGCAATATGAAGAATTATTAGCTTTAGAAAATGAAATTTCAACGTATAAATTAGATTCATTAACCTATGAATTGTTATTAGAAGCAAAACAAAAAGGATTTGCGGATAGACAAATTGCTCATATGTTAGGCTGTTGGGAAAGTGAAGTTCATGCAAAAAGAACAGAATTAGATATTAATAGAGTTTATAAATTAGTTGATACGTGTGCAGCTGAGTTTGATGCACAAACACCCTATTATTATTCAACTTTTGAAAATAAAATGATTACTTCGGAAGGTAGTTATGCCGATAATGAAAGTGAAGTTACTGATAAGAAAAAAATTGTAGTTTTAGGATCTGGCCCAAATAGAATTGGACAAGGTATTGAGTTTGATTACTGTTGTGTTCATGGAGTTTTAGCAGCTAAAGAAGCTGGTTATGAAACTATTATGATTAATTGTAACCCTGAAACAGTTTCAACCGATTTTGATACTGCTGATAAATTATATTTTGAGCCTGTTTTTTGGGAACATATTTATGATATTATTTATCACGAAAAACCTGAAGGTGTTATCGTCCAATTAGGTGGACAAACAGCTTTAAAATTAGCTGAAAAGTTAGAGAAATGGGGTGTGAAAATAATAGGAACTAGTTTTGAAGCCTTAGATTTAGCGGAAGACAGAAAACGTTTTTCAGAATTATTAGTTGATTTAAATATTCCTTTTCCTCAGTATGGAACTGCAACTACTGCTGATGAAGCTTCTGAAATTGCAGATAATTTAGATTTTCCAATTTTAGTACGCCCTTCTTATGTATTAGGAGGTCAAGGAATGAAAATTGTGATTAATAAAGAAGAATTAGAAAAACATGTAGTTGATTTATGGCGTAAAATGCCAAACAATGTTTTATTGTTAGATCACTATTTAGATGGAGCAATTGAAGCTGAAGCTGATGCAATTTGTGATGGTGAAGATGTATATATTATTGGTGTCATGGAACATATTGAGCCTTGTGGTGTTCATTCTGGAGATTCAAATGCTACATTGCCACCATTTAATTTAGGTGAGTTTGTGATGCAACAAATTAAAGATCACACTAAGAAAATAGCGGTAGCTTTAAAAACAGTTGGATTGATAAATATTCAGTTTGCTGTTAAAGATGATGTTGTTTATATTATTGAGGCCAATCCAAGAGCCTCACGTACAGTGCCTTTTATTTCCAAAGCTTATAAAGAACCTTATGTAAATTACGCTACAAAAGTAATGTTGGGTGAAAATAAAGTGAAAGACTTTAATTTTAAACCTCAGTTAGAAGGTTACGCCATAAAACAACCCGTATTTTCATTTAATAAGTTTCCTAATGTTGATAAAAAATTAGGACCTGAAATGAAATCTACCGGTGAAAGTATTTTATTTATTGATGATTTAAAAGATGATCAGTTTTACGAGTTATATTCTCGTAGAAAAATGTATTTGAATAAATAATAAATATGAAACACATTATTTATAATGTGCTTCATATTTTAACTTCACTTTAGAAGAATAAATCTTATCTCTGTTCTGATAAAAGAAGATTTTTAAGTCTTTTTTTATGTAAATGTTATTACAAACAATTTTAGTGTAAAGTATTTCTGTGTTTTAAAGTATTAAATATCAGTAATTTAATTGTATTATTTTAATTGATTCTAAATAATTTCACACATTAATTAGCTGATATATATCATTGCACCTCTTTCATTATTCTTCTAGTTTTACTCTGTTAAAAATTGAACAGTTTAATAAAATGATTTGTTAAAAGATTTTACATCTACAATTCATTTTACAAATTATCATAAGTAAATACAACGTATAATGAAAGAAGAGAAGAAAAAATTAATTTGTGATGCTAATGAAGCAGTAGCAATTATTGCTCACAAAACAAACGAAGTTTGTGCAATTTACCCAATTACCCCTGCATCACCAATGGGAGAGCATGTTGATGTTTATAGTGCAAAAGGACAAAAAAATATTTGGGAAAATGTTCCAAGAATTGTAGAAATGCAAAGTGAAGGTGGTGCAGCTGGTGCTGTACACGGTTCTTTACAAGGAGGAGCACTTACAACAACATTTACAGCATCACAAGGATTATTATTAATGATACCTAATATGTATAAAATAGCTGGTGAATTATTACCAAATGTTATACATGTTGCAGCAAGAACACTTGCTACACACGCGTTATCAATTTTTGGAGATCATTCAGATGTAATGTCAGCTCGTTCAACAGGTTATTCTATGTTATTTGCAGGGAATGTTCAAGAAGCACATGATTTTGCATTAATATCTCAAGTAGCTACGTTAAAAAGTAGAGTGCCTTTTATGAATATTTTTGATGGATTTAGAACTTCACATGAGATTTCTAAAATTGATGCTATATCTGACTCAGTTATAGAATCAATGATGCCAGAAGAAGAGGTAATGAAACTTAAGAAAAATGCATTAGATCCTGATAATCCAGTATTAAGAGGAACAGCTCAAAATCCTGACGTGTTTTTTCAAGCACGTGAGGCAGCAAATACATATTTTCAAAAAGTTCCTGGAATTGTACAAGATACAATGGATGAATTCTATAAGCAAACAGGAAGAAGATATAGCTTATTTCATTATGTAGGTCATCCTGAAGCAGAGAAAGTTACCATTATCATGGGTTCAGGTGAAGGGCCAGTTAGTGAAACTATTGATACAATGGTTGAACAAGGTGAGAAAGTTGGAGCATTATTTGTTCGTTTATACCGTCCATTCTCAGTAGCTGACTTCTTAGAAAGATTACCTAAAACAGTTAAAAAAATTGCTGTATTAGATAGAACAAAAGAACCAGGAAGTGTAGGTGAACCATTATATTTAGATGTAGTAACGTCATTTGTTGAAATGGGCGAGTCTATGCCAACTATTGTTGGTGGCCGTTATGGTCTTTCTTCAAAAGAATTTACGCCTGCAATGGTAAAAGGTATTTATGATGAATTAGAAAAAAAATCTCCTAAAAACCATTTCACAATTGGTATTAATGATGATGTTACAAATACAAGCTTGTCATACGATTCAACATTTAAATTAAGTAAAGATACTTTTAATTGTATGTTTTATGGTTTAGGTTCAGATGGTACAGTTGGAGCAAATAAAAACTCTATTAAAATTATTGGTGAAACTACTGATAATTTTGTGCAAGGATATTTTGTGTATGACTCTAAAAAAGCAGGAGCTCAAACAGTATCTCATTTACGTTTTGGTCCAGACCCAATTTATTCTTCATATTTAATTAGCAATGCTAATTTTATTGCTTGTCATCAACCAAATTTTGTTAATGAATATGATATTTTAAAAAACATTAAAGAAGGTGGTACTTTTTTATTAAACACTCCACATTCTAAATATAAAGTTTGGGAAGAATTACCAGGTGTTGTACAACGTAAAATTATTGATAATAATGTAGAATTTTATGTGGTTGATGCAACTAAAGTAGCTCAAGAAGCTAATTTAGGTAAACGTACAAATACAATATTACAAACGTGTTTCTTCGCAATCTCCGGTGTTTTACCAAAAGATGAAGCCATTAAGAAAATTAAAGATGCAATTGTAAAATCATATTCTCATAAAGGAGAAGGTATTGTTGAAATGAACTTTAATGCGGTTGATAAATCTTTAGAAAACCTTCAAAAAGTTGAATATCCTCGTCATACAACAAATGAAAATGATTTGGCAGCTATGATGACTGCAGATGCAGATGATTTTGTAAAAGAAATTTTAGGAACTATTTTATCAGGTAATGGAGATTCTTTACCAGTAAGTGCGTTCCCAGTTGATGGAACTTTCCCAACAGGAACAACTAAATACGAAAAACGTGGTATTGCAGATTTTGTACCAACTTGGGATGATGCTGATCTTTGTACACAATGTAACAAGTGTGTAGCAATTTGCCCACACGCAGCAATTAGAGCAAAAGTTGTTTCTAATGATTTATTAGTTGATGCTCCAGATTCATTAAAACGTGTTCCTGCAAAAGGAAGACCATTTAATAGCGAAACTGAAAGTTATATTTTACAGGTTTCACCTGAAGATTGTACAGGGTGTGATTTATGTGTAGCTGTTTGTCCGGCTGAAAGTAAAGAAGTTGAAAATGTTTTTGCAATTAATTTAGCTAAAAAACCAGATGTAGAAAAAGTTGAAAATAAAAACTGGGATTACTTTATTGATTTACCAGATTATGATAGAGCAAAATTAGTAACATCTACAGTTAAAGGTTCACAATTCTTACAACCATTATTTGAGTTCTCAGGAGCTTGTTCAGGTTGTGGAGAAACACCATATATTAAACTGGTTACTCAATTATTTGGAGATAGTATTTCAATTGCTAATGCAACAGGTTGTTCTTCAATTTATGGTGGTAACTTACCAACAACACCTTACACTAAAAATAAAGATGGTAGAGGGCCAGCTTGGGCAAATTCATTATTTGAAGATAATGCAGAGTTTGGTTTAGGTATGAAATTAGCTTTGTCTAAAAAACAAGAAATTGCATTTGATTTATTAAAATCTTTAGAAAGTAAAATTGGAAGTACGCTAGTTAGTAGTTTAGTTGATAATGTTGAAGATACGGAAGTTTTAAAAGAACAACAATTGAACAGTATTGATGAGTTAAACGGAATTTTAGATACTATTGACACTTATGAAGCTAAAAAACTAAGAAACCTTTCTGAATACTTACGTAAAAAAGACGTTTGGATTTTTGGTGGTGATGGTTGGGCTTATGATATTGGATATGGTGGTTTAGATCACTTATTCTCTTCAGGAGAAAATATCAATGTTTTAGTAATGGATACAGAGGTGTATTCAAATACTGGTGGACAAGCATCAAAAGCTACTCCAATGGGGGCAAGTGCTAAGTTTGCAATTTCAGGAAAACCAACAGCTAAGAAAAGTTTAGCATTACAAGCAGTCTCTTATGGGAATGTGTATGTTGCTCAAATTGCAATTGGAGCTAAGGATAACCAAACTTTAAAAGCAATTGCAGAAGCAGCAGCTTATCCAGGACCATCATTAATTATAGCTTATTCACATTGTGGTGAGCACGGTTACGATTTAAAAGATGGTGCAACACATCAAGAAAAAGCTGTTGAAACAGGTTATTGGCCATTATTTAGATTTAACCCTTTAGCTAATAAAGGAAAGAAATTTAAATTAGATTCAAAAGCACCTTCAGCACCACTTGAAGAGTTTATGTATAAAGAAACTCGTTTCACAAGAGTTGTTAAAGAAAATGCAGAATTAGGTAAAGAACTGTTGGATAAAGCCCAAGAACAAGTAGATGTTCAATGGGAACGATTAGAACTTTATAAAAATTTATAAATTACACTAATTTTTGAAGTGCCAAGTTATTATACTTGGCACTTTTTTTGTACCTTTAAGTGTCGTTTTATAGTACTATTATATCGTATAAAAATTACAGTTTTAAAACATCAAAAATAAATTTTAAGCGTATGAAATTTAGATCCGAAGCCTTTTTAAAAGAAGCAACTAAAAAACTAGAAACAGCAAAAGAAGAACTATTTAAACCTGCTGAAGATTTTGTAAGTTATTCAGTTTGTAAAAATTCTCAATTTGCTATAGAAAATTACTTAAAAGGGTTTTTAACCAAAAATGAAGTATTACTTCAACCTAATGAAACCATTGAAAGCCTGTATAATAAGTGTGTTGAAATTGATTCAAATTTTCAACAAATTGAAATGGGAGCCATTGGTTGTAAAAATCACGCCATAGATTCTCGTTATTGTTCAGAAATAAATTCTGTAAGTGCTTGTTATGATATTGCAGATAATATTGATACTTTTTTGAAGAAACATAAAGTATTATAAGAACACATTTTTTTTAGTTTGACTACAAAAAAACTTACTGTACATTTGTTTAAATTATTTTAAAAATGAATTATATTTTATTTGATGGTACAGTGCGCAATACACTATTGCCATTTACTTACACCAAACCAGTTGCCGATTTAAGAGTAGGAATATTAACTATTCGTGAAAAGTGGGAGAAACAGCTAGGTTATACTACTACAACTATAACTGAAGAGTATTTAGAAGAAAAATACCCAATGGTTGAAATGGAGCAAAATATAATGATTAATGCTTCTTTTTTACCAACAAAAGCATTGATAGACAAAGTTAAATCCCTTAAAGAAAATCAAGCTATTTTTAAGAATGATGAAGTTATTGCTTTTTTCACTCATGAAACACAAGAAGAGGTGAATTTTGAAAATTATGAACATGAAGAATTTAATTTTGATTTAATTCAAATTAAAAATAAGTGGGACATATTTTCTTTAAACGACCAAGCAATTAGTGATGATTTTGAATTAATTACTGAAGGAAGAAAATCTAAACCAATACCAGAAGGTGTTCAATGTATTAATGAAAAAAATATATTTATTGAAGAAGGAGCTCAAGTTCTTTTTTCAATTTTAAACGCTACTGAAGGTCCAATTTATATTGGAAAAGATGCATTAATAATGGAAGGAAGTTTAATAAGAGGGCCTTTTAGTTTAGGAGAACAATCAGTTATTAAAATGGGAGCCAAAATTTACGGAGCAACAACAATTGGTCCGTATTGTAAAGTTGGAGGAGAAGTAAATAACTCTGTTTTAATGGGGTATTCAAATAAAGGACATGAAGGGTTTTTAGGGAACTCTGTATTAGGTGAATGGTGTAATATTGGTGCAGATTCTAATAATTCAAACCTAAAAAATAATTATGCTGAGGTTAAATTATGGAACTATGAAGTAGGTAGATTTACTAAAACGGGATTACAATTTTGTGGTTTAATGATGGGTGATCATTCTAAATGCGCAATAAATACCATGTTTAATACGGGAACTGTTATAGGTGTTAGCTGTAATATTTATGGAAGCAATTTTCCAAGAAATTTTGTTCCTTCGTTTAGTTGGGGTGGTGCAGCAGGTTTTTCAACGTATCAAATTAATAAAGCTAATGAAACAGCTGAATTAGTTATGAAAAGAAGAAGTTTAGAATTTAACGAAGTTGAACAACGTATTTTTGAACATATTTTTGAAATAACTGAAAAATACAGGAAGTTTTAAATTAACTTTTTAAGCGTTATCACATCACCAGCATCCATATTGTTTATGTGAATTGTGCCAATTCTAACACGTACCAATCGTAAAGTTGGAAACCCAATCGAGGCAGTCATTTTACGTACTTGTCTAAATTTACCCTCTCTTAAAGTAATAGAAACCCAACTAGTTGGACCGTGCCTTTCGTCTCTAATTTTTTTTGCTCTTTCAGGTAGTTGAGGTGTTTTATCTATTCTTTTTACAATACAACTTTTGGTAATATACAAACCCGTTTCAGTGCTAATTTCTACACCTTTTTTTAATTGCTCAATTGCTTCTGAAGTAATTTCGCCATCAACTTGTGCAAAGTATTCTTTTTCAACTTTACTACTTCTAATAAACTCACTCACTTTTCCATCTGTTGTAAGTAATAATAAACCTTCTGAAGTTTCATCTAAGCGTCCAATTGCCATTGTGTTTTCAGGAAAAGGATATAATTCTCCTAACATTTTTTTATTTTTACGCCTGGTTTGATTATTCACAAATTGACTTAAATAACCAAACGGTTTAAAAATTATAAAGTGCTTATGTTGTTGAGAATTTTTAAGCTGTTCCATTTAAAATTGCGTAAACTAATTCTTTGCTAAGTTCTTTTCCTTTAGCTTTATTTCTAATTTCATCAAAGCTAATTAGAAAATCACATCCATTTTTAAATTCACTACAACCATAAGCCGTTTTTCCTTTAAGCACACTTCCTTTTTTACACTTTGGACAGGTTAATGTGTCTGGTATTTTATTTTTAGCTGCTTTCTTTTCTTCTAATTTTAAGTTGAAATTTTCATCAAAGCGAATCAAACCATCAGTTGTTCCACTTTCAGTTTTAAAGCCTTTTAAATTTACTGTACATCCTTTTTTTAATAAGCGGATATATTGATTTTCTGAAATCTTTTTATCTAAAAAGCTAAAAGGAATACGTAGCGCACAACCATTTTTGTAATCACTACAACCATAAGCTGTTTTACCTTTTAAAATGGTGCCATTTTTACATTTTGGACATTTTTCGGTAGTAATTCCTGTTTTTTTAGTTGCTATTTTTTTTACTGAATTTTTAGTTGTAGTTGTTGATGAAATATTAGCTCTTCTTGTTTCTGAACGAACTTCGTATACTAAATTATCCACCATTTTTTTCATATTTTTTATGAAAGTACCTGCATTAAAATTTCCTTGCTCAATTTCCTTCAATCTTTTTTCCCATTGCCCTGTTAACTCTGCCGATTTTAACAACTCATTTTGAATTGTACTAATTAATTGAATACCTGTTTGAGTTGGCAAAAGTTGTTTCTTTTTTCGTACAATGTATTTGCGTTTAAACAGCGTTTCAATAATATTTGCTCTTGTAGATGGTCGTCCTATACCATTTTCTTTCATTAATTCGCGTAAATCTTCATCATCAACTTGTTTACCAGCAGTTTCCATAGCGCGTAAAAGTGTAGCTTCTGTATAATTACTTGGTGCTTTGGTTTGTTTTTCTAAAAATGATGGAATATGGCTTCCTTTTTCGCCTTTTATAAATGTTGGTAAGATACCTGATTCTTTTTTTTCTTCGGATTTAGAAGATTCAAAAACAACTCTCCAGCCTTTTTCTAAAATCTCTTTTCCCGTAGTTTTAAACGTAACGTCATCAGCTTTTCCAATTACCGCAGTATTTGAAACTTTACACTCATCATAAAATACAGCAATAAACCGTTTGGTAATAATGTCATAAACTTGTTGTTGGTTGTATTGCAAGTTTATTTGGATTCCGGTTGGAATAATTGCGTGGTGATCGGTTACTTTTTTATCGTTAAAAACTTTGGAAGATTTTTTTATTTTTTTCTCTAATAGAGGTTGTGTTAAATTATTATAATTAGTTAAGTTTTTTAAAATACCAGCAACTTTTGGGTACACATCATTAGGTAAAAACGTAGTATCAACTCTTGGATAAGTCACTGCCTTTTGCTCATATAGTTTTTGAGCAATTTTCAAGGTTTCATCAGCTGAAAAGCCAAATTTATTATTGCAATAAACTTGCAAACCAGTTAAATCAAATAATTTTGGAGCGTATTCTTTACCTGCCTTTTTAGTTACAGAAACTATTTCAAAATCACTTTCTTTAACTTTATTAGCAAAAATTTCACCTTCTTCTTTTTTTGTAAAACGCCCTTCTTCACAGTTAAAAGTAGTTTCTCTGTACTGTGTTTGTAGTTCCCAATAGGTTTGAGGTTTAAAATTTTCAATTTCATTAAACCGATTCACTAACATTGCTAAAGTTGGAGTTTGTACTCTCCCAACCGATAATAATTGTTTAAAACCACCGTGTTTTACAGTGTACAATCTAGTAGCATTCATTCCTAACAACCAATCTCCAATTGCTCTTGAAAACCCTGCATAGTATAAATTATCGTAATTTTCAGCAGGTTTTAAATTTTGAAACCCTTCTTTTATTGCTTCAGTAGTTAAAGATGAAATCCATAAGCGCTTTACTTCACCTTTATAATTTGCCTGATTAATTACCCAACGTTGAATGAGTTCTCCTTCTTGCCCGGCATCACCACAATTTATAATAACATTGGCTTTATCAAATAAACTTTTAACAATATTAAATTGCTTTTGAATTCCATCATTTGAAACAACTTTTGTTTGAAATTTTTCAGGAAGCATGGGTAAATTATTTAAATCCCAACTTTTCCAATGCGGTTTATAATCATTGGGTTCAAATAATGTGCATAAATGACCAAAAGTATATGTTACAGCGTAACCATTGCCTTCAAAATAACCATCGCGTTTTGTGTTTGCTCCTAATACAGTAGCAATTTCACTTGCAACACTTGGTTTTTCGGCAATACATACTTTCATAAATCAATGTTTTTTAAAAATGCAAATTACTAATTTTTGAATGAAATTAAACCGTAAAAAAGGATTGATTTTATGAGCTGATTTTTAGAATATTAAAAGTCAATAGATTTATATTTGCATCTAAATTATATTGTTAAAATTATGAAAGAAGCATTAAAAGAAATAAAACCAGGTTTTGGACTAGGCAATTTAAAATTTGGAATGTCTAGAGCAGAAGTTAAATTAATTTTAGGAGAACCTTCATTTATTGATAAGTATTCTCATTCTGATTCTAATGAAGACTTAACAGAAGCCTGGGAATATGACGAGCTAAAATTATCACTTAGTTTTGATGAAGAAGAAGATTGGAAATTGATAATGATTTCGGTATCCTCTGATTTTTATCAATTAAATAGTGAAAGTTTAATTGGTTTAGAAAGAGAAAAATTAATTCAAGCATTAGAAAACCTAAATTTAGGTGAGTTAAACTTAGAAGATTGTTCAGAGGACGATAGTGAAGATCAAAAAGTGATTGAAATAGATGAAAAATCTATTAATTTTTGGTTAAATGAAGGTGTTTTAGATGAAATACAATGGTCACCTTTATTTATTGATGATGATACTATAAAGTGGCCTTAATAAAAAAGTTGAGATTTTTAAATCTCAACTTTTTTATAATTTTAAAGGTATTTATGTTCAAAATTTAATAATTATTAAATGTTACATTTCCATAGCTAGTTTTTAAAATAATGCTACTATTCGTATTTGCTGAATTAAAGTATCCTTCGTATTTTTTTGAAGTTGATTTTTTAATTTCTTTGGTAAAAGTAAAACCTTCATCAAATTTAAACCCACCATAATTTATAGAAGCAGTAATATTAAACGAAGCTGAAGAACTTACACCAAATTTTACATTTGTATATGAAGATGCTAAGTTTATACTTTTAAAGTTTGCATCTAGTTCTTTAATTTTTATTGAACCATAATCAGAATTGAAATCTCCAGTACCTTTTAATTTTCCAACGGTAGTGTGCATATAATCACTATTTCCAATTAAGTTATTACAATCTTCAATTTTTAAATCTCCATAATCGCAGTTGTAATTTAAGCTTTCAAGTTTCCCAAAAGAGATATGTGAATAATCTGCATTTAATTTAATTTTTCCAGATTTTTCAACGTGAAGTGTGGAGTAATCGGCGTTAATTTCACCATCTTTCATAAAATCAATAGTTGATTTGTTTGTATAATCAATATTAATATAGTTGTTAGTATTTAATAATTCACCAATAGTTAATTTACCGTAATCACAATTAATTTTTGAAGTTCCTTCTAGTTTATCTAAATTAATTGCTCCGTAATCGTTATTTAAATCAACATTATTTGTTAAAGGCATTTTAATAATGTAGTCAATTTGCATATTTACATTATTGTTTTTCCCCCATAAATTCCAATTGCTTGAATTTTTTTCAATGATGGTTTTTGCTGAAACATTGCTTGAACTTGCTTCAAACTCTACATCAATTTGTTTTAAACGTTTTTCAACCTTTTCTTCATCATTTCCATTGGTAGTAATTGTTATATCAATTACAATTCTATTTTCACTCCAACTTGCAATTGTAATATTTCCATATTTATTGTTCACATTTAAAGTTGCGTCTTTAGACACTTTAAATTCCTTGTTTATGGTTTTAGACTTGGTATATTTTCCTTTTTTATCAGTTGCTGTAATTGTAAGTGGTATTAGGAAAATTATAAGTACTATTTTATATATAGTTTTCATTGTTTTGTGTTTTTAATTGTTTTATTGTTTCAATTTGAATTAGCAAACTTTGTAAAATATCAATACGTTGTTGAAAATTTGAAATCATTGCGTAAATAATTCTTTTGTCTTCACTACTTTCTTTGAGCTCTAAAGTAAGTAGCTGGTATTGATTTTCTAGTTTGTTTATTTGTAAAAGAGCATCGTTAATTAGTTGCTCGGTTGTAGTATTTCGTTCATTTTCAATTGTTGAAAGTTCTTTTTGAATTGTTGTAATAAAATAACTTTGTGTTTCTTCCATTTCAGAAGAAATACTTGCTAATTGCATTCCTTTATTTGAGAATGAAGCTCCCATCCAAACACCAATCATTAATATTACAGATGCTGCAACGGCTACATATGAATATAATTTAAAGCTTTTATTTGAAGTAGGTTTACTGTTTAGTTTAGCTTCAAACCTGTTAAAGTGGCCAATAGAAGGTTCTTCAATATCAAATTGATTTTTTAAACTTTTAAATGTATGTTCTAAATTATCTTTCATTTTATTGAGATAAAAGTTGTCTTAACTTATTTTTGGCTCTAGATACAGTTGTTCTACTATTTTCATAACTAATATCCATAATTTGAGCTATTTCTTCATAATCGTATCCTTCAATTAAATTTAGTGTTAGTGCCACTTTATAATTATTTTTAAGTTGCGCTACTTTATTTAAAATGTCACTTGTTTTTAATAAACTATAATCGTGTTTTTCATCTTCAACTTCTTTTACAGTTACTTTTTCAAGTGAAACAGTATCTAGTTTGTTATTATTTTTTAAAGCTGTTAAACTTTTATTTATTACAATTCTTTTTAACCAAGCCCCAAAAGTTACAGTTTCACTAAATGAATCTAATTTTGTAAAAGCTGATAAAAATGATTCTTGCATGATGTCTTCAGCTTCAAAACTATTATTTACAATTCTTAAAGCCGTATTATACATAGCTTTATAGTATTGTTTATACAGTGAAAATTGTGCTGTTTTATCACCTTTTTTACAACGTTCTACAAGTTGGTTTTTATATTGAATTTGTACTTCCAAAAATCGATTTCTATATTAAAGACATTGTTATTTACAAACTGTTACAGTTTTATTTAAAGTTACTAAAAAAATTATGTTTAGGTTTCACTTATTTGGCATAACAATTGAAATTTAATAGGTGAGAATGTAGTTAGTGTAATTATAAACTATTGATAATCAGAAAAATAAATTATTTTTGTTGTAATATTTTCTTTAAAAGAGAATTTATGAATGACAAAATGACCCGATAAAGACTATGAGTAAATCAAAATTTTTAAATATAGACAATATGTCATTACAGCACATTTTAGATGAAGATGCTGATTTAATACCTTTAATGACCCCTGAAGATGAAGAGGAAATAAATAAAGAAGAAGTTCCGGAGGTATTACCAATATTGCCATTGCGTAATACTGTTTTATTTCCAGGAGTTGTAATACCAATTACAGCCGGACGAGATAAATCAATACAATTAATTAAGGAAGCAAATAAAGGAAACAAAATTATTGGTGTTGTAGCTCAAAAAAATGAAGCTGTTGAAGACCCAACAATTAATGATATTCATAAAGTTGGAACAGTTGCACGTATTTTAAGAATGCTAAAAATGCCTGACGGAAATACAACCGTAATTATTCAAGGTAAAAAGCAATTTGAAGTAGATTCTTTTGTGCAAGAAGAGCCTTATATTCAAGCAACTACAAAAGCACGTGTTGAAGATAGATCTGAAGAAAAAGAGCCTGAATTTGAAGCTATTATAGATTCAATTAAAGAAATGGCAGTTCGTATTATAAAAGAAAATCCGAATTTGCCTTCTGAAGCTTCTTTTGCAATAAAAAATATTGAAAGCAAGCCTTTTTTAATAAATTTTGTTTCTTCAAATATGAACTTAAAAGTTGAAGAAAAGCAAGAATTGTTAGAAACTACAAACTTAAAGGAGCGTGCTCTATTAACGTTAAAAAAGATGGATGCTGAGTTGCAACGTCTTGAATTACGTAGTGATATTCAATCCAAAACACGTTCTGATATGGATCAGCAGCAACGTGAATATTACTTGCATCAACAATTAAAAACAATTCAAGAAGAATTAGGCGGTGTTTCGTATGATGAGGAATTGGAAGAGATGCGCGTGAAATCTAAATCTAAAAAGTGGAATAAAGATGTTCAAGAAACATTTGATAAAGAGTTAGGGCGTTTACAGCGTATGAATCCACAAGCTGCTGAATATTCAATTCAACGCAATTATTTAGATTTACTATTAGAGTTACCTTGGAATGAATATTCTAAAGATAAGTTTGATTTAAAGCGAGCCCAAAAAATATTAGATAGAGATCATTTTGGATTAGACAAAGTGAAAGAACGTATTATTGAACATTTGGCTGTATTAAAATTAAAAGGTGATATGAAATCACCAATAATTTGTTTGTACGGACCTCCAGGAGTTGGTAAAACTTCTTTAGGAAAATCAATTGCAGAGGCATTAGGCAGAAAATATGTAAGAATGTCTTTAGGTGGTGTGCGTGATGAAGCTGAAATACGTGGACATAGAAAAACTTACATTGGTGCAATGCCAGGTAGAATTATAAAAGACATTAAAAAAGCAGGAACATCTAACCCAGTTTTTGTGTTAGATGAAATTGATAAATTAGCTTCTTCAAGTCATAATGGTGATCCTTCTTCAGCAATGTTAGAAGTTTTAGACCCTGAGCAAAACACAACTTTTTACGATAATTATTTAGAAAAAGATTACGATTTATCTAAAGTGTTGTTTGTTGCAACAGCAAATAGTTTATCTACAATTCCTTGGGCTTTACGTGATAGAATGGAAATTATTAACGTTTCTGGTTATACTATTGAAGAAAAAGTAGAAATAGCAAAACGTCATTTATTACCAAAACAATTAAAGGAACACGGATTAACGACTGAACATCTTCAAATAGGAAAAAAACAATTGGAAAAAATTGTTGAAGCTTATACTCGTGAATCTGGTGTAAGAGGTTTAGAAAAGCAACTAGCTAAAATGGTGCGTTTCGCTGCAAAATCTATTGCAATGGAAGAGGAATACGATACTAAAATTTCAATAGAAATTATTGAAAAAGTATTAGGACCCTCACATTTAGAACGTGATAAGTATGAAAGTAATGATGTTGCAGGTGTTGTAACAGGTTTGGCTTGGACAAGTGTTGGTGGTGATATTTTATTTATTGAATCTATTATTTCAAAAGGAAAAGGACTTACAATTACTGGAAATTTAGGAAAGGTAATGAAAGAATCTGCTACAATTGCCATGGAATACATTAGAGCAAATGCAAGTGATTTTGGAATTGATTGTAAATGGTTAGACGAATATAAAGTGCATATTCACGTGCCAGAAGGAGCAACGCCTAAAGATGGTCCAAGTGCAGGTATTACCATGTTAACATCATTAGTGTCAGTATTTACACAGCGAAAAGTTAAATCTAGATTAGCTATGACTGGTGAAATTACTTTAAGAGGTAAAGTATTGCCAGTTGGTGGAATTAAAGAAAAAATATTAGCAGCAAAACGCGCTAATATTAAGGAACTAATTCTTTCTGAAGAAAATAGAAAAGACATTGAAGAAATTAAACAATCTTATTTAAAAGGATTAACATTTAATTATGTTTCTGAAATGAAGGAAGTTATAGATTTAGCTTTAACAAAGCAAAAAGTTAAAAACGCTAAAAAATTATAAATAAAAAAGCAGCCAATTGGCTGCTTTTTTTATACGTTTCTTATATCTAAAATTCGTCCGTTTTTTAATTCTCCAGAAATATCTAAATGGTAAATTTTATTAGCAACTTCAATTGGCGAAATTAATTCACCATGTTCATGAAAATCAATAAACCGTTGAACTGATTTAAAATTTTCTTTGGGTGTATTTCTTGCTTCAGCTTGCATGTCTGTGTCAACAATTCCTGGGTAAATAGAAACAACACTTACACCGTTTTGTATTTCTTTTTGCTCTTTAGATAGTACTTTAGTCATCATATCTACACCTGCTTTTGAAGAACAATACATAGCCCAACTTTCATAAGCGTTTATTGCTGCACCAGATGAAATATTGAATAGTTGTTTTTTGCAATCCCAACCTTTTGAGAGTTTTATAAATAAAGAATTCAAAATTAATGGAGCTACTAAATTAACTTGAATAGTGTAACTAATATTTGAAGGAGAAATGTTTTCTAAAGTATTTACTGTTCCTAAATTTCCAGCATTATTAATAAGCGTTAAATTAACAGTGTTGTTCTTATCAAAATGAGAAAATATTTCTACCATTGTATTTTCAATAGTATCTGGTTTACTTAAATCACATTGATAATGTTCAACAGTATATAATTTTTCAATGTTACTTCTTGAAATTGAAATTACTCTATAGCCATTTTTATGATAAATAGTTGCTAAACCTAGGCCTAAACCTCTATTTCCTCCAGTTATAATTACAATTTTCTCCATAATAGTATATTTGTTTTACTAAGGTAGATAAATATTTTGATTGAAATAATGTAGCTAATTTTATTTGTAGAATTTTTTTGATGCATTCCAAAACACATCCATTTCAGCGAGAGACATATCGTGTAAATCTTTCCCTAATTTTTTAGCTTCTTTTTCTAAAAATTGAAAGCGATTGATGAATTTTTTATTGGTGCGTTCTAATGCATTTTCTGGATTTACGTTTATAAAACGAGCATAATTAATCATTGAAAATAAAACATCGCCAAATTCAGCTTCAATAGCATCTGTATTGCCTTTCTCAATTTCAGTATTTAATTCAGAAAGTTCTTCTTGTACTTTTTTCCAAACTTGTGCTGGTTTTTCCCAATCAAAACCTACACCTGCAACTTTATCTTGAATCCTGTTTGCTTTTACCATAGCTGGTAGTGATTTAGGAACACCTTCTAAAACAGAGTTTTTACCTTCTTTTAATTTAAGTTTTTCCCAATTTTGTTTCACTTCTTCTTCATCCTTCACTTCTACATTGCTATAAATATGCGGATGGCGATGAATTAGTTTTTCTGCAATAGAATTTGCAACATCGGCTATATCAAAATCATTGGTTTCAGAACCAATTTTAGCGTAAAAAACAATGTGAAGTAAAACATCTCCTAACTCTTTTTTAATTTCTTTTAAGTCATTATTAAGAATTGCATCACCTAATTCATAGGTTTCTTCAATTGTTAAATGACGTAAAGATTCAAAAGTTTGCTTTTTATCCCACGGACATTTTAAGCGCAATTCATCCATAATGTCTAATAAACGACCAAATGCTTGTAATTGCTGTTCGCGGGTATTCATAAATTAAGCTTCTTCAGTTTCCTCTTCAGCCTCTTTTATTGCTGTAAAATCAAAGCTTTTTGAAGCTAGTAAATTATACCATTGTAATACTTTTTTAATATTTGAAGTATATACACGTTCTTCATCAAAATCTGGTAATATTTCTCTAAAGTAAGAAGTTAAAACGCTACCATTTTCTTTATGACTAATGGTTTCTTTACCACTTTCTTTTTCTCCAATGCCTTTTAATACAATTCGTAATGGAATTTCTTCTTCATACGTATAAATTGCAATTTCGTTTAAAGCGCTAATGTTATGAGTAACAGTAATTGGAAACCTTTTTGAATCAATTAATGACTCTACAATAATACCACCTTTAGATTGTGCTTTAATTTCGTATAATCCTGGTTTTCCGTTAATTGCAACTATATCTTTTAATTCCATAATATTCTTATTTTTTTAAAAAAGGAAATTTCATTCTATAACTTGGGCTTACTTTTCCTTTTGAAATATTTTCTAATTTCTTTTTAATTAATCGTTTTTTTAATGATGAAATTTTATCAGTAAATAAAATTCCTTCAATGTGATCGTATTCGTGTTGAACAACTCTTGCAGCTAGTCCGTCTAGTACTTCGGTGTGTTTTTCAAAATTTTCATCTAAATACTCAATAGTAATTTTTTCTTCTCTGTAAACATCTTCAGTAATATCAGGAATGCTTAAACAGCCTTCATTAAAAGCCCATTCATCACCTTCTTCTTTTATTATTTTAGCGTTGATAAAAACTTTTTTGAAAGTTGCTAAAAAATTACGCTCATTTTCATCTAAATCTTTATCGTTTTCAAAAGGAGAAGTATCAACTATAAAAAGCCTAATTGCTTTACCAATTTGAGGTGCTGCCAAACCAATACCGTTTGCATTCACCATGGTTTCTTGCATGTTTTGAATAAGTTGATCAAGATTTGGGTACTCTTTATCAATATCAATTCCTACCTTTCTTAAAACAGGATCGCCATATGCAATAATTGGTAATGTCATATATTTTTTTTGAGATTGCAAAAGTACAAAAGATTAGAGAAATAATGAAATAGTTATCATTAAACTAAAAATTATGTGATAGTTTACTATTATAAAATAGTAGAGTTTATAAAACCTGATACTTTTGTTGTGTTATTTAATTTAGGTAATTTTGATGAAAATATAGATATGAGTTTTAAATTTCCTTGGTTTAAACCAGATAATAATAGTGTTTATCTTTCTTATGATGCGCATAGAAATAATTTTGGAGATATTTTAAATCCAATAATTGCTAACTTTTTTGGTTCAGAAAAAGTGAAAAGGATATCAAAAAGAAAGTGTAGAAAATTCACACATTATTATATGATAGGTTCTATTCTGCAAAGAAGCACTCGTAATTCTATTATTTGGGGAAGCGGTTTTATTTCTGCAGATTCAATTTGTGATGAACTTCCAAAAAAAGTTTTAGCGGTTAGAGGTCCTTTAACTAGAGAGAAATTGATTGAATTGGGTGTAGATTGTCCTAAAATTTTTGGAGATCCTGCTTTATTACTACCCGAAGTATATCCTGGGAATGATAAAACACCAAACTACAAATTAGGTGTTATTCCTCATTATCATGATAAAAATAACTCATTGTTGAAGAGTAGATTTTCTAACAATCCAGCTATTAATATTATTGATGTTCAGAATAAAAACCCACTAAAAGTTGTTGATGAAATGCTGAAATGTGAAAAAATTATTTCAAGCTCACTGCATGGAATAATTATAGCTGATGCATATAAGATTCCTTCAGTTTGGGTTGAGTTTTCAGATAAAGTTTTTGGGTCGGGTTTTAAATTTAGAGATTATTTTGAATCGGTAGGACGTTTAGATAAAACGCCTTATCAATTTGATGAGTTTAAAAATTTAGATGAAATTCTAAATGTTTTTGAAGAATATGAAATAAAGATAGACTTAGAAAAACTTAAAAAATCATTTCCTTTTTAAAAGCTTTATTTCTGATTTAAATAAGTTTGTAAAATAATAGTTGCACTAATTTCATCAACAAGTGCTTTGTTTTGACGTTGTTTTTTTTTCAAACCACTATCAATCATGCTCTGAAATGCCATTTTTGAAGTAAAACGCTCATCAACTCTTTTTATTGGAATTTTTGGAAATGTTAAGCCTAGCTTATCAATAAAAGGATTGATAAATTGAGCACTTTCACTCGCTGTGTTGTTCATTTGTTTTGGTTCGCCAACAATAAATAATTCAACAGGTTCAGTTTTTAAATATTCAGTTAAAAAAGAGAATATTTTTTTAGTATTAACTGTAGTTAACCCTGATGCAATAATTTGTAACTCATCTGTTACAGCAATGCCAGTTCTTTTTTCTCCGTAATCAAAAGCTAAAATTCGAGCCAAAATATTAACGATATTTTTAAAGTTGTGCAAATTTAGTGATTTTGAATGATAATTTTTTTTTAAACTATATATTTGTGCTCAATTGAACTTTTAAAGAATGAATGCAATAAAAAAAATTATAGAAGCCGCTTGGGAAAATAAAGAGTTGTTAAAAGAAGAAACTACTCAAAACACAATTCGTGAAGTTGTTAATTTATTAGATAGTGGTACACTTCGTGTAGCTGAACCTATTGATGGTGGCTGGCAAGTAAATGAGTGGGTAAAAAAAGCAGTTGTTATGTATTTTCCTATTCAAAAAATGGAGACTTTTGAAGTTGGTATTTTTGAATATCATGATAAAATTCCATTAAAAACAGGTTATAAAGAAAAAGGAATTAGAGTTGTACCGCATGCAGTTGCTCGTCACGGTTCATATATTTCAAGTGGCACAATTTTAATGCCAAGTTATGTAAATATTGGTGCTTATGTAGATGAAGGAACCATGGTTGATACTTGGGCTACAGTAGGTAGTTGTGCTCAAATTGGAAAAAATGTGCATTTAAGTGGAGGCGTAGGAATTGGTGGTGTTTTAGAACCATTACAAGCCGCTCCAGTTATTATTGAAGATAATGTATTTGTTGGTTCTCGTTGTATAGTTGTTGAAGGCGTTCACGTTGAAAAGGAAGCTGTTTTAGGTGCTGGTGTGGTTTTAACAATGAGTACTAAAATTATTGATGTTACTGGTGATAAACCTGTTGAAATAAAAGGAAGAGTTCCTGCTCGTTCTGTAGTAATTCCAGGTAGTTATAAAAAACAATTTCCTGCAGGAGAATTTAACGTTCCTTGTGCTATGATTATTGGTAAGCGTAAAGAAAGTACTAATAAAAAGACTTCATTAAATGACGCGCTTCGTGAAAATGACGTTGCAGTTTAATTAGAAACTCAAAAAAGTATAAAAAAACTTCAAAGATATTTTTTGAAGTTTTTTTTATAGCTATTCTTTAAAGGTTTATTTTTGCAAAATTAGTATGCGAAAATTAGAATTAAATAAAGCTCTTGAAGTATTAAATAATCAAAAAATACTTTTATATCCAACTGACACAGTTTGGGGAATTGGTTGTGATGCAACTTCAGAAATTGCTGTAGCAAAAGTTTTTGAAATTAAACAACGCTCTGAAAGTAAGAGTTTAATAATTTTAGTTGATGGTACTGAAATGCTTCAAAAATACATTCCTACAATTTCAAAAGACATTTTAAGGCTGCTGTCTAAAACTACAAAACCAACTACTATTATTTATAATAATCCAATTGGATTGGCTAAAAATGTGGTTGCAAGTGACAATACAGTTGCTGTTAGAATTGTTCAAAATGATTTTTGTAAAGAGTTAATTCAACAGTTTGGGAAACCAATTGTTTCAACTTCAGCAAATATTAGTGGGAATACAACTCCTAAATGTTTTAAAGAAATTGAGTCTCCAATTTTGGATAGCGTAGACTATATTGTAAATTTGCACCGCGAAGTAGTCAATGATAAATCTTCTACCATATTAAAAGTAGCTGATAACGGTGA
>Ga0209345_10001320_pt1 | contig 29786 bp, 21 predicted proteins | sample Cruoilmetagenom7_FD_187294 | JGI IMG/M metagenome (GOLD analysis project Ga0209345, IMG submission 187294) | Oil polluted marine microbial communities from Coal Oil Point, Santa Barbara, California, USA - Sample 7 (SPAdes) (version 2) | ecosystem: Environmental > Aquatic > Marine > Oil seeps ...
TTCTCGAAAATCTCAATTCCCCGTTCGGAATCGAGCTGATCGATGATACGCTGTACGTCGCCAATACTGATGCGGTTTACGCCTATCCCTATGCTGAAGGCGATACGAAAATTACGGTTGACGGCCGCAAGGTTACCAATTTGAACGCCAAGGAACCCAATAATCATTGGACCCGCGGTCTGCTCGCGAGCAAAGACGGCAAATATCTCTATATTTCGGTCGGATCGAACAGCAATATCGGCGAGAATGGCATGGAGATCGAAAAACAGCGCGCCGCCATTTTGCAGGTGGAACTCGCGACCAACAAAAAGTCCATTTATGCAGCCGGGATGCGCAATCCGGTCGGCATGGCCTATTTGCCGGGTACGGACAAATTCTACACTGTTGTAAACGAACGCGATATGCTCGGCAGTGATATGGTGCCCGACTATCTCACCGAGGTCCGCTGGGGAGCGCATTATGGCTGGCCATGGCATTTCTGGGGTGGCTATGTCGATCCACGGGTTGATCCGAAAAATCTCGATCATCGCCAATATGAACGGCGTCCGGATTACGCACTGGGTGCCCATGTGGCACCGTTGGGTCTTGCTTTTTCGCACGGTCAGGCGCTGGGCAAGCCATTTGATACCGGCGCTATCGTCGCGCGGCATGGTTCGTGGAATCGGCAACCACTCGCCGGCTATGACGTGGTCTATGTCAACTTTAACCAGCGCGGTGAACCAGAGGGCAAGCCGGTCACGATCCTGAGCGGATTTACCGACGAAGAGAAACGGGCACGCGGTCGCCCGACCATGGTCGCATTTGACCAGACGGGTGCTCTGCTGGTCAGCGACGATGTTGGTGGAATTATTTGGCGGATATCGCGCAAGGGGGCTGACAAACCCGATTTGATAGAAGAGAAATAGACTAAGTCAGATATTTTCCAGCGCGTCCGGCCAGTTCGACAATATATTGCCACGCAACCCTGCCCGACCGGCTGCCGCGCTGTTTTGCCCACAAAAGCGCATCTTCGCGTTCGAAGTCCAAACCGTGAGCTTGTGCATAGCGGGCGATGATGGCGAGATAATCATCCTGTGATGCGGCGTGAAAACCTAGTCGCAAACCGAAACGATCGGATAGCGCCAGTTGGTCATCGACGGCATCGCGGGGGTTAACCGGATCATCCTGCTCACTCATCTGTCGCGAGACGATATGCCGTCGGTTCGAGGTAACGTAGAGCCGGACATTGGCGGGCCGCTGACTGGCACCGCCTTCCAGCATCGAACGGAGTGCGCGTGGTTCGCTGCTACCCTCGGAAAACCCGATATCGTCGATGAAGATTATAAAATTGCGTTTGGCTGAAGCCAGTAGCTCGAACAGTGCTGGCAGTGTCTCCAGATGGTCCGATGGTGCCTCGACCAGAGCAATATCTTGTCCCCGCGTCTGTAGCGCCCTTACCACCGATTTGACGAGTGCTGACTTGCCCATGCCGCGTGACCCCCAGAGCAGCACGTCATGTGCGGGATAGCCCCTCGCATGGCGGCTGGTGTTGTCCAAAATCCGCGACTTTTGTGGTTCAATACCGGTGAGTAGGTCAATGCCGATTGGGCTGAACGGCGCAATGGCCTTGGAACTTTTTCCGTCCCAGAGGAAGGCATCGCCTGATGACAGTTCGACCGGGCTCGCGGCTGGTGGAGCAATACGTTCAAGTGCGTCGGCTATGCGGCTCAGTACGTCCCTGTTGCCCTCTTCAGTCATGGTCAGCCGGCTAGTTCTGCGCTGCTCAGACTGTATAATATATCGGCTCCATCCATAGCCGCAGTCTTTAGGCCCAGCGATTCTGGAACGATATGATCGAGATAATATCGGGTGGTCACCAGCTTGGCCTTGAGGAACGGATCATCGCTCCCCGCCAGTTCGGCGGTGGCAATTCGGTGCTGTTTTTTCATCAGCATGCCACAGGTCGCGGTGGCCAGCATGGTCATGAAGGCATAGCTTCCAGCCAACCGGTCATCGATGGAGGCATCGCCGCTGGCCATCCATTGGCGGACGTCGTCGCAGGCGGTTGCCAATGCCAACAAACTCTCTTCGCTTTCGGCTTCCGCGCGAATCTCCGAAATCAGAGCTATCATCGCCTCGCCGCCATCCAGGCCCAATTTGCGGCCAACCAGATCGGCGGCCTGAATACCGTTGGTTCCTTCATAGATCGGTGCGATCCGGGCATCACGGAAATGCTGGCCGGCACCCGTCTCCTCAATGAAGCCCATGCCGCCGTGCACCTGCACGCCAAGTGAGGCGACTTCATTGCCGATGTCGGTGCCATAGCCCTTGATCAGCGGCGTCAGGATTTCGGCGCGGGACTTGGCCCCGTCAACTCCGAGTGTGGCGCGGTCGACGCTTGAGGTTGCGTAGTAGAGCAATGCCCGTGCTGCCTGCGTCAGGGCCTTGGACCGTAACAGCATGCGCCGCACGTCGGGATGTTCGACAATCGCTACGGGTGTCTTGTCGCCGCTACCTGCGCGGGCCGACTGGACCCGTTCCATGGCATAATGGCAGGCCTGCTGGGCGGCGCGTTCGGCGATCTGCACGCCTTGCGATCCGACATTGATGCGGGCATTGTTCATCATCGTGAACATCGCTTTCATGCCACCAAATTCGCCACCGATCATTTCGCCGATACACTCGTCCTGCTCGCCATAAGCCATGACGCAGGTTGGCGAGGCATGAATGCCGATTTTGTGTTCGATCGAGACGCAGGTCACATCATTGGGCGCGCCGGGATTGCCCTCGGCATCGAGATGATATTTGGGCACGATGAAAAGGGAGATGCCGCGCGTTCCTTCTGGTGCTCCCGGAGTGCGGGCAAGCACGAGATGAATGATATTATCGGTCAGATCATGTTCGCCGAAGGTGATGAATATCTTCTGCCCCTTGATCTTGTATTTTCCGTCCTGCTCGCCTCCGGTGATAGGTTCAGCGGTTGCTCGCAACGCGCCGACATCGGAACCTGCCTGCGGCTCGGTCAGGTTCATTGTGCCGGTCCATGCGCCGGAAATCAAGTTCGGCAGATATTGTGCTTTCTGTTCGTCTGTGCCGTGGACATGGATCGCCTCGATCGCGCCAAAGCTGAGCATTGGGCACAAGGTGAAGGCGAAATTGGCCGCACCGCATGTTTCGAGAATTAGTGCCGACAGCGAATAGGGCAGACCCTGACCGCCAAAACCTTCCGGTCCGTCAATTGATGCCCAGCCACCTTCGACAAATTTACTATAAGCCTGTTTGAAGCCTTCCGGCATGGTCACCCGGCCTCCATCCCATTGGGCGCCAACGGTATCGCCAATCCGGTTGATTGGCGCGAATTCGCCTGCTGCAAATTGGCCGATGCCTTCGACGATAGCCTCAACCATATCCTCGCTCGCGCCTGAAAATCGTTCATGTTCAGCCAGTTCGCTGATGTTGGCGATATGTTTGAGGACGAAATTTTGCTCACGACTGGGGGCTGTAAAACTCATGAATTTGCTATCCGTTGTTGCTTGATTTTCCGCCGGGCTATAGCGCAGGCTTATGTCCGGCTCAAATGATCATATTGGTGCGCAAGCAAAACGCTACGGTACGGCGACCATTGGTGAGGCTGTCGTGCGGTTGCGTGAAGGCGGACTTGTCGCTGTGCCGACCGAAACCGTCTATGGTCTGGCCGCTGATTCAACCAATGAAGCCGCAGTTGCGGACATTTACCAGACCAAGGGGCGCCCTGATTTCAATCCGCTGATCGTTCATGTACCGGATCTCGCAGCGGCGAAAAAACTGGGCATGTTTAACGATTTGGCAATCCGGTTTGCTGAAGCCTTTTGGCCGGGGCCTTTGACAATTGTCGTTCCCAAGACGGACAATTGTCCCGTTGCTGCTGCTGTTACGGCGGGTCTCAATACCATTGCTTTGCGTAGTCCGGCGCATCCGGTGATGCGGAAACTGCTGATAGAGTCTGGTCTTTTTCTCGCTGCGCCATCAGCCAACAGAAGCGGCGCTATCAGTCCGACCACCGCGGATCATGTTGCGCTCAGTCTCGGCGAACGGTCACCGCTTATTCTGGATGGTGGCGCTTGTGAACGAGGGATTGAATCCACAATAGTCGCCGTTGGAAATGGCTTTTACCGAATTTTGCGTCCCGGTCCGCTGACCCAGGACCAACTGGAAGAAATTGCTGGCGAACCGCCGGCTGTCAATGAGACCGGCACTATCGAGGCGCCCGGCCAATTGGCGTCGCATTATGCGCCATCGAAACCGCTTCGTCTCAATGCACGAACCGCAGAAGCGGATGAATATCATATCGGCTTTGGGCTTGTGGCAGGGGACCGGAACCTGTCCCCGCGTTCGGATCTTGCAGAAGCTGCCAGCTATTTGTTCGCCGCGCTCCACGATGCAGACGCGAGCGATAAACCCAAAATTGCCGTAGCGCCGATTCCAGCAGACAATATCGGCGAGGCCCTGAATGATCGCTTGCTCAGGGCGGCAAGCCCCAAATAGCGCGACGTTTACATAGTATTACATGCCATCGCCTTGGAGATTCCGGGGATTTGCCATAGAGTGATATTCATTGGTACAGGACAAATGTGCAAACCTAACGGGGCGGGATAGATATTATGACCATGATGCAAAAGTCGTTGGCTGAATTTTTGGGGACATTTTGGCTTGTATTCGGAGGATGCGGTAGCGCGGTGATATCGGCGGCCTTCCCTGAGGTCGGTATTGGCCTCTTGGGGGTTGCTCTGGCGTTTGGTTTGACCGTTGTCACAATGGCCTATGCTATCGGCCACATCAGCGGCTGCCATCTCAACCCGGCAGTCACCATCGGTCTCTGGATGGGTGGACGATTCCCGGCCCATGAGATTCCGATGTATATCATCGCGCAAGTCACTGGTGCGGTAGTGGCCTCTGCCGCACTATATCTGATTGCGTCCGGGAATGCGGACTATAGCATTGTGGTAAATGGTCTGGCGTCCAATGGCGTTGGTGAACATTCGCCGGGCGGCTATGCACTGACTTCCGGTATCGCGATCGAAATATTGCTGACCTTCTTTTTCCTGATGATCATATTGGGCGCGACAGACGGCCGCGCACCAGCCGGTTTCGCACCCTTGGCGATTGGTCTGGGGTTGACCTTAATCCATCTCATCAGCATTCCGGTGACCAATACTTCGGTCAATCCCGCCAGAAGCACGGGACCCGCCTTGATTGAAGGCGGCATAGCGTTGTCGCAACTGTGGGTTTTCTGGGTAGCGCCCATCGCAGGAGCCATTTTGGCAGGGATTGTTTATAAAATCATGGGTGGTTCGGGGCAGGAGATTGTCGGTACCGAGAGCTGATACTGGTTCTTTAATAGCACATCCAAGGGGCTGGGTTTCACAATCCGGCCCTTTTTGGTTTCATTTTGCAATTTTCTATTGGTCAACTCCGGATAGCTACCTAAGAAGAGTGTATTAGGGGTGGTAGTTCGCAATATGGTGCTTGGCAGAACGACAGTATCAATTTTCGTCAGTCTGGTTTTTACGACCGGATGCAGTGTCAGCGAACCGGAAAAAAAGCCCAAATCAAGCGATCCCATCCCGGCAGCTGTGGTCACGGTTCAACCCGCCAGCGAGAATGAACCGATCGTCGCCGCTGGCACCGTGCGCTTGCGCCGGGAAACATTACTGGGCTTTACGACCGGCGGTAAAGTCGCTTCGGTTCGTTTTGAAGAAGGTCACAGGGTGAAGCGGGGTGCGGTCCTTGCCGCTCTCGATAACAGCACGGTTGCAGCGGATCTTAGTTCAGCGCGTGCGGAACGTGATCGCGCAGAAGCCGAATATGGTCGCATCGAAAGATTGTTCAAGGATGGCTGGGTAACCAAAGCTCGACTGGAGCAGTCGGAAGCCGCGATGCGCGCAGCACGTGCGCGGATCCAGTCCGCAGAATTCACTAGCCGAACTTCCTATATCAGAGCGCCTGGGAACGGAATAATCCTCACGCGGAATATTGATGCAGGACAAGTGGTAGCGGCCGGCACGACGGCGCTCGTGCTGGGAGAAATCGACAAGGGCTTTGTACTGCGGGTGCCAATGACCGATTCCGATGCCGCTCGTGTAAGGGTCGGTATGCCCGCCAAGGTCTTGATTTCAGCAGTTTCGGATCAACCTATGGATGCGGTGGTGAGCGAAAGGGATGGCCGGGCTGATGAACGTACCGGCACATTCGAAGTGAGCTTTCTGCTTCCCGGCAATGATCGTCTGCGTTCCGGACAACTGGGAAAGGTTGAGATGGAAGTGGCTCGCCAATCATCGGCGAGCTTCACTATACCGGCAAATGCGATATTCGGTGTTCGTACCAGCGAAGGTCTGGTCTTTGTGGTGGACGCCAAGAACCGGGTAAAACAGCGCAATGTCGATATTGGGACATTGACCGACAATAATCTTGAAATTCTTGCGGGCTTGAAAGAGGGCGAAGTCATAGTCACACGCGGTGTTGAAAAGTTGCGCGAAGGTGACTTGATCAAGCCGATGAGGACAACAAAGTGATCGCCGTTTCATATTGGGAGGATAATCGGGCCTGATATGCTCGCCCGGTTCGTCATTTCCCGCTGGCAACTAAGCCTGGTTCTTTTCATCCTGCTGGTGGTGCTGGGGATCAGCGCGCTTATCAATATTCCCAAGGCGGTCGACGCCCATTTCCCCATACCCGCCGTAAATATCATCGCGATCCAGCCGGGGGCCGATGCGCAGGAAATGGAAGAGACGGTCGCCAAGCCGATCGAAGAGGTCATTCAGGGGCTGGATGACATTGTAGAGGTCCAATCGACAAGCACGGATGGCGGGACCGTCATCAATGTTGAATTTAGCGAATGGTCGGGGGACGTTGACGGCTATTTTGATGACGTGGTCCGTGAAGTATCCGCGATCCGAGATCAACTCCCGGCTGAATTGCAGAAACTCGAATATCGCAAGATTCGCACCACGGAAGCTGCCGTAATGCAGGTGGCGCTGATCAGCGAAACCGCTTCGTGGCGGCGGATGGAAAAATATGCAGATGATATGGTGGAGGTTTTTACCCGAAATCCCGGCGTACGTGAATCAAGGATTTTCGGTTTGCCGCAGCCGGAAGTTAGCGTCGCCGTCAATTCCGATAGAATGTCCGAACTGGGTGTTTCTGCCAGCACGATTGCCGATGCAGTGCGCCAGGGAGGCGCAGATTTGCCGGGCGGTGCGGTACAGAGCGGGGAACGAAGGCTGAATGTAGAGGCAGGCGGTGCATTTCGAAATCTCGACGCTATCAGACAATTGCCGCTCCGCGCATCTAACGGGTCTCTCCTGACGGTTGAGGACGTTGCGGTTGTCGGCTGGGGTGCAGAGGAACAGATTTATCGCGCCCGGCACAACGGCCAGCGCGCCGTGTTCCTCTCAGTGACCCAGAAGGATGGTGTAGATGTAACACGTCTTAAGAACCAGCTTGATGTCGAACTGGGGCGCCAACGATCAATCTTGCCGCCAGACATAAAACTGGTCATGCAATTCGACCAGAGTCGTGATGTGAAGCGAAGGCTGAATGAATTGACTCGCGATTTTACGATTGCGATCGCTCTCGTGATCTTCACGCTTCTGCCACTTGGTTTGCGGTCGTCGGGGATCGTCATGATCTCCATTCCGCTCTCGCTCGCGTCTGGTTTGTTGGTTCTTTACGCCATGGGCTATAATCTCAGCCAGCTTTCCATTGCTGGCTTCATCGTGTCCCTGGGATTGCTGGTGGACGATAGTATCGTGGTGACGGAAAATATCGCTCGCCATTTGCGGATGGGCAAGACGCGAACGCAAGCGGCGATTGAGGGCAGTTTTGAAATCCGTGCGGCGGTTATCGGGTCAACCGCCGTGCTCGTATTGGCCTTTGTCCCGTTACTGTTTTTGCCCGGCGGCGCTGGTTCTTACACAAGGTCCTTCTTTGTCGCGATTATCGCGACCGTGATTGCCTCGTTGGTGATTTCCCTTTCCGTCATTCCATTTCTCGCCAGTCGCATGCTGCGCCGGGATGAAGACCCGGAAGGCAATCGGGCGCTGCGCTGGGTAAACGACAAAATCCACCGATTTTATCGACCATTTCTGCATATCGCCTTGGGCGCTCCGGTAAAAACAGTAGTGCTCGCAATGGTTTTATGCCTATCGGCATTCGCGCTGGTTCCGACTTTGGGATTTTCCCTCTTTCCTTTTGCCGATGCGCCTTATTTTCGGGTCTCGGTCGAAGCGGAGCAGGGCAGTAGTCTGGATCGTACCGATCAGATCGTCGCCGAAGTCACAAAGATTCTCGAAACCGAACCGAGCATCATTGTACGGGCAGAAAATATAGGAAATGGCAATCCGCAAGTGTTTTATAACGTCGGTCCCAGGGCCGAGCGCATCAATTATGGTGAAGTGCTGGCGGTAATGGATGAATGGGACACTCGCGACGGTCCGGAAATGATAGAAAGATTGCGGAAACAGCTCGATCAGATCGCTGGCGCGAGGGTGAAGATCGAACTTTTTCAAAACGGGACTCCGGTGGAAGCGCCGATCGTCATTCGGGTGGCGGGACCGGAACTGGAGAAGCTCAAGGAGTTAGCCGGAAAAGTTGCCGATGTGCTGCGAGAGACCCCGGGGGCTCGCGACATCGTCAATCCCGTGGATACGGATAAGATTGATCTGGACATCGGTCTGGACGAACAGAAAGCGGCGCTGCTCAACATTGCCTCGGGAGAACCGCGCCGCGCCATCCGACTGGCGATCAGCGGCGAACAGGCCGCATCTTTCCGCGATCAGGAGGGGGATACTTATCCGGTAACCGTCCGTTATCCGTTCGAGAACAATCTTCCGATCTCGGTGCTCGATAGGGTATATGTTCCGACGCGCACCGGCGATTCTGTACCGCTATCCCAGATAACTGATCCCAAACTCACCAACGTGACTCCGCAAATCCAGCGCTATCAGTTGCAGCGAACGGTGTTGGTCACGGCTCAGGTCGACTTTGGCGAGATACCTTCAACAATTAACAGCCGCGCGGTGGAGAGGCTGGAGCAGATGGATTTTCCGGAAGGTTATAAATGGTCCGTCGGCGGCGAGTCAGAAGCTATCGGTGAAACCTTTGGTGATTTTGGTCCGCTGATCGTAACGGCGGTCATGTTGATTTTGGCGATATTGGTCGCAGAATTTCGACGGTTTCGTGAAACGATTGTTGTAGCTGGCGTTATCCCTCTCGGTACTTTTGGCGGAATTCTGGCCCTTTTCATCACCGGGAACTCGCTCAGCGTTATGGCGATTATCGGTTTCATCGCGCTGATCGGGATTGAAATCAAAAATTCTATTTTGCTGGTCGATTTCACCACTCAGTTGCGGGAGCAGGGTATGGGATTGCGGGAGTCGATCGAAAAAGCCGGAGAGGTCCGTTTTCTGCCGGTTTTGCTTACATCAATAACCGCAATCGGCGGCCTGACCCCACTCGCCTTTTGGGGGGGCGCGCTCTATGGGCCATTGGCCGTCATCATTATTGGCGGCTTGATAAGTTCGACCCTCTTGTCTCGCGTGGTAACACCCTCCATGTATTTACTTGTCGCCATGCGCGATCAGGATATCGATAACGCGGGTACGGGAAGCAGCACCGTTCCCGCATAAAGGAGTTTACATGGCAAAGCAGGACGCCATTTTCGCAGGCGGTTGTTTTTGGTGCACCGAGGCGGTGTTCAATGATATTGCCGGAGTCTATTCCGTCGAAAGCGGGTATATCGGCGGGGACAAACCGGATCCTACCTATCGCGAGGTCTGTTCCGGGACGACCGGTCATGCGGAAGCGATCAAAATCGGGTTTGATGATGATATTGTCAGCTATTCTGATTTGCTCGATATATTTTTCGCCACCCACGATCCGACCCAGCTCAACCGTCAGGGCAACGACATCGGCACCCAATATCGCTCGGCGATTTTTCCGGTCGACGATGTTCAGCGCGCAGAAGCCGAGGCTGGAATATTGCGTGCCGGCGAGGGACGGGACGAAGCAATTGTGACGACGATCGAAGGACCTGCGCCATGGTATTCTGCAGAGGATTATCATCAACAATATTGGGCGGACGAAGGGCGCGGCAATCCATATTGCATAGCCAATATCCCGCCAAAACTGCAGAAATTGCGAACCAATTTCGCGGACAAATTGAAGGACTAGGGTAAACGAATGAAACCGATCAAAAAAGCTGTTTTTCCCGTCGCCGGCATGGGCACCCGGTTCTTGCCAGCGACCAAGGTAATGCCCAAGGAGTTGTTCCCCATCGTCGACCGACCCCTGTTGCAATATGCAGTGGATGAGGCGCTGGAGGCCGGCATTGAGCAGATGATTTTCGTCAATGGCCGTGGAAAGGGGATGATTGAAGATCATTTTGACATGGCCTTTGAACTTGAACGCAATATGGCTGATCGTTCGAAAGACACGTCGGTGCTCGACGGAACGCGCCTCAAGCCGGGCGACTGCGTCTTCGTGCGTCAGCAGGAGCCTTTGGGTCTCGGGCACGCCATCTGGTGCGCGCGCGATATCATTGGCGAAGAGCCTTTCGCGATTTTTCTGCCTGATGAATTCATGGTCGGCTCGCCAGGTTGCATGACGCAGATGGTGAATGCCTATAACAAGCTTGGAGGCAACATAGTCTGCGCACTGGAAATTCCGTTCGAAGATACGCCGTCATATGGTGTTATTGATCCTGGCAAACGGGACGGGCCGATCACCGAGGTCAAGGGGCTGGTCGAAAAGCCGGCGGCAGGTACCGCGCCGTCCAACCTGATCTTGCCGGGGCGCTATATCCTTCAGCCTGAAGTGATGCGGATATTGGAAACGCAGGCAGCCGGTGCTGGAGGAGAGATTCAACTGACTGATGCAATGGCGCAGATGATTGGACAGCAGCCATTTCACGGTATGACCTTTGACGGCAAACGCTATGATTGCGGATCGAAACAAGGTTATGTCGAAGCCAATCTGGCACTGGCGCTGGCCCATCCGGAAATTGGCAGTGACATCCGTGCGATTGCCGAGAAGCTGCTCGTCCAATAGTGATGGTTTATTCTGTTCATACGGACTTCATCCTGGGGCAAGCATATAATATTTGAGGAGCAGCTCATGCGCGCATTTCCCCTTTTTTCGGTCACTCTCATTTCCTTGATGTTGTCCGGCTGTGTGGCGAGCAAAATTGTCACGGCGCCGTTCCGGGCCGCCGGGACAGTGGTTGAGACAGCTGTCGATGCAACCACCCAGACCCAGTCCGAGCGGGAAGAAGATCTGGGCCGTAAAGTGCTTGCCGATCGCAAAAAGCAGCGGGACCTGTGTCTGGATGAGGCGCAAACCAAGCAAGAACGGCGTAATTGCGAAGACGCCTATAAGCGGGATAACTGAGTCAGTCTGTTCCGATCAGTAAAGGCGGGGCAAATTTGCCGTCAACGGGCGTTATGGCCGCCATTTTCACTAATTCCTCTTCGAATAGTTTAACCCGCTTTTTCCAGCGATAATGGGTCGAGGCGGAGAATATGCCTTTGCCATGTTCTCTGCCATAGCGTGTCCAGAAGCGGATCGCGGCTTGCGGATCGTATCCGGCGTTGGCCATCAGCCATACGGACAGCCGGTCCGCTTCGATTTCCGCGTCCTTGATCTGTCCGGCGCTTTTGCCAAATTGTCCAAAAAATCCACGGTTGACCCCCTGCGCATCGAGCTTGTCCCGGTGTTTCAACAAATTATGGGCCAATTCATGTGCGACGACAGCGGCAAATTCGCTATCGTCCAGGAAATATTCGGCAAGGCGCGATGAGACACTGACCATCCTGCCATCGGCGGTTGCGCTGCGATCGGCGCTGACCCGGATCTGGAACCGCCCGGGACATGTCAGAACCTGCTCGATTGGGACAGTGCGGTTGAGACCGTTTTGTGAGATGGTTAGCTGGACGCCGCCTTCTGCCAGCGCTTGTTCCAGAAAGCGGTTAATTGCCGCGACTTTGCGATAGACAGGTTGCTCTCTGGACAGCTGTGGATCATCAACGGGAATTTCGTCGATGCTCATATTGTTGACCGCCAGCAGGGTATCGCCCGCTGATAATTTGGCGGTTTCGGCCGGACTGTCGGGAGCCACTGCCGTAATCCCTATGGAGCCATCGAATCCGAGGGCGAAGCGGGCCGTCGCCTCGTCGGCATATTGGGCAATATCATTGAGCAGCAGTCCGGTCGTGGCGATTTTTTGATCACAATAGGGTGCGTTGGCACTGGCCAGCCGATATCCGATTGCGTTCAACCGCTGGTCAAGCAACTGCAGGCCCTTGAGCGCCAAAATCGCATCTGGATCGAAACCGTCAGCAGGTGCCGCCTGTGCAGTGCCGGGCGCCGCAAAGGTCAAGGCCAGGAAAATAAACCATATACGGATCATATTTTGCATCTAGCGGGAGCTCCTTTCGTGAGGTTGAACGCGTCCTGGATCATGCCGTCAGGAGTTTCACCATGGCAATGCCACTATTCGCTGATCCGGCGGCGTGCGGCATAAGCGTCAGGCCTGTGTTGAGGTAAAAGATCATGGTTTAGAGAGGCATTCATACTGGGCCATGTTTTCCTGATGAAAATTACAAACTTTACAGTGTAAAAGCGAAAAATTCTTTGCGCGCCATTTCTGCAGAAAATCTGCCGTTCGGCACTGCGACAATATCGGTCCGGAATTGGTTATCATCGTCGGCTTTAATCATAATCGGGATGGTCATGTGGGAATGTTACAAAATCGCCACGAAGTAGGACAGGGAAATGTCGGGGCCAAGCTCAACGCGCCCCGGCTAGCGCAAATTGTCCTTGAGAAAATTGATCAACGCATCCACGCGGGCCGGGCGCAAGCGCGAAGGGGGCATGACGATATTGAGGGCGATATCACCCATGCGCCAAGCCGGCAGGATCTGGATCAGATCACCTGATTCCAGCGCTTTTTGGCACAGAAAATCGGGCAAATATCCAATGCCTCGTCCAGCAATGAGCGCGGGCAGCATGACATCGCCATTGTTGCTCCGGAACCTACATTTGGGGCGGACACTGGTCACCTGATTCGCGGAGTCGGTGGCGTGCCAGACCTCCGAGCTTGCGGTGTTGGAATAGATGAAGCAATCGTGATGGCTCAGATCGGCCGGCGATTTTGGTTGCCCCATGCGTTTGATGTAGCTCGGCGCAGCAATGAAATGGCCATTCATTTCGCGGATCTTGATCGTTCTCAGGCTGCTGTCGGGCAGCGTACCGATCCGGATGGCACAATCAAAGCCTTCTTCGATCAGGTCGACCCGGGCGTCATTGAGCTGAAGATCGACGGTAATCTCGGGATAGGCACACATGAAGTCGGCGATCACCGGCGCCAGATGGGTGAGACCGTAGCTGAGGGGTGCGGCCAGACGCACCTGTCCTTGTAACAGGTGCGTGGTATCCCGAGCCGCCTCCATCGCGGCCTCGCCATCGCTGGCAATCTGCTGGGCATGATGCAGAAGCGACTTACCAGCAGTGGACAGGGAAATTTTTCGCGATGTGCGGTGGAACAAGACAGTACCAAGCGATTGTTCCAATCGGGAAATCGCTTTCGAGATTGTGGGTTTGGAGAGCGCCAGTTCATGGGCTGCTGCGGTGAAACTGCCAAGCCGCGCAACCGCTGCAAAAATCCCCCATGCTTCGTAATCGGGTAAGGCCATGTTTGGATATTAGATAAATAATGGAAACAATCAAATTCCAAATTGGATATTTTGGAAACATCTGGCCCATCCTATCTCCATCTCAAGAAGAGCGGAAATGCTGCCGCTCGAAATGGAGAATGACGATGATCGAGAAACGTGAATTCAAAGAATTGGCCCATGTTGACCACGAGTGGCTGCAGGCCCGCCATCATTTTTCCTTCGGTTAATATTGGGACCCCGCCCATATGGGTTTTGGCCCGATTCGCGTCTGGAACGATGACGAGATCAAACCGAAAACCGGATTCCCGATGCACGGCCATCAGGATATGGAAATCATCACCTATGTCCGCGAAGGTGCGATTACCCATCGCGACAATATGGGTAACGAAGGCCGTACCGAGGCCGGGGATGTCCAGGTGATGAGCGCCGGCAGCGCCGTGATGCACAGCGAATATAATCTGGAGGACGAGCAGACCCGCCTGTTCCAGATCTGGATCGAACCGCGTGCATCCGGTGGTGCTCCGCGCTGGGATGCGAAAACCTTTCCGAAAGGCGATCGCGCCGGCCAGCTTGAAATTCTGGCGAGCGGCTTTGAGCAGGATATTGCTAATGGTGCGCTGATGATCGGAGCGAATGCGCGCCTCTATGGCGCTACGCTTGGCGGAGGAACGACAATCGAGCATCAGGTTGCCGATGGCGCCCATGTCTATCTGGTCGGTTCTACCGGTCAGGTCACGGTCAATGGCGAGCGTGTCGGTCCTCGCGATTCCTTGGCGATCCGGGATGTCTCGTCGCTGCAGATCGAAGCCATTGACAAGGCCGAGTTCGTCTTTGTTGAAGCGTGGGAGCCCCAAGACTAACTCCCCGCACCCGGAGGGGCGCTCCCTATCCCCCTGACCCTCGTAGCGCCCCTCCATTTTTTTCAAACCATAAGGAAAGTGCCTATATCATGACCCAGTCCAGCCATATCCTACGTGTTGATGCCAGTGCCCGAAAAGCCGGCTCATCCTCCCGCGCCCTGACCGATGCCCTGATCGCAAGGTTGGCGCCGGCCAATATCGTCACCCGCGATCTTACCGAGGCCTTGCCCTTCGTGACCGAGGACTGGGTCGGGGCGAACTTCACCGACGAAAGCGAACGGACCGATGCACAGCAGGCGGAACTGGCCTTGTCGGACTCGCTGGTCGATGAACTGGTCGCTGCGGACACGTTGGTGATCGGCACGCCGATCTACAATTTCGCGGTGCCGGCGGCGCTCAAGGCCTGGATTGACCTGATCGCCCGCGCCCGCAAGACATTCCACTATACCGCCAATGGTCCGGAAGGGCTGCTGACGGACAAGAAAGCCTATGTGCTGATCGCATCGGGCGGTACCGAAGTGGGCAGCGAGATTGATTTCGCTTCCGGCTATCTGCGTCATATTCTGGCCTTTGTCGGAATCACCGACCTGACAGTTATCGCGGCGGACCAGCAGATGATGAGGGGCGAAGCGGCGCTCGACCAGGCGCTCGAGCAAGTGACATCGGCCTGATCCGCTTTGGCATCGACGAGCAGACCGTTCGCCAGCCAGACGCTGGCGGACGGACAGATAAAATCCGAAGATTCTTGATAAGCATGGCCGCTTTGTGCCAACCCGTTTGCGGGTCGCGCCAATAGATGTGGAGAATCCATGCAATTTCTAAACAGAGCGGTGGCAATGGGCCTGACCGTTGCCGCGCTGGGAGCGACTTCCCTGACCTTCACCGAGGCAGCGCTTGCCCAGAGGCAGCAGCAGGGTGTGAACGGATATAATGTCTCGGAAGTGCGCTTCAATGGCGGGCATTTCCGGAATACGGGTAGGGGAAAATGGACCGAATATGGTGCCGACGGGCGGGTGAAATTCACCTTTAACGAAACCGGTCGGGATGACTGGTCGGTCTATCTGAACGATCCTTCGCGCAACGTGCAGTTGCAGATCGACATTCACCGCAAATGGATCCTTCTGGGCGACAATGGCGGTCCGAAGCGCGACTTCTATCGAATCGCCAGCGCGTATCGCAATGATGGTCGCGTGCGTTCGCCGTCTCCGGTATCGCGCGCTGTGACCAATGGCCGCAATGTCAAACAGGTGTTCTTCTCCGGCGGCAGCTTCAGGCAGACCGGGCCGGGACGCTGGACCGAATTTAACGACCGGGGACAGGCCACGTATCGTTTTACCGAAACCGCGCGTGATCAGTGGTCTGTCTATCTGAATGACAGTTCACGCAATGTGCAATTGCAGCTCGACCTGCATCGCAAATGGGTCGGCTATGGCCAGAACGGCGGGTCCAAGTCCGATCTGTATCGAATTACATCGAGTTCGCGGCAGGCGACCGTGTCCCGTCCGGCGCCGCGGCGAGCTCCTGCTCCGGCCAGACGTACCCGCGACGTAAATGCCGGTCCGATTTGGAACCAGCAGGATGCACAGAGTAAATGTCCGGCGGTTGCCGCATCGCAGGGTGGTGAGTGGACCGGCCAGTGGCGGACCACGGTGCAGGGAAAAATGTCGGTCTGCGAGATACGCTTCTAGCCTTTATGGCCGCCCTTGTGGCTCTGACATGAAAAAAGGCCCCGCCGGATCATCTCCAGCGGGGCCTTTTTCAATATGGTTCGAGACGAGGCAGACTATTCGTCTTTGTCGTCGTCATCCTGAGCTGCTTCGGTGTCGCTTGCTTCGATGCCTTCACCCATGGTTTTGGCCATGTGTGAATCGCCGATTGCGGCTTCGTCACCTTGCGCCAATTCGGCGTCATGCTGCTCTTCGGCACTGTCCGCAGCAATCAACGCTTCATCGACAGGCGTCTCGCCGAACACATCCTTGGCTGTTGGTTCTGCTTCGGTAGTAGAGGCGGCGGCATTGGCAACCTCTTCCGCTTTCAGATCAGCCGCAGCCTGCATGGCATCCAGCATCTTCTGCTGTTGCGCACGGAGGGCCGCATCACGGCTGGTGGCCGCGATACGCGCACGGTTCATGCCCGCACCGGTACCGGCAGGGATCAAACGGCCAACGATCACGTTTTCCTTGAGACCGATCAGCTGATCCTTCTTGCCCTCGACAGCCGCCTGAGTAAGCACCCGGGTGGTTTCCTGGAACGACGCAGCAGAGATGAAGCTGCGCGTCTGCAGACTGGCCTTGGTGATACCGAGCAGAACCGGCTTGCCTTCCGCAGGAACCTGCTTCTTGGTCAGCTTGGCGTTATACTCGAGCATTTCTTCCAGATCGACCTGTTCGCCCGGCAGCAAGGTGGTGTCACCACCATTGGTGATTTCAACTTTCTGCAGCATCTGACGAACGATCGTCTCGATATGCTTGTCGTTGATTTTCACGCCCTGCAGACGATAGACTTCCTGAATTTCAGACACGAGATATTCGGCCAGCGCCTCTACCCCGAGAACTTCGAGAATGTCATGTGGATCCGGAGAACCGGAGACGAGATTGTCGCCCTTCTTGACCAAATCGCCTTCCTGAACATCGATGACTTTCGTCTTCGGCACCAGATATTCGACTGGTTCGCCTTCTTCCGGAACAATCGCGATCTTGCGTTTCGCTTTATAATCGCGAACGAATTCAATCCGGCCATCGATTTTCGCGATGATCGAATTGTCCTTCGGAATACGCGCTTCGAACAATTCGGCCACACGTGGCAGACCACCCGTAATGTCGCGGGTTTTGGCTGCTTCGCGGGAAACACGAGCCAGCACGTCACCGGCAGCAACTGTCGCTCCGTCTTCGACCGACAGGGTTGCACCATTGGCGAGCATGTAGCGACCGGTTTCTCCGCTATTCTCATCCAGCAGGGTGAGGCGGGGACGCAGGTCTTCCTTGTTCGCGCCACGACCAGAAGCCCGATATTCGGTGATCACACGTTGTGCGATACCAGTTGCTTCGTCGGTCTGTTCAGTCATCGTCTTGCCTTCGATGACGTCTTGGAACTTGATCACACCCGGTTTCTCGGTGATCATCGGCATGGTGAACGGATCCCATTCGGCCAGACGATCACCAAGTTTTACCTTGGCGCCGTCCTTGACCAAGACGCTGGTACCATAAGGCACCTTGTCGGCAGACCGTTCGCGACCGTCATTGTCGATAACGGCAATGATACCGCTACGTGCCAGAGACAGGAAGCGACCATTTTTGTCCTCGATAACCGGCATGTCGCGATATTCGACCGTACCTTCTGCTACCGATTCCAGATTGGACTGTTCATTGAGCTGCGCCGCGCCGCCGATATGGAAGGTCCGCATCGTCAGCTGCGTGCCTGGCTCACCGATTGACTGGGCGGCGATAACGCCAACGGCTTCACCGATATTCACCGGTGTACCGCGGGCGAGGTCACGACCGTAACAGGTGCCACAGACGCCCATTTTGGATTCGCAAACCAGCGGCGAACGAATGCGCGCGGACTGGATGCCAAGCTCTTCGATCACGAGGATGGCTGCTTCATCCAGCAACGTGCCGGCCTTGATCACAACGCTATTGTCTTTGCTGTCGACAATATCTTCGGCCATGGTCCGGCCCAGGATACGTTCGCCAAGCGAGGCGATAACCGAACCGCCCTGGACGATGGCTTTCATCTCCAGCGCATTTTCGGTGCCGCAATCCTCTTCGACGATCGTGCAATCCTGAGAGACGTCAACCAGACGACGAGTCAGATAACCAGAGTTGGCCGTTTTCAACGCCGTATCCGCAAGACCCTTACGGGCACCGTGGGTGGAGTTGAAATATTCGAGAACCGTCAGGCCTTCCTTAAAGTTCGAGATAATCGGTGTTTCAATAATCTCGCCGGAGGGTTTCGCCATCAGGCCGCGCATGCCGCCCAGCTGTTTCATCTGTGCTGGCGAACCACGTGCGCCGGAGTGGCTCATCATGTAGATCGCGTTGATCTCGCGCTCGCGGCCATCCTCGTCCAGCGGGGTGGCGGCCAACTCGTCCATCATAGCATTTGCGACCGTGTCACCACAACGGGACCAGGCGTCGATCACCTTGTTATATTTTTCCTGCTGCGTGATCAGACCATCCTGATATTGCTGTTCATAGTCTGCGACCAAGGTGCGGGTTTCTTCAACCGTTGCATCCTTGGAATCGGGAATGATCATGTCATCCTTGCCGAAGGAAATACCGGCACGGCAAGCGTGGCGGAAACCAAGACCCATGATCGCATCGGCGAACAGGACCGTGTCTTTCTGACCGGTGTGACGATAGACCTGGTCAATCACGTCGCCGACTTCTTTCTTGGTCAGCAAGCGGTTGACGATGTCGAATGGCACCAGATGTGATTTCGGCAGACATTCGGCAATCAGCAAACGGCCCGGTGTGGTTTCGAACCGCTTGAGAATGGGGTTGCCGTCCTCGTCGGTCTGCGGAACCCGGGTGGTGATCTTGGAGTGCAAGGTCACCGCGCCGATTTCCAGCGCCTGATGCACTTCGGCCATGTCGGCCAGCATCATGCCTTCGCCCGGCTCGCCTTTGCGGTCCATTGTCAGATAATAGATACCAAGAACCATATCCTGCGAAGGAACGATGATCGGCTTGCCATTGGCAGGCGACAGGATGTTGTTGGTTGACATCATCAGGACGCGCGCTTCCAGCTGGGCTTCGAGGCTCAGTGGTACGTGGACCGCCATTTGGTCACCATCAAAGTCGGCGTTGAAGGCGGAGCAGACCAGCGGGTGAAGCTGGATCGCCTTGCCTTCGATCAATACCGGTTCAAAGGCCTGGATACCGAGACGGTGAAGCGTTGGTGCGCGGTTCAGCATCACGGGATGCTCGCGGATCACTTCTTCCAGAATGTCCCAGACTTCCTTGCGCTCTTTTTCGACCCATTTCTTGGCCTGCTTGAGCGTCATCGAAAGGCCCTTGGCATCGAGGCGCGCGTAGATGAACGGCTTGAACAGTTCCAAGGCCATTTTCTTCGGCAAACCGCACTGATGCAATTTAAGTTCAGGACCGGTCACGATAACCGAACGACCGGAATAGTCGACGCGCTTGCCGAGCAGGTTCTGACGGAAGCGGCCCTGCTTGCCCTTGAGCATATCGGACAGGGATTTCAGCGGGCGTTTGTTAGCACCGGTGATGGTCCGGCCACGACGGCCATTGTCGAACAGGGCATCCACCGATTCCTGAAGCATACGCTTCTCGTTACGGACGATGATGTCCGGCGCGCGGAGTTCCATCAGGCGTTTCAGACGGTTGTTCCGGTTGATCACACGACGATAGAGGTCGTTGAGATCGGAGGTCGCGAAACGGCCGCCATCGAGAGGCACCAGCGGGCGCAGTTCAGGCGGGATCACCGGAATGATTTCCAGGATCATCCACTCCGGCTTGTTACCGGAATCGATGAAGCTTTCGACCACTTTCAGGCGCTTGATGATTTTCTTGGGCTTCAGCGTCGACTTGGTCGTCCGCAGCTCTTCCATCAGGTCGTCGCGTTCCCGCTGCAGGTCGAGGTCCTGCAGCATGATCTTGACCGCTTCTGCACCGATACCGGCGGAGAAAGCGTCTTCGCCATATTCATCCTGCGCTTCGAGCATTTCGTCTTCGGTCAGCAGCTGGAATTTTTCCAGAGGCGTCAAGCCGGGTTCGATAACCACATAGCTTTCGAAATAGAGTACGCGTTCGAGCTGCTTGAGTTGCATGTCGAGCAGCAAACCGATGCGCGATGGCAGTGATTTCAGGAACCAGATATGTGCGACCGGAGCAGCGAGATCGATATGACCCATGCGTTCCCGGCGGACCTTGGTCACCGTGACTTCAACACCGCATTTTTCGCAGACGATACCCTTGTATTTCATGCGCTTGTACTTGCCGCACAGGCATTCATAATCCTTTACCGGGCCAAATATACGCGCGCAGAACAGGCCGTCACGTTCCGGCTTGAAGGTCCGGTAGTTGATGGTTTCCGGCTTCTTGATTTCACCGAAGGACCAGCTGCGAATACGCTCCGGCGAGGCGAGGCCAATCTGGATCTGGTCGAACGTTTCCGGCTTTGCGATCGGATTTGCAAAATTTGTTACTTGGTTCATGTCTTTATTCCTTTTGGGCTTCCGCCCCAAATTTCAAATGCTGGGTGGAGAGAAACTAGGACTTCACTCCGCCGCTATCGCAATGCCGTCGTCATCATCGCCGTCTTCATCTTCGTCACCGAAGCTGGAGAGCTGGACGTTGAGGCCGAGCGACCGCATTTCCTTGACCAGAACGTTGAAGCTTTCCGGAACGCCGGCTTCGAACGTATCGTCGCCCTTGACGATCGCTTCGTAAACCTTGGTCCGGCCGATCACGTCATCGGATTTGACCGTCAGCATTTCCTGCAACGTGTAAGCCGCGCCGTAAGCCTGCAATGCCCAGACTTCCATTTCCCCGAAACGCTGTCCGCCGAATTGCGCTTTACCGCCAAGAGGCTGCTGCGTGACGAGGCTGTACGGACCAATCGAACGGGCATGGATCTTGTCGTCGACCAGATGATGCAGTTTGAGCATGTAAATATAGCCCACGGTCACCTTGCGATCGAACTTGTCGCCTGTCCGGCCATCATAAAGATCGACCTGACCGCTGCGATCCAGACCTGCTAGTTCGAGCATGTCGGAAATGTCGCTTTCATGCGCTCCATCAAATACTGGCGTTCCCATCGGGACACCGTGGCGCAGATGACCGACCATTTCGACAATCTCGGGCGTCTCGCGGCTATCAATATCTTCATGATATTGCTCGCCGTAGATGACCTTGAGCCGCTCCTTGACCGCATCCGGCGGCGGCGCTGCCTTCGGATCAGGATTGGCCAGACGCCATTCTTCGAGCGCCTCGGTAACCTGCTGGCCGAGACCACGTGCAGCCCAGCCAAGGTGGGTTTCGAAAATCTGTCCGACGTTCATCCGCGACGGAACACCCAAGGGGTTGAGTACGATGTCAACCGGCGTACCATCTTCGAGGAAAGGCATGTCTTCCTGCGGCAGGATGCGGGAGATAACCCCCTTGTTGCCGTGACGGCCAGCCATTTTGTCACCTGGTTGCAGCTTGCGCTTCACCGCGACGAAAACCTTGACCATCTTCAGCACGCCTGGAGCAAGCTCGTCGCCGCGTTCAAGCTTTTCACGGCGATCTTCGAACCGTTCGTTGATCAACTTGATCGACTCGTCATATTGTTGACGGGTGGCTTCGAAATCGGCCTGAACCTTGTCATCCTTGACCGCAATCTTCCACCAATCAACCTGTTCCAGTTCGGAGAGGCTTTCCTCGGTGATTTCCGCACCCTTCTTCATGGGTTTGGGTGCCGAAGTGGCGACCTGGCCGATCAACATGTCTTTCAATGTGTTGAAGGTTGCCCGGTTCAGGATAGCGCGTTCATCGTCACGATCCTTGGTGAACCGGCCAATTTCTTCGCGTTCGATCGCCAGTGCGCGTTCGTCCTTGTCGATGCCGTGGCGGTTGAAGACCCGAACTTCGACGACCGTACCGGCAACGCCGGGATGCAGACGCAAGGATGTATCCCGGACGTCGGAAGCCTTTTCACCGAAGATGGCGCGCAGAAGTTTCTCTTCCGGCGTCATCGGGCTTTCGCCCTTGGGCGTAATCTTGCCGACGAGAATGTCGCCTGGCTCGATTTCCGCGCCAATATAGACAATGCCCGCTTCGTCGAGGTTGCGTAATGCTTCCTCACCGACATTGGGAATATCGCGGGTAATGTCTTCAGGGCCAAGCTTGGTATCGCGCGCCATGACTTCAAATTCTTCGATATGGATCGAGGTGAAGACGTCGTCTTTCACGATCCGTTCGGAGATAAGGATACTATCCTCATAATTGTAGCCATTCCAGGGCATGAAGGCGACAAGGCTGTTTTTGCCGAGCGCCAATTCACCCATATCCGTGGATGGACCGTCGGCAATCGTGTCGCCCTTCTGGACGATTTCGCCGACCTTCACCAGCGGACGCTGGTTGATGCAGGTATTCTGGTTGGACCGCTGGAATTTCTGCAGGGTGTAAATATCCACACCGGATTTGCCAGCTTCCACCGCACCCGATGCGCGGATGACGATACGGGTGGCGTCCACCTGATCGACGATGCCGGCGCGTTTCGCGGCGATTGCAGCACCAGAGTCGCGGGCTACGGTTTCCTCCATGCCGGTGCCCACAAACGGTGCTTCGGCTTTCACCAGAGGCACGGCCTGACGTTGCATGTTTGATCCCATCAAGGCGCGGTTGGCGTCATCGTTTTCCAGGAACGGAATAAGCGAGGCGGCGACCGACACGAGCTGTTTCGGGCTCACATCCATCAGGGTGATGATGTCGCGCGGTGCCATCAGAAATTCGCCAGCCTGGCGAGAAGATACGATTTCTTCCACGAAACTGCCATCAGGGTTCAGTTCGGCATTTGCCTGAGCGACCGTATGCTTCTGCTCTTCCATAGCCGAGAGATAGACAACATCGTTGGTAACCTTGTTGTCCACGACTTTCCGGTATGGCGTTTCGATGAAGCCATATTGGTTGACGCGGCTGAACGAGGCCAATGAGTTGATCAGACCGATGTTCGGGCCTTCCGGCGTTTCAATCGGGCAGATACGGCCATAATGGGTCGGGTGAACGTCGCGGACTTCAAAGCCGGCACGTTCACGGGTCAGACCACCGGGGCCCAATGCGGACACACGGCGTTTATGGGTGACTTCCGAAAGCGGATTGGTCTGGTCCATAAATTGCGACAGCTGAGACGAACCGAAGAATTCGCGAACCGTTGCGACGGCAGGCTTTGCATTGATCAGATCGTTCGGCATCACGGTGGATACATCGACGCTGCTCATGCGCTCCTTGACGGCGCGCTCCATGCGGAGAAGGCCGACGCGATACTGGTTTTCCAGCAATTCGCCAACCGAACGGACACGGCGGTTGCCGAGATTATCGATATCATCGACTTCGCCCTTGCCGTCTTTCAGGTCGACAAGAGTTTTGACAACCGCGAGAATGTCTTCCTTGCGCAGGATTGTGTAATCCGCAGGCGCATCAAGGTCGAGGCGCATGTTGAGTTTGACACGTCCCACTGCGGAGAGGTCATAGCGTTCCGGATCAAAGAACAAGCCTTCGAACAACGCTTCTGCGGTTTCGCGGGTTGGTGGCTCGCCGGGGCGCATGACACGGTAAATATCGGACAATGCTCCGTCACGATCTTCGGCCTTGTCCACCTTCAGCGTGTTGCGGATCCAGGGGCCGGTGGTAACATGGTCGATGTCGAGCAATTCGAGTGCATCAATGCCGGCATTATCAATCTTCTCAAGATTTTCAGCCGTCACTTCGTCACCAGCTTCGATATAAATCTCACCGGTCTTTTCGTTGATCAGATCAAAGGCACTGTAGCGGCCGAAGATTTCCTCGGTCGGGATGACGATATTAGTCATGCCATCCGATTCCGCCTTTTTGGCGGCGCGCGGTGTGATCTTGGTTCCCGCTTCGAAAACCACTTCGCCGCTCTGCGCATCGACAATGTCAAAGGTTGGCTTGATACCGCGCCATTGCTCGGCGACGAAAGGAATTGTCCACCCATCCTTTGCGCGCTTGTAGACGATGCGCCCGTAGAACAGGTTAAGGATATCCTCTTCCGAATAGCCCTGCTTGACGATCTTGACGAGCTGGGCGCTTTTGGTGCGGCCTTCATCCTCGATCTTGCCCTGGACGTCGATCGCACCCATCGGTTCACGGATCGTGATCAGATTGCCGTCGACTTCAAGAATTTCCGCTGGCTGTTTCATGCCCGCCACGCGGACCATTTCGCCGACTTTGAAATCAGGATTCCTTTCTTTAACTTCAAGGATCGCGTCGCCGAGCGAGCGAAGCAACGCTGTTACCGGCAGCTTGCGCTTGCGATCGATCCGGACGTTGACGATGTCTTTTGCGTCAAATTCGAAGTCGAGCCATGAACCTCGGTAAGGAATGACGCGGGCGGCGAACAGGAATTTGCCGGACGAGTGAGTCTTGCCGCGGTCATGGTCAAACAGCACACCGGGCGAACGGTGCATCTGGCTGACGATAACGCGTTCGGTGCCGTTGATGACGAACGTGCCGTTCTTGGTCATCAAAGGCATATCGCCCATATAAACGTCCTGCTCCTTGATATCGAGAACTGAACGGGCTTCCGTTTCCGGGTCGACTTCAAAAACGATCAGGCGAAGGGTTACCTTCATCGGCGCGGCATAGGTGATGCCCCGCTGACGGCATTCCTCGACATTATACTTCGGATCTTCAAGCTGGTAGTTGACGAAGTCCATTTCGGCGGTGCCGGCAAAATCGCGGATCGGGAAAACGCTGCGCAGCGTCTTTTCGAGGCCGGATACATATCCGATCGAGGGGTCCGAACGCAGAAACTGTTCATATGATTCGCGCTGAACCTCAATGAGATTCGGCATTTCGATGACTTCATGAATGTCGCCGAAAATCTTGCGAATGCGTTTCTTGCGGGTGGGGGTCGGAGCCGTCGTTTTGACCGAAGCTGCTTGGGTAGCCATATAGTTTTGCCTTCTCGCCATCGCCGGAAAACCGGCGGAAAATCAAAATGTGGAGACGCATCAGAACAACAAAAGCCGCATGTTCCCCAAGGTGGGAAACTGCAGCTTTTTAGCGTCCTGAAAACCGTGCAAATTTCATTTCTTCTGGCGTGCCGCGCAACTGCCCGCCCTGTCTCGAAATCTGTGGTGAGCGCGGGATATAGGGAGTTGACGGGTTTCGGTCAAGAGCCCCTGTCGGAGATCGCTTCACCTCTCGTTGCAATATTGTGCAGGTTGAGATTAATCGCGCTTCGTCTTAGGCCGGTTCTTCCATCTCGCCGATCCTCAGATTCGGATCAGCCGGTCAACACGATCCCTGAAGACGCCCGTCAAGCCGTCTTCATGGGCGCATTGCTTCTTCTCGACCATACAGGCTTCTCCGGTATCGAGCCTTAATGATGTGAGATTCGATGCGCCTTCGGCAATACCGATCTGTGTGGGTCTTTCGAGATCTCCTACTGTCATGAGTACGGGTTTCGCAGGGGTGTGCGGTTTTTCACCCTTGAGCAGCGACAATATGATGGCACGATAGTCACTCAGGCCGATCGGGCCGTTCGCTGAAACGCCTAGGCGGTTGGTGACCAGAAAGGTCCCATACTGGCGGATATTGATATTATGGCCGTGGCCCAGAAAGCCTTCTTCAAACAGGTCTTCGCCATGATCGCCGGTGATGACAACCACGCTGCTGTCCCACACGCCATCCCGCTTTAGGCTGGCAACTAGCTCGCCCAGCTGCTGATCCGAATAATGGACGGCGTTCCAGTAGGTCTGCTGCAGTTGACTCCGATTGCCGGCGCTGATCTCGGACCGGGGCAGGGGTCTGTCGGTCAAGCTGAGCGGCATTCCCTCATGGAAATAGGGGAAATGCGGTGACTGGAAATTGAAATAGAGAAATTGCGGCTCGGCCCATTTTGACGGCTGGTCATATTGTCTGCAAAGGCTTTCAGCAGATGTTTCTCGTCGATCAGGATCGATCCCTGCGCGCCATTGCTGAACGCGCGCAGATGCTTCAACTTGTCGCCGTCGATGAAGATATCGGCATTTTTGCGCATGCCAACCGTTTCTGAGATACCTCCAAAATCTTCGGGCTGGCCCGAGAAAACAGCAATTTCATAGCCGCTGGATTTGAGCTCGCGGAAGAGCGAAGGAGATCCGGCTGCCGGTTGCAGCGCTCCGCCAAAAAGCGATTTGAGCGAAGCGGTGGTAAAGCCGACATGGCTGAAGGCCGGGGAGATAAGGCTCCCGGATTTTGCAATGGCCTCGAGATTTGGCGCAACCGGCTTGCCGTTGATCCGCTTGCCGATCACATCATATCGTGCGCTCTCCATGACAATCAGGATGAGGTGAGGGCGCTTGCCCGATATCAAAGTAATTGGCGGTTGCGGTGCCATCGGCACCAGTTGCAGATCGACGCCATAGTCATCTTCGTCGATGCCGTTTCCCGGTATGTCCAGAGCCAGCGGATAGCGGGCGCTGTTGAACGGATGCCGGTTCGGCATGCTGGAGATCCAGCCATAACCATCATTGTCAAAATCGGTCAGTTTGTTGGCTGCCTCGGTAAACAGGCCCTAGGGAAGCGTGCGGTTCAGACCATTCTGTACGTCGGTCGAAGCAGCAGGGACTGCGACGGCGAGAATCAGGGTGGAGCAAAATAGCGCGATGAACGTTCGGCCATGCGCTGACCATGTAAGATGGTCGGCGCGTACCGGGAATTTGCGGGACAGGAGCCGGAATATATAGATATAGGCGAACAGGCCGAGGACCAGTGCGGCGGCAGCGAGAAAAATCTCGTTCGAAGCGAAAAGCAGCGCATCGGTCAGACTGCCGCCGCCGAAATTGGCCATCAGCGCAAAGCTCATCGTATCGCTGAAATACTGGTGCAGCTGGAAGGTCAGGGCGAGCAACAGAGCATAGCTTCCGCCGACGATGGTCGCCAGAAAGAACAGTGGCGGCCAGGATCTTTTGCTGCGGAACAGCCGGATGATGATCCACCATGTACCGAAGATGAGCATGGTCACGGAAGAGATATAGGCGACAAGGAAGATTGCGCGTTCGGTGAATGTATCGATTGCATGAGATTGGCCAAAGCCGCGGTAAACAAACCATATTTGCGGTTGGCCAGCGCGAGTTCCAGCGCGGCAAGCGCGCTGATCAGGACGAGGATCACTCCAGAAAAGAGTTTTCCCCGTCTCTCGTTTCCGGAGAAGAGATTCCGCATATTTTGTGTTTTCAATCCCGCATATTCTTTAGCAGTGCAAATCTAGCAGAAGCAGGTAAAAGGCGGGTTAAGCACAGTTTCCCCAAGTCTGGCTGATTGCGCGAGGGGTCAGCAGTCTCCAAAATCGGTCATCGTTACCATTTTGCGCACCATCGCGGGATCATAGGCTACCTGACCATCCAGAATCAGCATCGCCAGCCCGTGGACCAGAGACCATGCGTGGAGTGCGGCGACGGCGCGTTGGTCCTTTGACATTTCGTCCGGCATGGTCGCGGCAATGCCGGTGCGGAGCTGGTAAAAGGCTTCTCCCATCGCGCCGGGATCATCATCGGTCAGATCCACCTGGCCGATACGGTTGTAAATCAGCCGCAGCAAGGCAGGGTTTTTGACCGCCCATTCGACATAGGTAATGCCTACTTCGGTAAAGCCGTCGCGGCCACCGCCGGCTTTCGTGGCCGCTTCCGCCTGGTTTCTGCCCAGCCGGTTGAGGCCCTCCAACGCCAGTGCATCCAGCAAGGCATCCTTGTTCGGGAAATGGCGGTAAAGCGCGGTTGCCGAGACGCCCAGATCACGGGCCAGAGCACGCAATCCGAGATCGGGCTGCTCCTGACTCTCCAGCCGTTCCATTCCCATTTGCAGCGCCGCAGCGCGCAAGTCGCCGTGATGATAGGGCGCGTTCATCGGAAAGCCTGACATTGGAAGATTTGGAAGCATGTTTTGCTTGCCGGAACTCTTATGTTGACACTGTTATCATTGTTCGTCATGTTAACAGCATATACATCGTGAGTCGATTTGCCAAGCCGGAAGGGTGTCCTGCCAATGCCAATTTACGCGTTCATCGTTGCGGTGCTGGGACTGACCGTCGCGGCTGCCCACTCGATGCTCGGCGAACGGGTGATACTTGGCCCGCTTTATCGCGAGCCGACAAATGGTCTGCTGGCAGTACGGGCGACGCGCGATATTATCCGCGCGGTCTTTCACATACCGTCGCTGGCCTGGGCTGGACTGGGTGTGGCGGTGCTGCTGAACCGCCTGCAGTCCGGCAGTGATCTTCTGCCGGTCGTGGCGATAATTATTTTCGCGCTGTCCGGGATTGCCAACATCGCCGCGCTGCGCCGGCCGCATCCGGGCGGTGTCATGTTGCTGACAATGGCATTCGCCACATTCGCCGATATCCGTTTCAACTAGGAGGAATTATCCATGGCTTCTGTAATCGAAAAAACCATCCGCGCCGCGGTCACCCCGGTGATGGGCGCCGTTACAAATTTCAACCGCAAGCGGCTCGCTACGCCCGAAGGCGGGCATCCCTATCTGACCGGTGTCCACAAGCCAATGACCGAGGAGCTGACGCTGGCCGATCTGAAGGTCGAAGGCGAGATTCCCGCGCAACTCGACGGACGCTATCTGCGGATCGGACCCAATCCGGCCAGTGCACCCGATGAAGGCAGCTATCACTGGTTTGTCGGTGACGGCATGGCCCATGGCGTCCGGATCGCCGGGGGCAAGGCTGAATGGTATCGCAATCGCTGGATCCGTTCGAACAAGGTCAGTGATGCGCTTGGTGAAGAGCGCAAACCGGGTGACCGCAATCCGCGGACCGACACCGCCAATACCAATATTATCGGCCTGAATGGTCGCACGTTCGCGATTGTCGAGGCGGGCGGCTTTCCGGTAGAACTGACCGACGAACTCGACACGATCGCGCATAATCCGTTTGACGGGACGCTGGACCATGCCTTTTCCGCGCATCCCCATTTTGATCCAAAAACCGGCGAAATGCATGCAATTTGTTACAATGCATCGACATTTGATACCGTTTGGCACGTTGTTTTGGACGAAGATGGCAGAGTCTCACGGCAGGAACCGATTGCGGTCAAGGACGGGCCGTCGATCCATGATTGCCAGATCACCGAAAATTATGTGCTGGTGTTCGATCTGCCGGCGGTCTTCTCGATGAAGCGGATGCTGGCCGGTTTTGAATTTCCCTATGACTGGAATCCCGAGCATGGCGCCCGTGTCGGTCTTTGCCCGCGCAACGGGTCGGGCGCTGACACGATCTGGTGCGATGTCGAACCCTGCTATGTCTATCATCCGGCTGGCGCGTTCGAGACGGAAGACGGCAAGGTGATCGTCGATGTCGTGGTGCACGAAAGCACTTACGCACGGACGACCTTTGGCCCGGGCGGCGAATGGTCGCGGCTGGAACGCTGGACCGTCGATCCGGTGGCGAAGAAAGTCGACCGCAAGATACTCGATGACCGGCCGCAGGAATTCCCGCGCTATGATGAGCGGACGGCAACCAGGCCCTATCGCTATATCTATGACATCGCGCTGGCGGG
>Ga0209345_10001321_pt1 | contig 29777 bp, 26 predicted proteins | sample Cruoilmetagenom7_FD_187294 | JGI IMG/M metagenome (GOLD analysis project Ga0209345, IMG submission 187294) | Oil polluted marine microbial communities from Coal Oil Point, Santa Barbara, California, USA - Sample 7 (SPAdes) (version 2) | ecosystem: Environmental > Aquatic > Marine > Oil seeps ...
CCCGCGCCCGACATTACTGACCGACCGCCGATTTGAGCGCGGCCACCAGGTCCGGGAAATCGGCCGCGTATTTGTCATAGACCGATGCGGTCGCGGCGATATAGGCGTCGCGGTTGGCGTCGGCAAAGGTAGCGCCTTCGGCCTCCATCTTGGGCTTCAGGGTCTCGTCGCCCTCAAGCGACAGTTGCCGTTGCAGTTTGCCTGCCTCTGCTGTGGCGCTGAGCGCGCAGGTTTGCGTCGCCTCATCAAGGCCCGACCACCACGCCAAGCCCGCAACCACCGGGGTGGATTCGTATTTATGGCCGGTCATTGTCACGAAAGGTGTGATTTCATGCAGCTTGGCGCTGTAGATATTGGTCAGCGGGTTTTCCTGCCCGTCAAACACCCCCGATTGCAGCGCGGTGGGCAATTCCGACCACGCCAGCGGGGCCGGGGCGGCACCCAGCGCCTCGAAAATATCCACCGTCATCTGATCGGGGGGCGTGCGGATTTTCATACCCTTGAGATCGGCAGGCTCGGAGACGTGCTTGGTCAGATGCGTCACGTTGCGGATGCCATTGTCCCAGAACCCGAGGATTTTCAGCCCGGCGTCCTGCGCGCGGGTGTCGAGCATGTTGCCCACGTCACCATCCATCACGGCCCAAGCGGTCGGCAGGTCCTTGAACAGGAACGGCAGACCCAAGAGACCGATTTCCGGCACGATCTGGCTCATGGCCCCTTGGCTGTTGGCGCTGACCTGAATGATCCCCGCACTGGCAGAGGTGAGCATTTCCACATCATTGCCCATCGTGGCCGAGGGCGCATGATTGACGGTGTCGCCGGTGCAGGCGGCATAGAGTTCCGCCCATTTCTCGGCGGCGTCATAGCGCGGATTGCCGGGGTTTGAGCCATGGGCAAAGATGACCTCGGCGCTGGCCGTGGTGCCCGCAAAGGCTGTGGTTGTGGCCAGAATGGCCAGCAGATTGGTCTTCATGGTGGTTTCCTCCCTGTTCGAAGACTGATGTATTTGGTCCCGCTCCTCAACGGGTCAGGGTCAGTGAATGAGCGATCCGCCGTTCACATCGACCTCGGTTCCGGTGCAATAGGCCGCAAGATCAGAGGCCAGAAAGAGCGCGCAGCCCGCCACATCCTCGGCTGTGCCGGCGCGTCCCATCGGAATGCCTGCCAGCACCTGCGCACGCATCTCATCGCTGAGTTTCCCGGCGGTGATGTCCGTGGCGATAAAGCCGGGGCAGATCGCGTTGGAGCGCACATTGTCGGGTGCCAACTCTCGCGCCATCGCCTTGGTGAGGCCCAGAACTCCGGCCTTGGCCGCTGAATAATGCGGCCCGCCAAAGATACCGCCGCCGCGTTGCGCCGACACCGAGGACATATTGACAATGCTCCCAGATTTCTGCGCCCGCATCGCCGGGATAACGGCCTGAGACATGTAGAGCGTGCCGCGCAGGTTCACGTCCAGAACGGCATCGTAATTGTCAGGTCCGATATCCATCAGCTTGAGCGGCTGGGTAATCCCGGCATTATTGACCAGGATATCAATCCGCCCATAGGTGTCGATCACCCGCTTTGCCACCGCCAGACAGGCCTCGCGGTCCACGACATTGCCCACCAGCCCGAGATGCCCCGTGCCCGGCAGGTCCGCCGCCGCCGCCTCGGCCTGCGCCAGATCGAGATCGGTGATCACCACCGTCGCGCCCTGTTCGGCAAAGAGCCGCGCCGTCGCCTTGCCCAGACCGCGTGGGCTGGCAGCCCCGGTCACGATTGCAGTTTTTCCGTCCAACAGGCCCATTGCCCATCCTCCTCCGATTATCTGGTGATCCGGCTCAGAGCCAGGCTTTGATCTGCTCCGCGACCTTGTCCACCGACAGGCCGTACATGTCATGCAGCGTGGGCAGCGCCCCCGCTTCAAGGAATTCATCAGGCAGGCCGATCATGCGGAATTTTGGCGCAATCCCTGCGCTCATCAAACAGCCCGCAACCGCCTCGCCCAGCCCACCGTTCACGGTGTGGTTCTCGGCCGTCACGACAAGGCGGCCAGACTTTGCGGCCTCGGTGCGGATCGTTGCCACATCCAGCGGCTTGATCGTCGGCACATGCAGCACCGCCACATCAACCTTGTCCGCTGCCAGCTCTTCGGCGGCATCGAGCGCACGCATCGTCATGATGCCCGAAGAGATCACCAGCACATCGCGCCCCTCACGGATCATCTGCGCGCGGCCCAGTTCAAATTTGTAATCCGGCTTGTGCCGCGTCAGGACCGTCGGCACCTTGCCCCGCAATAGACGTGCATAAACCGGCCCGTCATGCGCCATCATTGCGGGTACCATGCCCGCCACATCATCCGCATCGCAAGGGTCGATGATCACCATATTGGGCAACCCGCGAAAAATCGCCAGATCCTCGGTCGCCTGATGGCTGGGGCCATAGCCCGTGGTCAGCCCCGGCAGCGCGCAGACGATCTTGACCGGCAGGTTTTCCTCGGCAATCGCCATGGCGATGAAATCATAGGCGCGGCGGCTGGCGAACACCGCATAGGTGGTGGCAAAGGGAATGAACCCCTCACGCGCCAGACCGGCGGCAGCAGAAAACAGCAACTGCTCCGCCATGCCCATCTGATAGAACCGCTCGGGCATCGCACCCGCAAAGATATGCAGATCGGTGTATTTCGACAGATCCGCCGACAGCCCGAGAATGCGGGGATCTTTCTTGGCCTGTTCGACCAAAGCATGTCCAAAGGGCGCATTGACCGTATCATAGCCCTCCGCCGCGAGTGAGGCGATCATCGCCGTGGTTGCGACCTTGGTTTCCGGCACCTGGCGCGGCTCATACTTGCGGGCCATGGAGGCGAGGGTCATAGCGGCTTTCCTTCTTCCAGCACGGCCAGCGCCTTGGCCCATTCATCCGCCTCGACGCGGATAAAGTGATTGCTTTCGCGCGCCTCGAGAAAATCGACGCCCTTGCACATCTTTGTGTGACAGATGATAACGCGCGGCTTGGCGTCGCTGAGGCTGCGGGAAACGTCGAACGCTGCGGTCAGCGCACCCAGATCATTTCCGTCCACCTCTTGCGCATGCCAGCCGAAAGCCTGCCATTTCGGCGCCTCAGCCCCCACGGCCAAGGCATCGCGCGACGGCCCGTCGGCCTGTTGATTGTTGAAATCGACGATGCAGATCAGATTGTCGAGCTTCCATTGCGTGGCGGACATCACCGCCTCCCAGGTCGAGCCTTCGCCCAATTCCCCATCCGACATCAGGTTATAGACATAGGCCGGGTTCTTCTTGCGCTTGAGGCCCAGCGCCATACCCACGGCAATCCCAAGCCCCTGACCCAGCGAGCCGCCCGTGATCTCCATCCCCGGCGTATAGGACGCCATGCCCGACATCGGCATGCGGCTGTCATCCATGCCATAGGTGTCAATCTCGTCCTCGGGTAGAATGCCTGCCTCCATCAGCGCGGCATAGAGCGCGATGGCATAGTGACCGATGGACAAGAGAAACCGGTCACGCCCTTCCCATTCGGGATCTTCCGGGCGATATTCGAGCGCATGGAAATACGAGGTGGCCAGCACATCGGCGACGCCAAACGCCTGTCCGATATAGCCCTGTCCCTGCACTTCCCCCATACGCAGCGCTTTGCGGCGGATGTTCCAGGCCCGCATCTCCAACGAGATGTTGGAGAGTGCGCCAACTCGGTTCTGAATAGTCATTCGGTCCTCCCGGTCTGCTGACCTCGCCAAACGCTAGCACCGATGCAGGTCGATAGATTGTGCGAAAAATGCAAAACCTTGTTAGGAAAACTAAACAACTTTCAAGCCCGACATCGGGTAGGACAGATTTGACTCTGATAATGGGCCGACCGCATGACCGATATTCAATCCATGGCCAACGCCATCCGCTTTACCGCTCTTGACGCGATTCTGAACGCCGGTGAGGGGCATCAGGGCGTGCCGCTTGGCATGGCGGAAATCGCAGCCACGCTCTATGCGCGTCACCTCAAGGTTGACCCCAAGACCCCGCTCTGGCCCGACCGCGACCGCGTGATTCTGTCCAATGGTCATGGTTCCATGCTGCTCTATGCGCTGCTGCACCTTGCGGGTTATGCGCATGTCACCACCGATGCGCTCAAATCCTTTCGCCGTTTGGGCTCGGTTTGCGCCGGTCATCCCGAAATCGAACAGGAGGCGGGGATCGAGATCACCACCGGCCTCTTGGGGCAGGGCATCGCCTGCGCCGTCGGCATGGCCGTGGCCGAGGCACGTCTGGCGGGGCGCTTTGGCAGCGGTCTGGTGGATCACCGCACATGGGCTTTTGTCGGGGATGGCTGCCTGCAAGAGGGTGTCGGCCAAGAGGCGATCTCGCTGGCGGGTCACCTGCGCTTGGGCAAACTCACCTTTCTCTGGGACGACAACCACATCACCGATGATGGCGATACCGCGCTGTCGATTTCCGAGGACGTGCCCGCCCGCTTTCGCGCCGCGAACTGGCATGTGACAGAGGTGGATGGGCATGACATCGAGGCGATCTCGGAGGCGATGGACGCGGCCAAATCCGATCCGAGCCCGTCGCTGATTGCCTGCCGCACCATCATCGCGCGCGGTATTCCGCGCCTTCAGGGGCAGCGCGGCGGGCATAGCGCGCCCTTGACCCCGACCGATTCCACCGAGGCCCGCGCGGCAATGGGCTGGCCGCATGCGCCCTTTGAGATCCCCGACACCATCTGCGCTGATTGGGCCACGGCCATGATGCGCGGCGCTGCGGCCCGCGCGGACTGGACCACCCGCCTCGCGCAGCATCCAGACGTTATCGCGTTTCATCGCTGGACCTCCGGTGCCTTGCCGCCGGATTGGGACCAGACCCTGAACCGGATCATACAGGATCAGGCCGCCGATACGACACCGCGCCCGACCATCACCACCTCTGGCGAAGTCTGCGCCGCGCTGAGCGGCCCCTTGCCCGACCTCACCGTGCTCTGCGCCGATCTGGAGGCGCCGACCAATCACAAACGCGGACGCGCGGCCTTCAGCGCCAGTGATCCGACCGGCAGCTACGTGCATTGCGGCGTGCGCGAACATCTCATGGGGTCGATGTGCGACGGTATCGCCGCCCATGGCGGTTTGCGCCCGGTCAACGTGACCTATTTGGCCTTTGCCGATTACGAACGCCCCGCGATGCGCATGGCCGCGCTGATGGGCTTGCCCGCGCTCTTTGTGTTCAGCCATGACAGCATCGGCGTGGGCAGCAACGGCCCGACGCATCAGCCGGTCGAGGTGCTGGCCAGCTTCCGTGCCATGCCGAATATGCGGGTCTTTCGCCCCGCCGATGCGGTGGAAACCGCTGAGGCCTGGGATATCGCGATGCGCGCCACCGATGGTCCAAGCCTCTTTGCGCTCTCGAAACAACCCGCCCGACAGGTGCGCAGCCATACGGATGAAAACCTGACCGTACGCGGTGCCTATGTTCTGATTGAGCCGCAAGGCCCCCGTGATCTCACCCTTCTGGCAACTGGAACCGAGGTCGGGCTTGCGGTCGAGGCCTGCACGGCGCTCCGAGCGCGCGGCATCAACGCGGCCGTGGTGTCTATGCCGTGCTGGGAATTGTTCAATGCGCAGGACAAGGCCTATCGCGATGCCGTGCTGGGCACCGCACCTCGCATCGGGATTGAGGCGGCCATGGACTTTGGTTGGGAACGATGGCTGCGACCAGACGATCGGTTCATCGGCATGTCAGGGTTTGGCGCGTCCGACAAATCCGAAACGCTCTATCAGCATTTCGGAATCACCGTAGAGCGTATCTTGCTGGAAGCAGAGACGATCTGACACCCCCCAACGCTCTGCCTTTGCCTCGGCTCCAAGGGGCGACGTCCGTCTGGAATCAGCTTGTCGAGGGTCAGACAGATATGATCAACTGACGCCCTGACTACGGACTTGAGCCGTGTGCGTTGCGCTTGGAAATGGAGACTGAAATGAACCTTGCAAGACTGGCGTCAGAGGCTGCTGATCGCGGACGACCAGTCCGGGCCGGGCTGATTGGGGCGGGCAAGTTCGGCTCGATGTTTCTCAGCCAGGTGCCGACCATCGCCGGGCTCAAAGTGACGGCGATTGCCGATCTCGATCCCGCCCGCGCCCGGACCGCCTGCGCCGCCGTCGGTTGGGACGACAGCCGCATCGCCAGCACCGCCTATCTCGACGATGGCGCGGCCCTAGCCGCCCGTGACGATGTCGATGTGGTCATCGAGGCCACCGGCAATCCCCGCGCCGGTATCACCCATGCGCGCGCCGCCATTGCAAACGGCAAGCATGTGGTGATGGTGAATGTCGAGGCGGACGTGCTGGCCGGTCCCACCCTCGCCGCTGAGGCGCGCGCCGCAGGCGTGGTCTATTCCATGGCTTACGGCGATCAACCCGCGCTCGTGTCGGAAATGGTCGATTGGGCACGTGCCACCGGCTTTCATGTCACGGCGGCGGGCAAGGGCACCAAATACCTGCCCGCCTATCACGCCGTGACCCCCGATGACATCTGGTCGCATTATGGTCTGACCGCGCAAGAGGCGGCGGCAGCGGGGATGAATCCGCAAATGTTCAACTCGTTTCTCGACGGCACCAAGAGCGCCATCGAAATGGTGGCGATTGCCAATGCCTGCGGTCTCGATGTCCCCGACAACGGCCTCAGCTTCCCTCCATGTGGGGTGGACGATCTGGCGCATGTGCTGCGCCCGCGTGCGGTGGGCGGGCAGTTGGACCGGCGCGGCATGGTCGAAACCGTGTCCTCGCTCGAACGCGACGGGCGGCCTGTGTTCCGTGATCTGCGCTGGGGCGTCTATGTGGTGCTCGAGGCCCCCAATGACTATGCCGCAGCCTGTTTCAAGCAATACGGCCTGCCCACGGATTGCACAGGGCGCTTTGCGTCGATGTATAAACCCTTTCATCTGATCGGGCTGGAATTGTCGATCTCTGTCCTGAGCGCCGCGCTGCGCCAGGAGCCCACCGGCCAATCGCGCGAGATGCGGGGCACAGTCGCCTCGGTCGCCAAGCGCGCGCTCAAGGCGGGCGAGGTGCTCGATGGCGAGGGCGGCTATACCGTCTGGGGCAAAGCGCTGCCGCTCAGCCGGGCCGGCGCGGCCCTGCCCATCGGTCTTGCCCATGGGGTGCGCTTGACGCGCGACATCGCGGCGGGGGCGGTGTTGATGCTCGACGATGTCGATCTGTCAGGCATCGACGCGGCCACCCTCTACCGCGCCGCCATAGCGGGGTGATCGCGGCTCAGCTCTGGCTGAGATACGCGAGCATCGTATCAGCTCCCGAGACCTTGACCGGCACGCCGTCTGGATTGTCGCGAAAACCTGGCTCGGCAAAGAGGTTTTTGATCACGCCATCTTCGACGAGCATCGAGTATCGCCAACTGCGCAGGCCCATACCGTTGCTGCTCCGGTCGACCAGCATTCCCATCTTGCGGGTGAATTCGCCATTGCCATCAGGCAGCATGAAAACATTGTTGATGTCGCGCGACCTGGCCCACTGATGCATGACAAAAGCGTCGTTCACAGACAGGCAGATCACGCGGTCAATGCCCGCCCTGCGAAAGGCTTCATAGTGCTGCTCGTAGCCGGGCAGATGACTGTCCGAACATGCGGGCGTAAAGGCTCCGGGCAGAGCGAACAACACGATGCGCTGCCCCGGAAAAATATCGGCGCTGGTCAGCACCTTCCATTCGAATGGGTTTGGCCCCTCAAGCGCGTCGTTGCGAATGCGCGTGTGAAAGGTGGCGTCCGGGATGATGGTCTGGAGTCTCATAATGGTCTTCATGTCCTTAGAGGCGACAGGGTGCCGTTTAAACTCGGGTCGGCCCAACGCGCCTGTGTTCGGCATCAGCTTGTGTTGCGTGTCACGCGGTGCAGGTCACGTCTTTCATAATCTCTGGCATCCTCGTCGAACAGGGTCAAAGACGATGCCGCCCCGGCGCGATGCAAGGCATCCTTGGTCATAGGGCGCGGGCCGTGCCGCGCAGAATGCACTCCAGCGGACAGTTGATCCGGAAATGCTCCGTGTTGACCCCGGTGATCAGATCGGTGAACCGTGCGCCTGCAATCTCGCCGATGCTCCGGGCAGGGATGCGGATCGTGGTCAGACCCGGCTCCATCTCATTCGACCCTTTGAAATCGCCGATACCGATCACCGAAATATCCTCAGGAACACGCAGCCCGCAGCTTTGCGCGCCATAGATCACCCCTTGGGCAATCACATCATTGCCACACAAGAGCGCGGTCGGGCGGTGCCTGCGTTGCAAGAGCTCCTGCGCCACCTGCTTGGCCTGCGCAATGCTATAGGGCGCCTCCCATTGCCAGTCGTCGACCAGCGGCACACCTTCGGCCAGCAACCGCGCGCGCGCGCCCGAGAGGCGGGCACTGGCCCGGTCATTGCCATCGGGACGCGGAAAGACCAGCCCGATGTCGCGATGCCCAAGGCCAAGCAGATGGTCGGCGGCGATGCGCCCCGCTTCGTGATTGTCCGCCCCGACACAGGGCAGCACGGAATCGGGCGCGTAATTCCACAGCGCCATCGCCGGTGTCCCCTGCTGCTGCAACAGCCGCAGACTGGCGTCAGAGTGTTCCAGCCCAACCAGCGCAATACCGTCCACCCGATGCTCCATCAGCTTGCGCATCATCGCATATTCGCGGTCGAGGTCATAGGAATGCGACGCGATGAGCAGGGTAAAACCGGCCCGGTCGATGGAATCGGAAAAGGACTGGATCACTTCGGCAAAGATCGCATGGTCGATGGTCGGCACGATCAAACCGATGGTGGCGTTGCGCCGCCCATGCATCGACTGGGCCGCGCGATTGCGAATATACCCGAGTTTTTCAACCGCACGGGTGATGCGTTTGCGGGCGGCGGGACTGACCAGACCGGGATGATTGAAACTGCGCGACACGGTCGAAGCTGAGACGCGCGCGGCCTTCGCCACAGCAACGATATCCACTTTTTCGTTAACCTTATCAGACATATAATGCGCCATTTCAGAGATTTTATGAAAACATTTGCATTACTATTTTCATCACTTACCGTAAAAGATCAACCGACGTTCTGCGTCGGGGACCGCAACGGGAGGTGCGCGTTGGAATTCATCTACTACTTCGGAGAAGTCTTCACGCCGACGGCCTTGATGCTGCTTGTGGGCGGCACGATCGGCGGGCTGATCCTTGGCGCAACCCCCGGCCTCTCGCCAACGATGGCGGTGGCCCTGCTCATTCCGTTCACCTTTCGGCTTGAACCGGCGCATGGCCTGATCCTCCTCGGGGCGGCCTATACCTCGACGGTCGCTGGCGGCGCGGTCAGCGCAATCCTGCTCAAGATCCCCGGCGCGCCCGCCAATATAGCAACCACGCTGGATGGCCATGCAATGGCGATGCAGGGGCGTGGCGCTGAGGCGTTGCAACTGTCGTTCCTGTCCTCGGCTGCGGGGGGTATTTTTGGCGTTCTTCTGTTGATCTTCCTCACGCCGATGCTCGCCAAATGGGCGCTCGCCTTTGGTCCGTCGCATCTCTTCTGGCTGGCCATTCTGGGCGTGACGGTGATCGGCACACTGGATACCAATTCGGTGGTCAAGGGTCTCTTGTCAGGCTGCATGGGCATGTGGCTGGCGACCATCGGCTTTGACGATATCATGGGCGCGCAGCGCTTTATCGTGCATCCCTCACTGACCGGCGGGATCAGCATCGTGCCCGCGCTGATCGGCCTTTTTGCCATCCCGCAAGTGCTGGCGATGTTCGCGCGTGGGCGTCAACCGGTGGGCAGCGATGTGATCGCGGTGCAAAAACACCCCATCGGCCGGGCCATGCGCGAGATGATCCGCCGCTGGCGCGCGCTCAGTATAGGCACGGCCATCGGCTCCATCATCGGGCTCATTCCGGGCATCGGGGGACAGATTGCCGGGCTTGTCGCCTATGATCAGGCCAAGAAATTCAGCCCCGAGCGCCAGAAATTTGGCAAGGGCCATTCCGAGGGCGTGATCGCCGCCGAAAGCGCCAACAACGCTATGGTCGGCCCCTCGCTGGTGCCACTCCTGACCCTCTCTGTGCCAGGCAGCCCGACCGCCGCAGTGCTCTTGGGCGGCTTGCTGATCCACGGAATATTTCCGGGCACCGATCTTTTTGACAATCACCCGGACGTGGCCTGGACCTTCATCAACTCGATGCTGATCGGTCAGATTTTGATGTGCATCTTTGGCCTCTATGTGGCGGGTCTGGCCGCACGGGTGGCGCAGGTGCCGCAATCTGTCATGGCGGCGGTGGTGCTGGGGCTGGCGGTCTTCGGCTCTTACTCGGTTCAGAACTCGATGGGGGATGTCTATGTGATGGCCACCTTGGGCATCGGCATGTTCTTTCTGGAACGGTTCGGCTTTACCGCCGCACCGCTCGTGCTCGGTCTCATCCTCGGACCGATTGCCGAGGCGAATTTCACCCAAGGCTCAATGATCGCCGACGCCACCGATGGCCGGTTCGGCTATTTCTTTGGCGGCACGCTGAACATCGCGCTGATCCTGATCGTGATCGCCTCGGTCGCCTATTCGGCCTGGATGGAAATCCGCCAGCGGCGTCAGGACCGCGCCGATCAGGCCAAGGAGGCACAGGCATGAGACAATGGCAGCATGTCATCCCGTCCGGCGCCATCGCCGCACTTGGCCTCTGGGTCTGCTATGTCAGCTTTACGCAGCAACCGGCACAGGCCTTCCTGTTTCCAAGGCTGATTTCCAGCGTCTTTGTAGTGCTGGCGCTCTGGACCTTTGGCCGGGCGCTCCTGGGCCTGTCGCGGGCCGGAACCGGGATTGGCCGCACGATGTTTCTCAACATCCTGCCGGGGCTGATCGTGGCGGTGATCTACATCTTCTGGGCGGCAGAGGTGCTCGGGTTCTACAGCGGCAGCGCACTCGCCTTTTTCGCGCTGCTTAGCCTCTATGACCCGGCCCCCAATGACGCGGCCAAAAGCTGGCTTCGCCGGATCATGATCACGGTCGGATTCATCCTCGTGATGTATCTGCTCTTTGCCAAGCTGCTCAGCGTGTTCACGCCACGCGGCCTGTTTTTCTAAGTCCGCCGGAGCGATCCGGATAATCAAAAACCAAGGGAGGAGAAGACCATGACCAAAATACTCAGAGGGCTGGCAACGGCCCTTATGCTCGCGGCAGCCCCCGCTGTGGCACAAGATTACCCGGACCGCCCCGTGATGATGATGGTCAGCTATGGCGCAGGCGGCGCCACTGATTTTCAGGCTCGGATCGTCACCATGACTGCAGGCAATGAGGATATGCTTGGTCAGCCGATTGCCATCATCAACAAGCCCGGCGCAGGCGGGCGTGTCGGCTGGAACTGGCTGGCAACGCAGGCCGAGGCGGATGGTTATGCCCTTGGCGTCTATAACATCCCGCATTTCATCGCCCAGTCGATTGAGGGCGGCGTCGACTATGGCGCGGACAGTTTTGAACCGATTGCCAACTGGGGAGCTGACCCGGCCGTCTTCATCGTGGGCGCGGACAGCGACTTCAACTCGATGCAGGATGTGGTGGCTTGGGCCAAGGAGAACCCCGGCAAGCTGACCTTCTCCGGGGCTGGCCTCTTCGTAGGCCACCATATCGCAGCCCTGCAACTCGAAGCAGCCGCCGAGGTCAAACTGGCCTATATCCCCAATAATTCCGGTGGTGCGGGTGCCATGAAGGCTGTCATAGCCGGCGAGGTGATGGGCGGTGTCAACAATCTCTCGGACGCGTATCGCGCGGCCAACGCAGGCAACGTCAAGATCCTTGGCGTCTTCGACACCGAGCGCAGCACCTTCCTGCCCGATGTTCCCACCTTGCAAGAGGCGGGCTATGACATCGACAATTCAAGCGTGAACTATCGCGGCATCATGGTGCCCAAAGGCACGCCGCAAGAGGTGATCGACAAGCTGGCCCAGGTTGTGCCGACCATGTTCGCCGATCCGGGCGTGGCCAAGCAGATGGAGGCAGGCGGTTCGCCGATGAAGATCATGACCCGAGATGAGGTGATCGAGATGTGGGCCGCCCGCCAAGAAACCCTCGATAAACTCTTGTCTGGCCTTTGATCCCAATACGCGGATCCACCATGCAGGGCGGCCCGCCCGCCCTGCATAAACTCCAGAGGAACAGATGATGACTGCATCCGACGAACTCGCCGCTGTCGAACAGATCATGGCCCGCGCGAAGGCTGCTCAACGCGCCTATGAGGCAGGCGGGTCGCAAGAGCGCTATGACCGGGCGGCGCAGGCCGTGGCTTGGGCGATCATGGAACCTGCACGCAACCGCGCCTTGGCAGAACTGTCGGTGGCGACGACCGGCATTGGCAATGTGCCCGACAAGATCACCAAAAACCACCGCAAGACCCTTGGCCTCATGCGCGATATTGCAGGGGCCAGAACCTTTGGCGTGATCCGCGATGATCCTGCCACCGGCATCACCGAAATCGCGCGCCCCATCGGGGTGATTGGCGCTGTGGTGCCCTCGACCAACCCGGGCGCGACACCTGCGAACAACATCATCAACGCCCTCAAATGCGGCAATGCCATCGTGCTCTCACCCTCACCCAAAGGGGTGCCGACCTGCGCGCGCTTGCTCGAACATATCCATTCCGAATTCGCCAAAATAGGCGCTGATCCCGATCTGGTCCAGATGGTGCCCGCGCCGGGGTCCAAGGCCAAGACTCAACGCATGCTGGAATTGTCCGATCTGGTCGTCGTCACTGGCAGTCAGGACAATGTGCGCCGCGCCTATACCTGCGGCACCCCCGCGATTGGCGTGGGCGCAGGCAATGTCACCGTGATCGTCGATGAGACCGCCGATCTGGCCGCAGCCGCCGCGAGGATCGCGGCGTCCAAGACCTTCGACAACGCGACCTCTTGCTCATCTGAGAATGCCGTCGTGGTGGTGGATGCGGTCTATGACGCCTTTGTCGCGGCACTAGCCCGCGAGGGCGGCGCACTGGTTCCCGAGGCGGACTCGGCGGACATCGTGGCGCGGCTTTGGCCCGACGGCCATCTCAGCCGCGCGGTGATCGCCCAGGATGCCGACCGCATGATCGAGGCGCTTGGCCTCACGGGACGCGTGCCGCAAGGCACGCGCTTTGTCGCGGTGGAAACGCGTGGCATCGGTCCAGAGCATCCGCTCTCAGGCGAAAAACTGAGCCTCGTGCTGGCCCTCTATCGGGCCGCGGATTTCGCGGACGCGACCGGGATTGTCGCACGCATCCTCACCCACCAAGGGGCCGGTCATTCCGTTGGTCTGCACAGCACCCAAGATGCCCGCGCCCGCCATCTGGGTGCCACCTTGCCAACCTGCCGGGTGATCGTCAATCAGGCGCATTGCTTTGCCACGGGGGGCGCGTTCAACAACGGCTTGCCCTTTTCGCTGTCGATGGGGTGCGGCAGCTGGGGCGGCAATTCCATCGACGACAACCTCAACTGGCGGCATTTCCTGCAAACCACCAAGATCGTGCGGGAAATCCCGCCCAGAGAGCCGACGCTCGACGAGATTTTCGGCGACTACTGGCAGGTGGCCGGACAATGAGGCTGCGGCGCGACACGCCGCCCGAGGGCACGCTGCGCGACTGGATCGACGCCCGCGCCGAGGCCGGTGGCCCGGCCATGTCCTTTCCCGATGAGGGCACGGCAATCGACTGGCCCGAATTGCGCGCCCGCGCCCGGTCGATTGCGGCGCTGTTGACCGCCAAAGGCGCCCTACATGGCGAGAGCGTGGCGATCCTGCAACCCAACGGGCAGGCGGCGATCGAGGCGCTCTACGGTGCCCTCTACGGCGGATTTCGCGCCACCATGATCAACCTTGTCGCCGGAGCCGAGGCGATTGGCTATGCGCTCGCGCATTCCGGCGCGCGGGTGGCTTTGGTGCATCCCGCGCAGCACGCGATGTTCCAACGGGTCACGTCCGGCGACACCATCACCGCCGTCGACATGACCGAACAGATGCCCTGCAACGGGCTGCATCCGGTCGCGCCCGGTGACCATGCGCTCCTGATGTATACCTCGGGCACGACGGGGCGACCCAAGGGGGTTGTGCATACGCAATCAAGCCTCTTGGCCGGGGGATGGACCACGACCATTGCCCATGACCTCTCGGCCAAGGATACCGGGCTCTGCGTTCTGCCAGTCTATCATATCAACGGGCTTTGTGTGTCCGTCATGGGATCGCTCGTATCAGGGGGGCAACTGGCGATGTGCGGGCGGTTTTCTGCCAGCCGGTTCTGGGCTCAGGCCGCCGAGACGCGCGCAACGTGGTTCTCGGTCGTGCCCACCATCATCTCGCACCTCTTGCATGGCGACACCGCGCCCGATCCCGAGACCCGCGCGCGCCTGCGGTTTGGCCGCTCCGCCTCATCGCCTTTGCCGGTCGAGGTGCACACGGCCTTTGAGGCGCGGTTCGATGTGCCCATCATCGAAACCATGGGCCTGACCGAGACATCGGCGCAAATCCTCTCAAACCCCTTGCCCCCCGCCGACCGCAAGATCGGCTCTCCGGGGATCGCCTATGGCAATCAGGCCCAAGTGGCGGGGCCAGACATGCGCCCATTGCCTCCGGGCCAAGAGGGTGAGATTATCGTCAAAGGCCCGAATGTGATGCTGGAATACCTGCGCAATCCCGAGGCCACGCGCGACAGCTTCACCCCTGATGGCTGGCTGCGCACCGGTGATCTCGGGTGCAAGGACGCCGAGGGGTACTTCTATGTCACAGGCCGGCTCAAGGAGCTGATCATCAAGGGCGGCGAAAACATCGCCCCCCGCGAGATTGACGAGGTGCTCTACGCCCACCCTGACGTGGTCGAGGCCGCGGCCTTCTCCCGCCCCTGTCCGCAGTACGGTGAACGGGTCGAGGCGGCGGTTGCGGTCACTCCCGGATCTGCCCTGACATCGGATGATCTGATGCAACTGTGCAAGGACAGACTTGGTGCGTTCAAATGCCCGGACCGCATCTATTTTCTCGACGAGTTGCCCAAAGGGCCCTCCGGCAAGATCCAGCGGGTCAAACTCAAGGATCTGCTCAACCCGGAACTTGAGCGAAACCCATGAGCTTGGCCGCCGCCGCACAGCGCGACCAGCTTTGATCTTCCAAACGGCTTGATCTGGTCGGAAAACTTTGACACCTTTGAATTGCAGTCATTTTCCTCGGAAAATATTGGCTATCTTTGAGGTGGAAAAGGGCAGGAACTGGCATGAGCGGATTACTGGCCCTGTTCGACGACGTTGCTGCCATCGCAAAGCTTGCGGCGTCGCAGCTTGATGATGTCGCCGCGCAAGCCAGCAAAGCCGGAACAAAGGCCGCAGGCGTCGTTATTGATGACGCGGCCGTAACGCCGAAATATGTGACAGGGCTGCCTGCCGCGCGCGAACTGCCCATCGTGTGGAAGATCGCGCGGGCGTCCTTTTTCAACAAATTGGTGATCCTGCTGCCCGTGGCCTTGCTCTTGGACGCCTTCCTGCCGTGGCTTTTGACACCGCTCTTGATGATCGGCGGTGCCTATCTCTGTTTTGAGGGGGCGGAAAAGGTTTGGCATCTGATCGTCCCGCACAAGGATCACGGTCCCCAAGAAGCAACGACACTTGAGGCCGCACATTTGGAAGAGCAGCGGGTCAAAGGGGCCATCAAGACCGATTTCATCCTGTCAGCCGAAATTATGACAATCTCGTTGTCTCAGATCGAGATCGACACATTGTGGATACAGGCCGCCGCATTGGCGGCGGTGGCCATCGGGATCACGGCACTGGTCTATGGGGCGGTGGCCTTGCTGGTCAAGGCCGATGATCTTGGCATTCTGCTCACGGCCAAAGGCCGGTTTGCCCTGACTCGGTCCTTGGGGCGCGGAATTGTCAAATCAATGCCCGCGGTGATGGTGGTGATCGCGACAATCGGCACGGTTGCGATGCTCTGGGTCGGTGGTAGTATCATCGTCCACGGGGTGCATGACCTGGGCTGGCATCTGCCCTATGAGCAGATTAAGCACATCGCAATGGCCGCTTCTGAGGCTATTGGCTCTGCCCAGGGATTCGTGACCTGGGCTGTGACCGCTGGGCTCGACGGTGTTGTCGGTCTGGCAACCGGATTGGTGCTGATCCCAATCGTGAACCGCGCCGTGGTGCCGGTCACGGGATGGCTCTTTCCTGAAAAGACATGACCCTCCAATCCCGACCCAACAGGGATCGTCTGTCTCAGAGGTCAACTCTTGCGTTTGATATGAAGATCAAAGCCCTTCCACTCGCGACCGTAGCCGTCGAAAATCGGTGAAGGCGGCACCATCTCACAGGGGGGATCGTTGCGCATAGGTTCGAGTGGCGGCAGGGTCCAATCCGGCGGGACGTGTTCAACTTGCCCGGACCCAAGCCCGTCCTCGACCAGAAATCGCCGCAGGTTGACGAGAGCGCTGCCAGAGGCGGCGAACCCGTAGAGGGTTTCGCCAGTGTTCGAAACGATCTCTATGCCCGCGCGCAGGTCGCGCGTCACGCCCCCTCGACGAAACACCCATGTCTCTCATGTGCGCCCGGCCACGCAAGAGCAGCAGAACGCCGGATCAAGATCGTCGGGGCACTCGGGACGCTCAATCTCGTCAAACAGCAAGGGCGACGCCAGATCGTCGAGGTGCCGCTTGGCGGTCCTGATCTGGCTTGATGCAATGACACCCTTCAATGTCTCGGCTCAGACGACGTTGCCGAACGGGACTCGGGCGTGTGGACGTGCGATTTCTCTGATGGTCTTCTTTGGCGGAATGTTGCGCGGATCACTCGTTTCGGGACGGATTGCAGCGTCACCATCCCCCCGACCGCGCGCCTTGCGGCAATGGTTGGCCGCGGACTCGCGGCCGTCACAACACACCGATATCCGCCAGCGCGGCAGAGAGGGCAGGGGGCAGTTTGTCATCCGTGGCCCGCGCGGTTCCAAGATCAGGCGGCGCATCCGGTCCCGGCAGATAGCGCCAGCCCTGAAAGGGGCGTTTCTGCGCGGTGGCGGTGCGGATGAGCCCCGGTTTGAGCACGATGGCGCAGCGGCGGATTCCGTCGCTGCCCGTCACCTCATCGAGCCGCAGGATCGTCTGGCGGCATTGCACCATCCCCTGAATGACCCAGTAGATCGAGCCGCCGCTCAGCAACTCAGCCTCGCGCTTCGGCCACATGCGGGTGATATGGCGTGGCAGGCCATCCGGCCCCTTGGCGCGGGGATCTTTGTGCCAGTCCTCCAGATCCTCGACCGAGGTGGTGCCAACGCTCAGTTTGATCAGATGCAGGACCATGGCAAAGAATCTCCACTTCGAGCAGATAGGGTAGTGGATATGGAGAAAGCTTCAAGCTATTGTGGTTGCCTGACCGCCAAATATCAATAAGCGGCCAGACAACCAGCGTCGCGTAGCTCAATGGAAAGAGTGCCTTGCGATAAGTGTGGTCAGCCCCACGCTTTGAACTTAATGCGAGGAGGTTGCGGGTTCAACTCCCGCCGTGACGCCACATTTTCTTTTGGAGAGACCCGTGAGCCGATTTGCCGCCCCGATTGCCGAACAGATCTGGAACATGAAATATCGTTTCAAGACCGAAGACGGTGGCGACGCCAGTGTCGAGGACAGCTGGCGGCGGATTGCCCGCGCGCTGGCCGTGCTCGAGGCAGAGCCGGAGGTCTGGGAAGATCGGTTCTTCCGCGCTCTCGAAGATTTCAAATTCCTGCCCGCAGGGCGGATCACCGCCGGTGCCGGAACCGCGCGCAAAGTGACCCTGTTCAACTGTTTCGTCATGGGCACGGTCCCCGACGACATGGGCGGCATTTTCGACAACCTGCGCGAAGCGGCACTCACCATGCAGCAGGGCGGCGGCATCGGCTATGATTTCAGCACGATCCGGCCCAAAGGGGCCGAGGTCAAGGGCGTGTCGGCGGACGCAAGCGGGCCGCTCAGCTTCATGGATGTGTGGGACGCAATGTGTCGCACGATCATGTCGGCAGGCAGCCGCCGGGGCGCGATGATGGCCACGATGCGCTGTGACCATCCCGACATCGAGGCCTTTATCGCCGCGAAATCCGATCCGGCGCGCCTGCGGATGTTCAACCTGTCGGTCTTGATCACCGATGCCTTCATGGAGGCGGTCAAGGCGGATGGCCCATGGGATCTGGTCTTCGGGGGCCGCGTCTATCACACCGTGCAGGCGCGTGATCTCTGGAACCGGATCATGCAGGCCACCTATGATTATGCCGAACCGGGCGTGATCTTCATCGACCGCATCAACGCCGCCAACAACCTGAGCTATTGCGAGACCATCGCGGCGACCAATCCGTGCGTGACCGCCGAGACTTGGGTCATGACCGATGAAGGCGCGCGGCAAGTCAGTGCATTGCTTGACCGACCGTTCCGGGCTGTGGTGAATGGCATAGCCTATGACAGCGGCGAACATGGGTTCTTCTGCACTGGACTAAAGCCGGTCAAGCGGCTGAGCACGGCTTGCGGGCGTCACCTGCGGCTCACGGCTGACCATCTTGTGCGCAAAGTGGTTGGGAAAACCCGCTGGCGGCAGGAGGTGGAATGGGTGCCTGCCGGTGATCTGCGCCCGGGCGACGAGGTGAAGTTACACGATCACCGCACCGCCATGATGCAGACCCGCCCCGAGGATGAACGCGGCTATCTGCTGGGCCTGCTGATCGGGGACGGGGTGATCCGCGACGACAAGACGCTGATCTCGGTCTGGCCGCAGGAGGAATGTATCGGCGCGCAACCGCTTGGCCATTCGGTCATGGACAGGGTCGAGGCGCTGCTTCGGGATTTGCCGCACCGCGCCGACTTTGCCGGTTGGCAAAAGGTTGAAGGGCGCGGCGAGTACCGGATTGGCACGGCGGCGCTGACCGCGCTGGCGGCGGACTATGGGCTGACGCGCGGACACAAGACAATCACCCCCGAGATTGAAGCCGCGCGCCCCGGTTTCGCAGCCGCCGTTCTGCGCGGTTTGTTCGATGCCGACGGCTCGGTGCAGGGCGCACAGGACAAGGGCGTGTCGGTCAGATTGGCGCAAAGTGATCTGGCGTTGCTGCAAGCCGCGCAACGCATGCTGGCCCGGCTGGGCATCAACGCCGTGATCTACGAAAACCGTCGCGAAGCGGGTCGGGCGTTTTTGCCGGATGGCAAGGGCGGGCAAGCGCATTTTGAGACGAAGGCGCAGCATGAGCTGGTGATCAGCGGCGAAAACCTGGCCACCTATCAGGAGCGCATCGGCTTTACGGATGTGGCCAAGGCGCGGCGGCTGGCCGTGGCCCTGAGCGGCTACAAACGGGCGCTGAATCGCGAGAGGTTCAGCGCCGTGGTCGCGGATGTCGTGGATGACGGCATGGCCGAAGTGTTTGATGTGCAGGTGCCGGGCGTCAATGCCTTCGACGCCAATGGGTTTTATGTTCACAATTGCGGCGAACAGCCGCTGCCGCCCTATGGCGCGTGCCTCTTGGGCTCGATCAATCTTGCGCGGCTGGTGGTCGAACCGTTTGCAACTGGCGCGCGGATGGATGCGGCGGCATTGGACGATCTCGTGCGCGTGGCCGTGCGCATGATGGATAATGTCGTGGATGTCAGCGGCTTTCCCTTGCCCGCGCAGGCCGCCGAGGCGCAGGCCAAGCGGCGGATCGGGCTGGGCGTGACTGGCCTTGCCGATGCGCTCCTGATGGTCGGGCTGCGCTATGGATCGGACGAGGCTGTGCAGCAGACCGAGGCGTGGCTCCATGCCATCGCGCGGGCGGCCTATCTGGCCTCCGTCGATCTGGCCCGCGAAAAAGGCGCGTTTCCGCTTTTTGACCGCGACGCCTATCTGGCCTCCGGCACAATGCAGGCAATGGACGAGGATGTGCGCGCCGCCGTGGCCGCGCACGGCATTCGCAACGCTTTGCTGACCAGCATCGCGCCCACCGGGACCATCAGCCTCTATGCCGGCAATGTCAGTTCCGGCATCGAGCCGGTCTTTGCCTATAGCTACACCCGCAAGGTGCTGCAAAAGGATGGCAGCCGCACCGAAGAAGAGGTGGTCGATTACGCGGTGCAGATGTGGCGCGACCGGATGGGCGATGCCCCTTTGCCCAGCTATTTTGTCAACGCCCAGACCCTGCCGCCCGAGGATCACGTCAAGATGCAGGCGGCGGCGCAGAAATGGGTGGACAGCAGCATCTCCAAAACCATCAACTGCCCCGAGGATATTTCCTTTGAGGCGTTCAAGAATGTGTATCTTCAGGCTTGGGATCTGGGCTGCAAGGGCTGTACCACCTACCGGCCCAACGATGTGACAGGATCGGTGCTGAGCGTATCAGAGACGTCCGACAAGGTGCCCGGCGAGACGCGCGGCGATATCCCCGTCACCGGCGGCGAGGTGGTCTATATGTCCGAACCGCTCGACCGGCCCAAGGAATTGGAAGGGGCCACTTACAAATTGAAATGGCCCGACAGCAACCATGCGATCTACGTCACCGTCAATGACATCGTGCTGAACGGTCATCGGCGACCCTTCGAGGTCTTCATCAACTCGAAGAACATGGAGCATTACGCCTGGACCGTCGCGCTGACACGGATGATCTCAGCGGTGTTCCGGCGCGGCGGCGATGTGTCCTTTGTCGTGGAGGAGCTGAAGGCGGTGTTCGATCCCCGTGGCGGCGCATGGATGCAGGGCAAATACGTGCCCAGCATTCTGGCCGCCATCGGTGGTGTGCTGGAGCAACATTTGGTGCAGATCGGATTCCTTGAGGGCGAAGGCATGGGCCTGAAACAAGACCCTCAGGCGCAGATCGTCGGCATCGACGGAGCCCGCAAAGGCCCCGCTTGCCCCGCCTGCGGCCAATACGACATGCGCATGATCGAAGGCTGCATGACCTGTGGCAGCTGTGGCCACAGCAAATGCTCCGGATGATCAGCGCACCGTTTCACCACCCCCCGTCTCAACCGGCCTCAACGCAGGCGGCGCTGACACGTGTCATTTGCAATTCACACAAAAACTCTGTATAACTAACTGAATAAACAAGAATATCCGGGCAGGATCAGAGAGTGTCTCCATGACAAAACCGATGCATAGAGCATTGATCGACTTCGTTCGCCCCCTGTTCAGGCGACCGCGTCGGCTTCAGGTCGCGGCACTCTGCTATCGTGAGCACGATGGGCACAAAGAGGTGTTGCTGATCACGTCGCGCGGCACGGGCCGCTGGATCATCCCCAAAGGATGGCCAATCGACGGCAAGGATGCGCCCGGTGCGGCCTTGCAAGAGGCGTGGGAAGAGGCGGGCGTTCGGTCCGGCCGCGTGACGAGCGAGGCCGTGGGAATCTATTGCTACGAAAAGGAACTCTCCACAGGACTGCCGGTGCCTGTGGAAACTCTGGTTTTCGCGATCGAGGTGACCCAGATGCAAGAGGACTATCCCGAAGTCGCTGAACGCCGCCGCGAATGGGTCAGCCCCAGCGCAGCCGCACAGATGGTGCAAGAGCCGCAATTGCAGCAAATCCTGCGTGATTTGTAACGATTTTGTTTCAGTTTTGTGACGGAATCGGTTGATGCCGAGGGCCAGGTTCCCTATGCCCGCTGCGAGCCATGCACCAAGGGACAAGCTGTGAGCGAGACGCGAAACGACGCCAACCACCTTGAAACCCTCGACCGGGATCTCCAGCGGTTCTCGCATCTGGAAACGGCAACGCAATATGTCGCCCGTCCGATGGTGGCACCCGGCATCGCGCTGGCCTTCATCGTTGTAGCAGGCCTCGCGGCAGCGGTCTTCTTTGGCGCGTTTCCGATCAACTTTGTGGTGATCGCGGCGGCGGTCTTCGGGGCCTATATGGCGCTGAACATCGGTGCCAATGACGTGGCCAACAATATGGGCCCCGCAGTGGGTGCCAATGCGCTGACCCTTGGCGGAGCCATTACGATTGCGGCGATTTTCGAAACTCTCGGCGCACTGCTCGCGGGCGGCGATGTGGTCTCGACCATTTCCAGTGGCATCATCGACCCTATGACCGTCGCCGATGCACAGGTCTTTATCTGGGCGATGATGGCGGCGCTGATTTCAGCAGCTCTTTGGATCAACCTTGCCACATGGATCGGCGCACCTGTCTCGACCACGCATTCCGTGGTCGGTGGGGTGATGGGCTCCGGGATTGCCGCCGCCGGATTGTCCGCCGTGAACTGGACCACGATGAGCGCGATTGCGGCGTCTTGGGTGATTTCGCCGGTGCTTGGCGGTGTGATTGCGGCGCTTTTCCTTGCGCTGATCAAATCGCGGGTCATTTACCGAGACGACAAGATTGCCGCCGCGCGTTTCTGGGTGCCAATCCTGATCGGGATCATGGTCGGGGCATTCTCAACCTATCTGGCGCTGAAAGGGCTGAGCCGGGTCGTCAAGATCGACCTTGGCACCGCGGCTACGGTCGGTCTGGTGCTGGGTGTGATCGCATGGATCGTGACCATCCCGTTGATCAAACGGCAGTCACAGGGGCTGGAAAATCGCAACAAATCCCTCAAGCGGCTCTTCGGCGTGCCATTGGTCATTTCAGCGGCTCTTCTGAGCTTTGCGCATGGAGCCAATGACGTCGCGAATGCCGTGGGCCCGCTGGCGGCCATTGTCCATGCCGCCGAGTTTGGCACCATCTCGGCAAAGGTGTCGATCCCGCTTTGGGTGATGATTGTTGGCGCGTTCGGAATCTCCTTTGGTCTCTTCCTCTTCGGCCCCAAACTCATTCGCATGGTCGGGTCGCAGATCACCAAACTGAACCCGATGCGCGCCTATTGTGTGGCCCTGTCGGCCGCAGTCACTGTCATTGTCGCAAGTTGGCTTGGCCTGCCGGTCTCTTCGACCCATATCGCGGTCGGTGGGGTGTTCGGCGTCGGCTTCTTTCGTGAATGGGATGCGGAACGCCGCTTGCGCAATAACAAGATCACGACTCAACCCGAGTTGCGCATCGCGCCCGAAGAGCGGCGGCGGCGCAAACTGGTGCGCAGATCGCATTTCATGACCATTATCGCGGCTTGGGTGATCACGGTTCCTGCGGCGGCATTGGTGTCGGCGCTGCTGTTTCTCGCGTTGAACAGCCTGCCCGTCTAAGGCAATTTCAGAACACGGTGTCAGACGTCTTCGCTGCGTGAGTGCGCCAAACAATCCGCAACCGCGCTGCGCAGGACGTTGGACGATAGCCCCCAGCCGACGCGCCATCGCCGCACACGTAGCTTTCACCCGCTCTTGATCCCCCGCGACGGCATCGTTCATTGCAGACGCACCCCGGACCGTTGATCCTGAACCCATCAGAGAATCTCGTCTGAAAGGATCAGTTTGATGCGTCCTCTCCTGCCGCTTCTCGCCACAACTACCCTTGCCGTTGCTGCGCCCGCCACGGCCGAAACCCCGCCAACGGCGTTTCAACAGCCCGTTCTCATCACCTTTGACGCCCCAAATGATACGCCCACCGCCAGCCTCTCGACCCAGAGCCGCCCGACGCTCAGCAGTTCCGCCAATTGGACCGGCTTTTACATCGGCGGTCAGCTTGGCGTGGGTGTTGTCGATAGCGGCATCTCCAGCAACGACGAGGATTTCATCGGCGGTGTCACCTTTGGCTATGACCATGATTTCGGTCGTTGGGTGCTCGGAGGGGCGCTGGATTACGACTTCGCCGACATCAACGCGGGTCCCGGCACCTCGATCGAGGAAATCTTTCGCGTCAAACTGCGCGGTGGTCCCAAGATCGGCAACGGCCTGCTCTATGGCGCGGCCGGTTGGGCCAACGCCGATACAGACACCGCCGGACGCGATGATGGCTGGTTCATCGGTGCGGGCTACGAATACCTCGTCTCCAGTCAGTTTTCCGTGGGCGGCGAAGTGCTCTATCACGAGTTCGACAACTTCAACTCGACCGGCATCGATGTCGAGGCCACCACGATACAGGTCCGCGCCACTTTCCGCTTCTGATCGGCAGGGTCGCGCGGTCAATCGGGCGGGCGCGTCCTCCAGCGCGTCCGCCTACATCCCTTCAAGGGGCGCTGTAGAGGTATTCAACAGAGGGTTGCGTTTTCAACACATTGCCCTGCAAAAATCCGCCGAAAACTCTTTATTATCAGCATTTCCTTGCCACTTGCAGGCGTCTGAGCCGGTTGACGCGGTGGTATCCTTGTCCGGCAAGGCAAGAGAACCGATATGCTTCGAGACGGAAGCAACCGTTTGTCTCCGGGCCGCCTCTCCTCCCTCGGCCCGGCCGACATAAACTGATCGAAAGGAAACCAAGATGCTGAAAACAACCACAGCGCTCATGACCGCAACCACCCTTCTGGCTGCCCCGGCCTTCGCTGGCAACGTGCAAGAGCCCGTCGCCGAGCCCGTAATCGCGACCCCCGTTGCGCCCCCGGCCCCGACCAGCCCAAACTGGACCGGTTTCTACGGTGGTGGCCAGATTGGCTACGGTGATGTTGACACCAGCGCAGCCGGCGTCGAAGGCGACGGTCTGATTGGTGGTGTGATCGCCGGTTACGATTATGACTTCGGTAACAACTGGGTGGTCGGCGCAGGCCTCGACTATGACTTCGCCGACATCGACCTCGGCGGCGCAGCGTCGCTCGAAGAAGTCTTCCGTGCCAAGGCGCGCGCCGGTTACAAGATCGGCAACGGTCTGCTCTACGGGACCGGCGGCTACGCTTGGGCGGACACCGATACGTTCGGTGATGATGACGGCTATTTCGTCGGCGCAGGCTACGAGCACATGGTCACCGAAAACGTCTCGCTCGGTGGTGAGGTGCTCTATCACCAGTTCGACGATTTCGGCACCTCGGGTGCAGATGTTGATGCGACCACTGTTCAGGCGCGGGCGTCTTTCCGCTTCTGAGTCCGGTCCGACACCAAAGGTAGAGGGCGACCCATTGGGTCGCCCTTTCTCGTCCCGCACGACCGTACGGTGAGACCGCACAAACGTACGTTGCCATTAAACTTCAGTCCAGATCGAGCCGCTGTTTCAACGCCTTCAGCGTGTGCCGGTCGGTGGCCTCCATCGGGGCCACCCGAGACTTGAAAAGTGTCGCCTGTGATTTCAAGATCAGGCCATCTTCCAATATTTTCAAATGGTTAGCCCGCAGCGTGTCACCGGTCGATGTGATATCCGCAATCGCCTCGGCGGTCTCATTCTTGACTGTGCCCTCGGTGGCGCCCTGACTGTCCACCAGCTGATAATCCGCCACCCCGTTTTCACGCAGGAAATCCCGCACCAAACGATGATATTTCGTGGCAATTCTCAAACGAAATCCGTGCTTTAGCCGGAACGCGGCGGCAGCTGCATCAAGGTCGTCCAAGTGGCTCACATCCACCCAACACCGCGGCACAGCAAGCACCAGATCGGCCTGCCCAAACCCCAGTTCCGCCAGTTCCGCCACTTGATTTTGCCATTGTCCCAGCTTTTCCCGGATTAGGTCCGTTCCCGTAACGCCCAAATGAACGCGTCCGGCGGCCAGTTCGCGTGGAATCTCCCCTGCGGACAAAAGGATTAGCTCAACATTATCAATGCCTTGAACAAATCCCGCATATTCACGATCCGATCCGGACCGCCCAAGCGTGATGCCGTGTCTGGCGAACCAGTCAAAGGTTTTTTCCATCAACCGCCCCTTGGACGGCACTCCGAGTTTCAGGGTCATGCCGCACCCCCAAGGTTCAGAATCAACCCCGGACGGATCACCCCACCCACTGCCGGAATCTCGCGGCCCCGACCCAACTGCCGGGTTAGCGCATCATAGCGTCCGCCAGTGGCGATAGGGGGCAGGTCAGGCCGATTTTCTGCATAGAAACCAAAGACAAAGCCGTCATAGTATTCCATCTGCGTGCGTCCATAACTGGCCTCGAAATCCAGTTTCGTGATGTCGATTCCGCGCTCTGTCATCGCCTCCAGACGTCGCCCCAGACGGTCTACAGCCCCTTGGATCGCGGGCATGTCCACCGCAATGTCGCGCAGCCGCTCTAGCGCGTTGTCGCTGGTTTCGCGCACCGCAAGAATGGCATCCAACAACTGCACTTCAGAGGCAGAGATCGGCCCCGCCGTCGCATCCTCGCGTAACGCATTGATTCGGTTTGCTATTTCATCCGGCCCTCGCAGCCCGATCAGGGGTTCGATCCCGGCCATTGGCTCTGCCGCCGCCAAGAGCGCGGAGCGTGGTTCGGGCACCACAGCCCGCCCCGAGAACCGATCCATCAAGGCTCGAAACCGTCGTGGTCGCCAGATGTGCCGCCTCAGGGCCGCCTTGCGCCGATCCGTGGTGCGCAGCCCTTCTACAGCAGCCATCAATATCCCGATATCCCCCGTCGCCGCACGCAAACCAAGTGGACGCAGGATGTTGAAAAACATAGAGAAAACCTCTGTGTCCGCCGCTTCTGGCGCATTGCGCTCAAAGATTTCATAGCCGACTTGGATATACTCATTGGCCCGTTGAGCGTCCTCTTCCTGACGCCGAAAAACCTCGCCGGAATAGGTATAGCGCGCAGGTTCCGCCCCATGCTCCATATGCATCTGCACCACAGGCACGGTGAAGTCGGGGCGCAGCATCTGCTCCCCCCGCAGCGCGTCCGAGGTCACATAGGCCCGCGCGCGGATATCCTCGCCGTAGAGGTCCAACAGCACCTCTGCGGGTTGCAGGACAGAGGTTTCGACAGGCAATGCACCTGCCGCCTCAAACAGAGCACGCAGACGCGCGGCCTCGGCCCGGATCGCGGCACGCTCCGGCATCACCCGCGCTCCGCCAGAATTTCACGCACCTTTTCAACGAGTTGCGCGCGAGGCACTTCATATTGGCTGGGCCGTTCTTTCCATTCCTCAACCGTCGCATTTTCGGCAATCTGCGCCCCAAGGATCAGGTCCTTGATCTGCACCACGCCTTTCTCGAATTCATCACCCCCGGCAATAACGGCCACCGGAGCGCCGCGCCGGTCAGCATATTTCATCTGATTGCCGAAATTCTTGGGGTTGCCGAGATACACCTCGGCGCGAATACCCGCCTGACGCAACGCGCCGACCATGGCCTGATAATCTGCCATCCGGTCTCGGTCCATCACGGTCACAACCACCGGACCACGCTCCGCGCCACCGATCTTGCCCTTGGCATGCAGCGCGGCAAGCAGACGGTCAACGCCGATGGAAACACCGACGGCCGGCACCTGCTGCCCGGTAAAGCGCGCGACGAGATCGTCATACCGCCCGCCACCGGCGACTGAGCCAAACTGGCGGGGACGACCTTTTTCATCAACGATTTCAAACGTTAACTCCGCCTCGAACACCGGGCCGGTATAATAGCCAAGGCCGCGCACGACAGAGGGGTCGATCACGATCCGGTCGGGGCCGTAGCCTTGGGCCTCCAGCAGCGTGGCGATTTCTTCGAGCTCGTTGACGCCCTGAGTGCCAATCTCCGAGCCGCCCACCGCTGCGCGCAGGTTAGACAAGGTTTCAGGGGCATCGCGGCCCTTCGATGTCAGAAAAGCCAGCACGGGTGCCGCGTGGTCATCCGACAAGCCCACACCATCAATATAGGCCCCAGACGCATCCAGCCGCCCCTTGCCCAACAACTCGCGCACGCCGCTTTCGCCCACCTTGTCGAACTTGTCGATGGTGCGCAGGACGGCGGCCTGTTGGTCAGGTTCAGTGACGCCCGTCGCCTCCAGAACCCCATTCAGCACTTTGCGGTTATTCACCCGCACCACATAGTCGCCGCGCTCGATCCCCACCTCTTCCAGCGCATCGGCCAGCATCGCGCAGATCTCGGCATCCGCCGCCATCGACGCTGTGCCCACGGTATCCGCATCGCATTGATAAAACTGACGAAATCGGCCCGGTCCCGGCTTTTCATTGCGCCAGACCGGCCCCATGGCATAGCGCCGATAAGGCGTCGGCAGATCGTTGCGGTGCTGCGCGTAAACACGGGCCAATGGCGCGGTCAGATCATAGCGCAGCGCCAGCCATTTCTCGTCCTCGTCCTGCCAGGCAAAGACCCCCTCATTGGGTCGATCCACATCGGGCAGGAACTTGCCCAAGGCTTCGACTGTCTCCACAGCACTCGATTCCAGCGCGTCAAACCCATACCGATGATAGACCCCGGCAATCGCATTCAGCATCGCGGCGCGGGTCGTGACCTCGGCGCCGAAATAATCGCGGAAACCCTTGGGCGTTTCGGCCTTGGGGCGGGGCTCTTTTTTGGGCTTGGCCATGGCATGCGTCCTTGCGGCATCTGTCGTGGCGCGGTCTAGCCCAAGGGCCGCGCCGGGGCAAGGCGGCTGCGCGATTGACCGTGAGCGCATCCGCGCGTAATGCCATGCCATGACCGATATCGAAGAAAAACTGGCCCACCTGATCCGCACGGTCGATGACCTGTCGGATGTCATCGCACGCCAAGACCGCGAGATTGACCGCCTGCGCCTGCGGGTCGAGATGCTTCTCACACGCGAAGCGGCGAGGCAGGGCGAGAGCGACGGCGGCGTGATCCTAGGCGACGAGCGCCCGCCGCATTATTAGATTTCTTCCACCATCACCACGCCGGTCAGGGTCTTGATTGCCCCCTTGATCTGCGGCGTCACCGGATATTCCGCGCCGCTGTCGATCTCGACCTCACCGGGCAGGCCTGCCCCCATCAGGCAGAAATGGATCGGACCGGGGCGCGCCCCGCGCGCGGATTGGCTAGCCCCCTGCAACACCGCAGCGACCGAACCAATCGCCCCCGGCTGATCCACGAAAATCCGCAGGCCCACCGCGCCAGCCCCTGCCACCATCCCATCAATCGGTTGTACGGCACGACAGAGAAGTTTCAACTGATCGGCTTCCATCGTGGCTTCTGCGGTGATTACCACCTGTGCGCCCGTCTCGAGAAACTCGCGGCACTTCTCAAGCGTATCCGAGAATATCGTCACCTCGAAGCTGCCGGTGGTATCGCTGAGCTGCGCAAAGGCAAATCGGTTGCCGCGCGCCGATTTCCGCTCTTGTCGCCCGGCGACAACGCCGGCCATCTTGACCAGTGCCGGACCGCGTTCGGCCTGCGCTGTCACCTCGTCCAGCGTCTTGACGTCCTGCCGCCGCAGCACAGTCATGTAGTCGTCAAGCGGATGCCCCGAGAGGTAAAAGCCCACGGCCTTGAATTCCTCGGTCAGTCGTTCGGCGGGCAGCCAATCGTCAACGGGCGCAAGGCGCGGCTCGGGTAGATCATCTCCCGCCTCGCCAAAGAGCGAGACCTGATTGGAATTCTTCTGCTCGTGGATCGCCGCTGAATAGCTCATCAGCGCCTCGATACTCTCGAACACGCGGCGGCGGTTGCGGTCGAGCGCATCAAACGCCCCGGCGCGCGCCAGCATTTCGAGCGGGCGCTTGCCCACCCGCTTGAGATCGACCCGCTGCGCCACATCGTAGAGCGTAGCAAAGGACCGGTCGCTCCGTCCTGCCGTGATCAGCTTCATCGCCTCAACACCCACATTCTTGAGCGCGCCAAGCGCGTAGTGCAGCACGCCATCCCGCACGTCGAACGTGGCCTCGGAGTGGTTGACGCAGGGCCCGGCCCAATCCAGACCCAGCCCCTTTTTCACCTCTTGAAAATATACCGCCAGCTTGTCGGTCAGGTGGATATCGCAATTCATCACACCGGCCATGAACTCGACCGGGTGATTGGCCTTGAGCCAGGCAGTCTGATAGCTGACCACCGCATAGGCCGCCGCGTGGGATTTGTTGAACCCGTAGTTGGCGAACTTCTCAAGCAAGTCAAAGACTTCACTGGCCTTTTTCTTGTT
>Ga0209345_10001322_pt1 | contig 29756 bp, 31 predicted proteins | sample Cruoilmetagenom7_FD_187294 | JGI IMG/M metagenome (GOLD analysis project Ga0209345, IMG submission 187294) | Oil polluted marine microbial communities from Coal Oil Point, Santa Barbara, California, USA - Sample 7 (SPAdes) (version 2) | ecosystem: Environmental > Aquatic > Marine > Oil seeps ...
GTTACAACGAGGGGGCCGAGTTGATCGATGCCGCACAAGGGGCCGTGCGAGACAGGTTCCGCCCGATTTTCCTGACCTCGCTGACCACGGTTGTTGGTCTTGGCCCGCTGTTGTTTGAGACCAGCACGCAGGCACAATTATTACTGCCGATTGTAGCCAGCCTCGCGTTTGGTTTAACAACGGCCACGGTTTTGGCCTTGTTCGTGACACCAGCGATGTTTCTGATCCTGCACGATATGGGCGTGATACGTCGCACGCCATCCAAACCGGAAGACGCGTAATCGGACACGACCCTTGACGATATACTGCAAACTCATAGAGCGACGGAACAGCGCAAGGCTGACTATGAAGACGCCGACGCCTAGTCCGGTCATCAGCAAGAGTTGCGGCCAGACAGCCATGTCTGATGCAGATCAAATCAGGTAAAGAAACGAATTGGACGACCCCTCAACACCTTCAATTTCCTTTTAGATTTTGGTAAAGATCATTAAAGTCCTTTCGCAGGTCGGTGTAAATTTGGTTTGTCGCCGGATCAGGAAGGTAGTCCGATGTTGTATGAACCATTGCAGCTGCCCCTTCTGCAACCCGCGAACTGTTATTGAACAAACTTAACACGGCAGGTTTTTCGCCTGGAACCACAATTGAAATCAGTAGTCGCGAAGGCGTCTGCGCTGCCGCTGCTGCCGGACTCGGGTTGGCAATTATTGCGTTGGACGAAATTATTGACGGTTATGATCTTAGGGTTGTGCGAATTAAAGGGCTTCAAATATTTGGCCAAGCCCATGCTATTTCGTTGAAAGAGTGTGGATACACAAAGCAGATCTCAGCTTTCATTGGAATAATTGAGAACGTGAAACGGCAATAGAACCGTGGGCACCGGTATTGGTCCTGTCGCCTTAAGGCCGCTCCAGGTGCTCAATTATACGGCGATCCTTTACCAACTTATCGTCAACCCGGCATCTTCTAGCTGCTCCATATCTGGCAGGTCGAGATTGATGTATTCTTTTGAGCTTCTGTTTTCTGGTTCTCGAAGGTGCGCGCCTTTAGCTTGGGTCAGATGACCGCTCTCCAACAGTCCATTCATGTGTTTACTAAATCAAACGATTGATTTAATTTGGCCAAACTCCACCAACGAGGTCAAGATGGTAAGGAATGAACAAAAAGGTAAATCTACTCGCGATGCGATGATAAACGCCGGTTTGCGCCTGTTTGGCGAATCCGGGTATGACGCGACATCTACGCGACAGATTGCACTGGCAGCTGATGCTAATATTTCTGCTATTTCATATCATTTTGGCGGCAAAGAAGGCCTGCGGTTGGCCTGCGCGGAACATGTAGCTAAAAACCTAACAACAACAATTACCACATTAGCTGCAATCGAGAGCCAGACCCCTGAAGAAGCCGCTATTGAACTTGAACGCATTGTGTCGGGGCTTGTTCAAATGTTGTTATTGCAGCCGCAAGCCAAAACGATGTCGCAGTTCATGCTGCGAGAAGTTGCACAAGCTGAAGAGGTGTTAGATATCGTTTTTCCGAAATTTTTTGAGCCAATTCATAAATCAATATGTCAGTTGTGGGCGCAGGCAACTGGGCAAGATGCGGACAGTGATGTCGTTATGCTGTCCCTTTTTGCTGTGGTCGGACAAGTTATTTATTTCAGAGTTAGCCAGGAAATAGTCCGCAGGCGACTGAAGTGGGACAGTATTGGGCCCACCGAAGTAAAGGCGATTGAAAGCGTTATCCTAACAAATCTTCGCGCAACACTTGAAGTTGCAAAGAAAGGGTCAAGCCAATGAGTTTTCTCTGTTCCATACCGTTGGTCCATTCACTTTTATCGGCCTGCCTAGCCCCGCTCCCGCTGGCAACTGGATACGTCGAAGGCGAGTACATTTTGCTGGCACCAATCGAGATTGCGCAGATATCCGATGTGACTGTTAAGCGAGGGGACTTAATCATTGCGGGCCAAGAATTGACCGTGCTGGAGCATCGCGATGCCGAAATTGCTGTCTCCCAGGCACGGGCAGCACTATCCCTTACCAAGAGTAAACTGGCGGATATCTCGCAAGGGCGCCGGCCACAGGAAATTGCTGTCATTCAGGCGTCGCTGCGCTCGGCTATGGCCCAAGCGGCCGAGGCAAAGCGCGAACTGGAGCGGGAGGGGGATCTGGTTCGCCGCGGGACAATTCCACAATCGAAATTCGATTTGGCAAAAACCCAAAGCGAAGTTGCCGATGCACATGTGGCCGAGCTTGAGGCCAATCTGGCCGTTGCAAAATTGCCCGCGCGTGCCGATGCAATTGACGCTGCGCAAGCCAGTGTTTCACAGGCCAAAGCTGTGTTGGAGAATGCACTTTGGCGGTTATCAAAACGTACGATGGTGGCCAGCAGTGACGGCACTGTGATCGACGTTATCCGTAGTGCGGGCGAAATCGCAGGCCCGCAAGCACCGGTGCTGTTGGTGCTCCCAAACGGGGCGATCAAACTGCGTTTGTATGTAGCTGAAAGTTATCTTTCCAGCATTCATCTTGGAGCAAGTTTGGCGGTGGAATGCGACGGCTGCGCAGGCGGCATAACTGCGACAGTCAGTTACATTTCGGCGGGACCTGAATTCACCCCTCCAGTGATTTATTCGCTCGAGAATCGGCAGAAACTTGTCTATTTGCTCGAGGCGCGTTTGGCGGCGGACAGTGCCCTGAAACCCGGGCAGATTGTCAACGTCGATTTGCTTGAGGCCACAAAATGAAAGCCATCGACGTTCACGGGCTGGTAAAGCGTTACGGCGATAAAACAGTCGTCGACAATGTATCCATGTCCGTTGAACAGGGTGAAATTTCCGGATTTCTGGGGCCAAACGGATCGGGTAAAACCACCACGATCCGGCTCATGTGCGGGTTGCTGACGCCGAATGCTGGCGGAGGAACTGTGTTGGGAATGGATCTGTACCGCGATCAGCTAAAGATCAAGCGCGAGGTCGGCTATATGACCCAGCGGTTTTCGTTTTACGAGGATCTGTCGATCGAAGAAAACCTGATGTTTGTGGCGCGGCTTTACCTGCTTAAACCAGCACGGCAGGTTGTGCGCGACACACTGGAAGATTTAGGCTTGTCGGCACGGCGCGGGCAACTGGCTGGGCGTCTTTCCGGTGGCTGGAAACAACGGTTAGCGCTGGCGGCCTGCATCATGCACAAACCCAAACTGTTGTTGCTGGACGAACCCACCGCCGGCGTAGACCCCAAGGCGCGGCGGGAATTCTGGGATGAAATTCACGCGCTGGCTGCGGACGGTGTGACTGTGCTGGTTTCGACCCACTACATGGACGAGGCCGAGCGTTGCCACCGGATAAACTACATTTCCTATGGAAAATTACTGGCCAGTGGCACGGTTCAGGATGTTGTTGATAACGCAGCCCTCACAACGATGGTTGTTGAAGGGAAAGATGTGAATGTGGTTGCCAGAATATTGGCAGGTCAATCTGGCGTCGACCAGATTGCCCCTTTTGGTAACAAATTGCATGTGGTCGGACAGGATGGCGCAGCACTTAAGAAATCTGTTGCGGCGGCGGTTAAGGCTCTGGATGTAACCTCGCATCAGGGGAAAACCAGTTTGGAAGATGTGTTCATCCAATTTATGTCAAAATCACAGGATAATATGGCATGAAGGGCTGGTTTTCCTTCACCCGGTTGAGCGCAATGCTGATCAAAGAATTGATCCAGATGCGCCGCGACCGGATCACTTTTGCGATGATGCTGGGAGTGCCGTTGATGCAGTTGGTTCTGTTTGGCTTTGCCATTAACAATGACCCCAAAGAATTGCCCGCCGCACTGGTGACCACCAGTCAGGACAGATTTACGCGAGCTATGGTCTCGGCATTGGAAATTACTGGATATTACCGATTTAATCACGTGGTCGATAGTCAGGTCGAAGCGGAAAAACTGATTGAGGACGGCACGGTATCCTTTGTTGTGACCATCCCGTCGGATTTTACCAGACGGGTGTTAAAAGGCGAGCACCCACAAATATTGATCGAGGTTGACGCGACCGATCCTGCCGTGGCATCTGGCGCGATATCAACCCTAAGCACTGTCGCCACCCAAGCCCTGACCCGCGAGTTGGGAGCTGATGTAAAAGCCGCAGATCAGGCTGCACAACGGTTAGAGGTGGTGGTCCATCGACGATATAACCCCGAAGGCATCACCCAGTATAATATCGTACCCGGCCTGTTGGGGGTGATTTTGCAAATGACCATGGTGATGATGACCTCGATGGCCCTGACCCGAGAAATCGAGCGCGGCACGATGGAGAACCTGCTGGCGATGCCCGCCAACCCGCTAGAGATTATGTTGGGCAAGGTGATCCCTTTTCTGATTGTCGGTTCGGTACAGGTGGCGGTGGTTTTGATGGCGGCAAAACTGCTGTTCGGGGTACCGTTTGTTGGCTCAATGTCGCTATTGCTCAGCGGCATTTTCATCTTTGTCTTTGCGCTTGTTCTGCTTGGCTATGCCTTCTCGACCTTTGCAAAGACCCAAATGCAAGCCATGCAGTTGACGTTTTTTTATTTTCTACCGTCCTTGTTGTTGTCTGGGTTTATGTTTCCGTTTCGCGGCATGCCGGTTTGGGCGCAGTACATCGGTGAATTGCTCCCCCTGACACATTTCCTACGAGTCATCCGCGCCGTGATGTTGAAAGGGGCTGATCTTGACGCCGTCAGCCACTCAATGGCTGCGTTGATTTTGTTCGCTTTTGGGTTTGCCTTGCTGGCTTTGCTGCGGTTCCGTCGGACGCTTGATTAAGCATGCAGGCGCTTACGATCCGCTGCTAATATCCGAGCGGTTTTGACAACTTATATTTCAAGCTTCATCAAGCGTGGCGGCTATGAGTTCCCCAAGCCCCACAACTTCGTAGTCCAACTCGTTTTCATCCAGCCCGTCTTCGAATACTGTGCGGCAGTTGGCGCAGGGCACCACGACCACTTCCAGCCCGTCGATCGCGTTCAGCTGGTCTGCTTTGCAGGAAAAGGCAGCAGCTTGCAGCTCCGCAGCACGCGGGTTGGCCGAAACACCGCCGCCACCGCCACAACACAGATTGCCCAGACCTGCCCCATCCATTTCAATAAAATCAGAGCTGGAATCATTCAACAATCTACGTGGTTCTTTCATCAATCCACCACGGCGAATAATCTGGCATGGGTCATGCAGTGTCATCTTGCGCCCGTCTTTCGCGCCGGCCGGAATATGGCCTTCGCGGCGCAACTGATCCAGCAGTTCGATAATATGGATCACCTCGAATTTAAAGGGCCGCCCAACTAAATTGGGACCGGCCCAACGGATCGCGCCATAGGCGTGGCCACATTCGGGGCTAATCACATACTTCACGCCCAGCTCTTCTGCGGCATCCACCACACGTTCGACAATCTCTTTAGCCAGCGGGCCAGATCCAATCTGCACCCCGACGTTTGTGGCCTCATAGGCCTTGGTGGAAATCGTCCAGCTGAGCCCCGCTTTTTTGAACAACTTGGCATAGGCACCGATGATTTCGGGATAGCCCATGACCTCCATCGCCGACAGGATCGCCATATAATCGGCACCCTGTTTGTCGACCTCGATTTTGATGCCGGTTTCTTTTTCCTGATGGCCAATTTGCGCCATCAAGGCCTTGGGGGTGATCCCCATCGGGCTGCTGGTTTTTTTGACAAACTCAACCGACCGTTTCAACCCATCAGGCACGATTTCTGCCGCTGCATAGCCTTCGCGCATCTTGCGGATCGTGCCTGCAATGTCGATGCCCATCGGGCAAGCCATCGTGCAGCGCCCGCACATGGTGCAACTGTCGTAAACCAGTGGTTCCCATTCGCGCAACTCTTCTTCGGTGACCTGTGCCGGTGCCAGCCCGAACATTTTGCGGATCCCCGACAGCGGTGCCTTATCGCGCTTATAGGCCTTTACCATCGGAAGCAGTTTATAGGTCGGCGTATATTTCGCATCCCCGGTGGCCATATAGAAATGGCAGGCTTCGGCGCATTCCCCGCAATGGACGCAGGCCTCAAAGAATGAGGCGACTTCACCATCGGTTTGTTCCAGAAACTTTTCTACGGCAATTTCAGATTTAGTACTCATGGGTTCATCCCCTTACGGCCATAGGTCGCACCGGTGTGACCGCGCGATAGAACAAAGGTAAAGGCGTGCATCAGGCGACTAAACGGAAAGTAGATCAGCCAAATGTCTACCAACAGCATATGGGTCGCTCGCAAGGCAATGTGGCTCTCCTGAAGGGCAAAACATCCTGACAGCATAACAAGGAAAGTCAGCCAAGTGCCCACATGATCATCCCAATCGGAAATCAACCGCATGACTGGGTCGGAAATACGACGCACCCACAGCACAATTAATCCAGCAAAGGCCAGTTCCGCCACAAGGATAAACCCCCAACGCGGCAAAGCGGGCCACGAAAAGCCAAAAATGCGTGTGTCGAAAAATGCGATGTGCGGAGCGGCAAAAAACATCAGCGCAAACAAACCCAAATGGAAACTGTAACCGCCAAGGATATGAACCCATGTGCGTCGGGCAAACATAGCGCGCGGGAAAAAGTGACGCAGGTTCCCTTTAAAGAATCCCGCAACTGCCGACCCTTTGGGTGGCGATATATCTTTGCGTCGGCCAAGCCGGATCAATCCAATCATGCGCCACAGTCCGGCCAAAATGAAAATGCCAATGGCGATGTAAAACAGCGGCCCTTCAACGAATTGCAAGAAACTCATGACGGTGCCTCCTCATTTGCCGGTTTTCCGGTCGCTTCCTCATACCATAAATCGTGGTGTTCTTTGGCCCAGTTCTCGTCAACTTCGCCCTTTAGCATCGAGTCAATCGACCCCTCCATACCAATGGTGCCAACATAGATGTGGCCGATCGCGACTGATATCAAAAGGATCGCCCCACCAGCATGTAGGATCGTTGACAGTTGCAGCCAGCGGAGGTCATCAAATAACCACGGAAATTCCAGCGCGATACCGGTTGCCGACATCACGATCCCGACAAGGATCACCATCCAGAACCACGATTTTTCGCCAAAGTTGAATTGGGATGAGCTGACATGCCCGCCAAAAAAACCACCCAGTTTGAATATCCATTTCAGATCGACGATCTGAAAGAAATTGCCACGTACGAATTTAATGAACATCCACAGTAGCGCCAGAATGAACAGCGGCCCAAATAGGTTATGCCCCTGCAATGACGCGCTGGTTAGGATAGAATTTGCGGATTTCCCTAGATAAGGCGCGATCAATGGGCGACCCAACAGGATAATCAATCCAGTCAGCGCCAGAATGATAAAGACCCCAGCCATAAACCAATGCGCCACCCTTTGGGTTATATCAAAGCGCGGCAGGGTGTTACCTGATCGTCCACCAGTGATGCGCATTTTGCCTTTGATCAGGTGATAAAGCAGCAATAGGCCAATCACAGCGACGGGGAACCAACCCGCATATTTTCGGATATAGTTTTCACGTAAACTTCGCCACAGCTGACCTGTCCGTGTCATGTGGGCGCTGTCAGTTGGGGAGGAAAAAATATCGGTGGGGCTTTCACCACGATAGGCGCGCCAGAAACCAGAATCCGAGGTTGCCCCAAGTGGGCCTAACGGACCATCAATATTTGGCACCATCGATACAACACCATCCTCAACACCAGTCGGATGTTCGACAAGCTCACCTTTTTGGCGCGCCATGATGTCTTCAAGCGTTTGCCCGCCATTTTGAGCGACGGCAGAAAGGCCGCTGCTTAGCAAAAGGCACATTGCTAAAACAAAGGCGAATATTGGGCGCATCATCATTAGAATGCCTCAAACAGATTTGGAAAATTGCAGGGCGGCGATATTGGCCGCCCTGCTTTTGCTATGCTTGGAGAGGGCTTTCACCCCAACCTTGGGCGTTAGCCACCCTTTTGGTTATAGGCAGTGCCCCAACCCCAGGCACCTGAGCCAAAGCCGCGCGCAACCACCCGTTCGCGATAAATGCCGGAAACCACATCCCCGTCACCTGCGAGCAGAGCCTTGGTTGCACACATCTCGGCGCAGATCGGCAGCTTGCCTTCCGCAATACGGTTGCGACCGTATTTTTGGAATTCTGCCTGCGAATGATCCTCTTCGGGACCACCGGCGCAGAAGGTGCATTTGTCCATCTTGCCGCGCGACCCAAAATTGCCTGCTTGCGGATACTGCGGCGCGCCAAACGGACACGCATAAAAACAGTAGCCACAGCCAATGCACAGATCTTTGGAGTGCAAGACGATGCCATCGGCTGTTTGATAAAAACAGTCGGTTGGGCACACGGCCATGCAGGGCGCATCAGAACAATGCATGCAAGCCATCGAGATTGAACGTTCGCCAGGCTTCCCATCACCGATGGTGACAACCTTGCGGCGGTTGATGCCCCAAGGCACCTCGTGCTCGTTTTTGCAGGCCGTTACACAAGCATTGCATTCAATGCAGCGTTCCGCGTCACAGAGAAATTTTACTCTAGCCATTTCTCAATCCTCCTTATGCTGCAGTGATTTTGCACAGAGTCGCTTTAGACTCCTGCATCTGGGTTACGATATCATAGCCATAGGTCTGTGCGGTGTTGGCGCTTTCGCCCAATACGTAAGGGTCTGCACCGTCGGGGTATTTGTCCCGCAAATCCTTGCCCTCAAAGTGACCACCAAAGTGGAACGGCATAAACGCCACCCCTTCGCCGACCCTTTCGGTGACCATGGCCGCAACTTTGACCTTGGCCCCCTCAGCGCCTTCGACCCAAACCTGCTGACCATCACGGATACCGATATTATTGGCGTCGCGTGTGTTCACTTCAACAAACATCTCTTGCTGAAGTTCGGCCAGCCAAGGGTTGGAACGGCTTTCGTCGCCCCCCCCTTCGTATTCCACCAAACGGCCCGAGGTCAGGATAATTGGGTAATCCTTGCTAAAGTCGTTTTTCTGGATCGAGGCAAACAAGGTCGGCAGACGGTAGGACTGCGTATCCTCATAGGTTGGATAGTCCGCAACCAGATCGCGGCGGTTAGAATATAGCGGCTCACGGTGAATTGGCACTGGGTCTGGGAATGTCCAGACCACTGCGCGCGCCTTGGCATTGCCAAATGGCGCACATTCATGCGCAATCGCAACCCGCTGGATACCGCCGGACAGATCCGTTTTCCAGTTGGTTTTTGGTCCGGCAACAGCGTCAATCGCCGCGCGTTCCTCCGCCGTCAATTCGCCATCCCAGCCAAGATCCATCAGCATCTGCATGGTGAATTCAGGATAGCCATCCTTGATATCCGACCCTTCAGAATAAACGCCCTCGGCCAACAGGTTCACCCCGTCGCGTTCCACACCGAAACGGGCGCGGAAGGTTAGGCCACCTTTTGATACGGGTTTAGACATATCATATAGGTTCGGCGTGCCTGGATGGCCCATTTCAGCAGTGCCCCAACATGGCCACGGCAATCCGTAATATTCGCCATCGTTCGGGCCGCCAATGGCCTGAAGGGTGGTTCTATCAAACGTATGCTGGTTCTGCATGTGCGATTTGATCCGCTCGGGCGAACAACCTGTGTAGCCAATGGTCCACATGCCGCCATTAAACTCGCGGGTGATATCCTCGACATTTGGCTGGTTTTCACCATCCATAGAAATGTTGCGGAAAAACCTGTCTGCAAAGCCGAACTTGTTGGCGAACATCGCCATGATATCGTGGTCCGGTTTACTTTCAAAAACGGGCTCGACCACTTTATCGCGCCACTGGAACGACCGGTTGGAGGCTGTTACCGAGCCGCGTGTCTCGAACTGCGTCGAGGCCGGCAACAGGTAAACGCCATCCGTGCGATCATGCAGTACAGCAGAAACCGTTGGATAGGGATCAACCACGACAAGCATGTCGAGTTCTTCCATCGCGGTTTTCATTTCCTTGCCACGGGTTTGCGAGTTCGGCGAGTGGCCCCACAGAACCATTGCACGCACGTTATTGGGCTGATCAATGTTGTCCTTGTCTTCCAGAACACCATCAATCCAGCGGCTTACCGGAATACCCTTGAGGTTCATCAAGGATTTCTCCTTGCCATCTGCGGCGGTGATATTGTCGAATCGGCCCTTCAACCAATCCATATCCTCGCCCCAGGCACGACCCCAATGCGCCCACGATCCTGCAGACAAGCCATAGTAACCAGGCAGGCTGTGCGACAGAACGCAAACGTCTGTTGCACCTTGAACGTTGTCATGGCCGCGGAAAATGTTTGTGCCGCCGCCAGAAACGCCCATGTTGCCAAGGGCAAGCTGCATAATGCAGTACGCGCGGGTGTTGTTGTTACCTGTCGTGTGTTGCGTGCCACCCATGCACCAAATCAATGTGCCGGGCCGGTTGTTGGCCATGGTGCGGGCCACGCGTTCCATTTGCGACCCCGGTACACCTGTGACGCGCTCAACTTCTTCGGGGTTCCACTTGGCAACTTCGGCTTTGATCTCATCCATACCGTAAACGCGGGTGCGAATGAATTCTTTGTCTTCCCAGCCATTTTCAAAAATGTGCCACAGGAAACCCCAGATCAGCGCCACGTCTGAACCCGGGCGGATACGCACAAATTCGTCAGCATGGGCTGCGGTGCGGGTAAAGCGTGGATCACAAACGATCAAGGGCGCATTATTCTGTTCTTTGGCTTTCATCAGGTGAAGCAGAGAAACGGGGTGCGCCTCGGCGGGGTTGCCACCGATTACCAACATCGCCTTGGAGTTATGGATGTCGTTGTAGCTGTTGGTCATGGCACCGTAGCCCCATGTGTTGGCCACACCTGCCACAGTTGTCGAGTGACAAATCCGTGCCTGATGGTCCACGTTATTCGTGCCCCAGTAAGCAGCGAATTTGCGGAACAGATAAGCCTGTTCATTGCTGTGTTTTGCTGACCCCAGCCAGTAAACAGAATCCGGCCCGCTTTCTTCGCGGATTTTCATCATGCCGTCGCCGATCTCGTCGATCGCCTGTTCCCAGCTGATGCGCTTCCATTCACCACCCTCTTTTTTCATCGGGTATTTCAGGCGGCGTTCGCCATGCGCGTGTTCACGCACCGACGCGCCCTTGGCACAATGTGCGCCCAGATTAAACGGGCTGTCATAGCCGGGCTCTTGCCCGACCCAAACGCCGTTATCAACTTCGGCGATCACTGTGCAGCCTACCGAACAGTGGGTGCAAATAGATTTAATTGTTTCAATCGCGCCTTCTACCGCTTGTTGCGCAGAGGCTTTAGTGACAGTGCCACCGGTTGCCGTAATCGCTGCAAGCCCGCCAATGGCAAGCCCTGAACCGCGCAAAAATGAACGTCGGTCCACTGATTTTTCAGCGACATTTGATAGGAGGCTGGTCCGTTGGGAGCGTCTCGCAACCCCATTGGTCTTTTTCCTAAGCATGTGTTTCTCCCTTGCTGTGACTGACTTTCGCCTGTCGTGCTTGGTTGATGTTAAGTAGAACCGCTGGGCGTCTCGCAACCGTTGGCTCTGTCGAAAACTGTATTGCTAGAACTTCGCGCTCTCAAAATAGGCGCGTGTATGTGCCGTATCGCGCAGGCCGCTACCTTCTTGCTCCAGCTCCGCGGCATGCGCCTCGGTTCCGGTCAATGCCACCGCCGCAATTGCAGCTGGTGCCGAAGCGGAAGCGAGCTTTAGAAAATCACGCCGGCTGGCTTGGTCTTCTTTTGTCTGCTTACTCATCCGTTTTCCTCCTTTGTTGTGCCCATTTTCTGAGCGATTAATGGCTTAACTTTTGTTCATTCGAAAGGCTTCGCGTTCGATCTCCATAAAGGCCTTACCGGCGGCCCCCACGGATGCGTAGAAAACCGAATTTTTAGCCGCTTCCAAATCTGTGAAGAAATGTGTGGCCCACGGGCCTATGTGTTTGTTGAAATACGCTGTCTGGCGATCAATCGGTACAGGATTGCCGAACCGTCCCAAAATCATACCCGCCATCATTTCCAACAGGCTCGCAATGTTGTCTTCAGGCTCAAACACATTCGGCGCCCGTGCAATCCGCAGCGCGATCATATCCTTACGAAGCGCCGCCAACGGCTTTTCATTCAAAAATCCGGTTAGATAATAGCTGGCATAGGGCAGCAGCTCACCCCGTCCAAGACCGATGAAAAGTGCGTTAAATTCGCTTTGCGCTCCGGCCTCTTTGGTAACGGCCGCAACCCGCGCCATGGCTTGAATCGCAGCGCCCAGATCGCTTTCATCCCCACTTAGAACAGCGGTTTGCTTCAACAGCTCTTTGCTGGGGGGGCCAGACAATAACAGCGCCAAAAAGTCATATAAATCAGCGCGCAGCTTGTCTTCTTCGTTTACACCAGTTTTTGGGGCCGTCGCGGTCATTGCAGTTTGGTTCCTTTATGAACTGACAAATTCAAAACGCAATTTGCGTCGAATAAAAGGGGTCGTATCGTTTGTTTCTGCAAGGAAATCGACTGACGCTTCTATCTCGGAAATTTCTTCTGATTCATCAATCTCTGCATCGGCTTGCTCGCTCACAGATAGCACAACCGTATCATCTTCGTCAGAATTTTCAATGATTTCGACATCGTCCTCTTTGGCCTTCTCTTGGCGTTCCATTTCCTCGATGTGTTTCAGCATGCCCTTGCCGACCTGATAGGTGGTTTTGATCACCACCCCTAATTTTGATTCGGCGGCAAAATCCTCGCCATAGTCAACAAGGTTATCAACATTCGCCAGTACCGGATTGCTGAGCCACAGTTTTCGCAGAGCCCGTTTGCGAATCCGCTCGGGCACGGCTTCCTTCATGAACACCGAAAAATCGTCGCCTTTTTTCAGGCTGTCGGGATCAGGCAATTCCAGCTCTGCCAAAATTTGCGCGTCGGTTTTCTCTTCAAGCTCGGCATGTTCTTGCGCAACTGCCGCGTCTTGAAGCGCTTTGGCATCAGCCTCGGCCTCGGCCTTTACCGCCGCCCGCCGCTGCGACCATCTATTTTGTGTTGCGCTCAATGGATCGTCTCGGTTTTGTTGTTACGCGGCGCTCGATAAACATCGCTATCTTGTACAACCCTTGCGTCACCAATGCCATCCTCAACGCGATCTATGCGCCGTTTGTCACGCTTGCGTTTCACAAATACCTCGTGCTCGTGATGTTTTTGAACAAACGCGTTGACCCAACCAGCCAAACCGCTCGGCATTGGCACAAGTTCGACAATATCCTCGCCATTATCCGCGTAGTCCTGCGCGTCATAGGGCGAAACCGTTGCCAACAGCACCTCGACATCTTGATCCGCATCTGGATCGATGCTCTCGCGCAGTATCACATAAACTGAAGGAACACGGGTCGAGAGGCCGGTTAAATACGCCTCGGTGTCTGTGCGAAATAACTCCAAATTTACGGTGGCTGCGTGATACTCGACGACATCTTCGGTGCGCCGCAATTCTTTCCAGTCTTCTTGCGCCGCGCCGGGCAGCACGGCGACAACCTTCCAGTTCCATTTTGCCCATCGTGTGACACCCGGTGATTTCCGGATGATGATTCCTAACGGCATAGAAATGCTATGCGGCTGCATGTTGCGGCTTTCCTTTCCCGGCTTCGAACGCCGAATCCATTTAGGGGATCTTGCGCATCGAATATCTTAGTCTAGGCTGAGTGGTGCCAACTTTTCAAAGAAAAAATTCGATCACACGATGCTGTCAAACCGCGGCTAACATTCAGATAATTCCCAACTTGTTTATATTCTCGTATATATTATTGAATTTTCAGCCAGATAAATCGGGTAACCGCACCATAAATAGCTTTCAAGGTTTCTTCTGAATTGGCTTTACGGCACCACAAATAGGTGGATATGTGAAACGGGATCACCTAATTGTTGGTGGAACAAAAGCTAAAAAATTGGGGCCGGAACATGTCTAAGACACTAATTTTATGTGATTGTTTAGGTAGCCAGCCGATCAACAAAGATGAAATTTCCAACGCTTGCCAGATGACATGCTCGCGTCTTTATACAAACCTTTGCGGCACCCAAGTTGAAGACGCTGCAGCAGAAATCAGCACCGGTAACTCTGTAATTGCGTGCCAGCAAGAGCAGGCGCTTTTTACTGAACTCGCCGATGAGGTTGGCGCGCCCGCCCCCGATTTCATTGATATCCGCGACCGTGCCGGATGGTCTGACGAGGCGGCTCAAAGCGCGCCCAAAATGGCGGCACTGATCAGTGATTCAATGCTCCCTCAACCTGCATTGAAAACGGTTGATGTTACATCCGAAGGCCAGTGCCTGATCATCGGGTCAGCCGAGGTCGCTCTGCCCGTTGCGGAGCAGCTTTCCGAGGGGCTCAGCGTCACCGCGCTTTTGAATGACACATCCGAGATTCCGATGAACCGGGACTTTGATTTTATCGTTGGGCACATAAAATCCGTGCGCGGAACCTTTGGAAATTTCGCTTTCGTTGTTGATGGGTTGCAACAGCTGGTTTCTGGTGGCCGAGGCATGTTTGAAATGACACCACCGGTTGATGGCGGGCAATCGAACTGTGACATCATTTTAGACCTTAGCGGGAACCAAGCCCTGTTCCCTGCCCCGCAAAAACGCGACGGATATTTGAAGGCCGACCCGCGTGACCCAAACGCCGTGGCAAAGGCCACATTTGATGCCGCACAAATGGTCGGAACCTTTGAAAAGCCATTCTATATCAAAGTTGAGGACCACCTCTGCGCCCATTCCAGAGCCGAAATCACCGGCTGCACAAAATGTCTGGATATCTGTCCGACAGGAGCAATATTGCCCGATGGCGAGCATGTTAAAGTCGATCCAATGGTCTGTGCGGGGTGTGGGGCTTGCGCCTCGCTTTGCCCGTCCGGGGCCATTACCTATGACGTCCCCCCAACGGCGTTTATTTTCAAGCGCATCCAGAACTTGGCTGAACGTTTCAAAGCCGCGGGCGGCTCCGCGCCGCGCCTATTGGTCCACGATGCCGAATTCGGCGGTGAGATGATCTCGCTTCTGGCGCGCTTTGGACGTGGGCTTCCGGCGGATGTGATTCCGCTCGAAGTGGGTGCCTTGTCGGGCTTTGGCCACGCAGAAATGCTTGCGGCGCTCGGCTGTGGCTTTGTTCATGTCGATGTCCTTCTGGCACCCAAAACCGAACCGGAAACACCGAATTTTGAAGTAGAGTTGGCCCGCACCATTACAGGCAATGACAACATCCGCCTGTTGGATATGAATGATCCAGACGCTCTTGGCGATGCACTCTACAATTATGAAGCGACCAGCGTCACAACCAACACGATCCTGCCGCAAGGCAGCCGCCGCCAAGTCACGCGCCTTGCCGCATCTGCGCTCCTTACGTCCCATGATGCGCCAATTCCCCTCCCCGTACACGCACCATATGGCGCGGTTTTGGTCGATACGGATGCCTGCACCTTGTGCCTGTCTTGCGCAGCCCTATGCCCAACGGGGGCTTTGGCCGATAACCCCGACATGCCGCAATTGCGATTTCAGGAAGACGCCTGTTTACAATGTGGGCTTTGCACCCGTGTTTGCCCCGAGAACGCCATTACATTGGTGCCGCAACTGGATTTGTCAGATCGCGCACTGACACAAACTGTTTTGCATGAAGAAGAGCCTTTTGCCTGTATCGAATGCGGCGCACTTTTCGGGGTTAAATCCACCATAGAAAAGATTACCGAAAAGCTGGCAGGTAAACACGAGATGTTCAAAACGTCTGACACGGCCCGATTGATCCAGATGTGTGACAAATGCCGTGTTGAGGTACAATTTAGCAATACCGACAACCCGTTCCTGGGCGGGGACCGGCCGCGCACTGTCACCACCGAAGATTACCTTAGCAAGCGTCGGGATCACTGATGTTTGAGCGGCGCTCCCAAATCTGCCGGCTGAATGGTCGCGACAAAGGCAAGGATATCATCCAACTCCTCGCTGGAGAGCGCCAGCGGCACGATCGGCGGCGGAAAGGCGGGGTCAAACGGCTCGGTTATGTCGATGATCTGGCTGAACGACGGGTGCGGGTTCAAGATGTAATAAATCTGAAAGCGGTCCTGCCAATCCGGAAATGTCCGCAACAAAGCAAACGACGGGGTCGATCCAATGCCCTTCATCCGGTTTTCCTGACCCACTACATGGCAGCGCCCGCAATTTCGATAGGCAAGCGATTTGCCCGCCACGACATCGCCTTCGAACGCAATTTCAACCTCGAGTGCTTGCGTCGTCGTTACCGCAGTAAAAACCTGCACACCGTCCGCCGAAAACGCATCAATTGTGGCTCGCCCGATCTCGGATACCAACCAATCAGCAAAACGCAAGCTTCTCTTGTCATTGGTGTCCCGCACGGTCACATAATACGAATGACCAAGCCCCAGCATGAATATACGCCCCCCCTTTCCAAGCGGCTTAGCGCGCGTCAACACAAGATCAGCCATGGTCGGGATTTCACCTTCCTTTCCGAGTTCGACCAGATCAAACCTGATCCCCGTTTTCAGCGAAAACCGGGGCAGCAAATACTTCAACATACCGCTTTGCGACAATTCGGGACTGGCGGCGAGTATCGGGTTCCTCTCTTGTGCACGAACATCGCCAAAGACAAAAAACAATGCCGCTATCGATATCAAGACCACACGAACCATATGCAAAAACCCTCCGTCAGATCGGCGTTAACATCGAACGTAGCGGGTGGTTAATTCCCCCGTCAATCCCCATGAAAGGAACACCATGAGCGAAGATTTCAACATGAGTATGCGCAAATTTCTGAAACAGGTTGGCGTTACCTCGCAACAAGCGATTGAGGAAGCCATGCGTAAAACAGGCGATACGGCTGGAAAATCTTTTGACGCCAAAATGGTGCTGACAATTGACGGGATCGAACTTGAACACACCGTTGCCGGAACAATTGCTGGGCACGAAGAATGACTGTTACCCGCGATGACATTCTAGCAGCGCTTCGCAAGATAACAGACCCGAAATCCGGCAGTGACATTGTCACGGCAGGCATGGTCAAGGCGCTGACTGTTGAGGAGGGAGCCGTGCGTTTTGTCATGGAAATTGACCCCAGCGCTTCCACCATCATGACCCCAGTGCGAGACGACGCACAGGCCGCCGTCGAGGCGCTATCGGGTGTAAAATCGGTTACGGTGATGATGACCGCACATAGCGCGCCCAAAGCACCGCCAGATTTGAAATCACACGGCAAACCCCAACCGCAGGGACCGCAGAAGATACCGGGAGTTGACCGGATTATTGCCATTGCATCAGGTAAAGGTGGTGTTGGGAAATCGACAGTTTCCGCCAACCTTGCTGTTGCTTTGGCCGCTGAAGGGCGGCGCGTTGGCCTGTTGGATGCCGATGTTTTCGGGCCTTCGCAACCGCGGATGATGGGCATATCGGGACGCCCGGCTTCGCCCGATGGCAAAACCATTTTGCCGATGCGCAACCACGGCGTAACAATGATGTCGATCGGGCTGATGACCCGAGAAGACGAAGCGGTGGTCTGGCGCGGCCCGATGCTGATGGGCGCGTTACAGCAGATGTTAAATCAGGTCCAATGGGGTGCGCTGGATGTACTGATTGTTGATTTGCCACCGGGAACCGGAGACGTGCAAATGACATTGGCCCAAAAAGCGGAGCTGAATGGCGCAATTATCGTATCGACCCCGCAGGACGTTGCCCTGATCGATGCCCGCAAAGGCATTGATATGTTTAACAAACTTGGCACACCGATCATTGGTATGATCGAAAATATGTCAACGCACATCTGCACGAATTGCGGTCACGAGGAACATACCTTTGGTCATGGCGGGGTGGCCGCAGAAGCCAGCAAAATGGGCGTGCCTTTGTTGGCTGAATTGCCGCTTCATCTGGATATTCGCCTTGCGGCTGACGGTGGCGCACCTATCGTGGCATCCCAACCCGATTCACCCCAAGCACAAGCCTTTCGTACTCTTGCGCGCGGATTAATCAAAGATGGCCACGCATGATCGAAGACCCGTTTGAAGCCCCCGAGCCGCTCAGTTTTCCGCCTTTGTTTCTGGGCCAAGCGGTCACTGGCACGACTGACCCGTTTGAAAAGGCCTGCGCACTGGCAACGCTTGGCTGCGATTCCGGTGTTTTGGTGCACAATGTTACGCCAGATACGCTGCGCGCGGCTATCGTGTTTGCCCCCGAAGTTCCCTTGGAGCAAGCCATGTCGGTTCTCAGCACCTGCGGCGTCGGGTTTCAAAATGCACTAGGTGCCCTCGCGCCGCCTGAAGTGGGCGTGCATTTGAAATGGCATGGCGACATCATGGTTAACGGGGCTACCTGCGGCCGTTTGCGCGTTGCGGCCTCAACCTTGGACCCAATGGCTGAACCTGATTGGATTGTTGTTGGGCTTGAGGTCATTTTGATCCCGCAATCCAACGAAAACCCCGGCGAAACACCAGACGAAACCTCGCTGTTCCAAGAAGGATGCGGCGATGTTTCGCCCCTACGCCTGTTGGAAAGCTGGTCACGTCATACCCTTGTCTGGCTGAACCGGACCGAAAGCGACGGTACCAAAGCGCTTCACGAAGAATGGCGCGGGTTGGCTCACGGCATTGGCGATGAAGTGACGATCTCTGACACCGGTGAGGCACTATCGGGCACTTTCGTTGGCGTTGATGAGCACTTTGGCATGTTGCTGCGTCAAGGTAAGGAAACCCGCCTTATCCCTCTTACATCTCTCATAACCACAGCGGTGTTCTCATGAACCTTGCCCGCGCCATCCATTTTGACGAAAGCGACACACAAGTGTTTCATAGCCCCGCCCGCACCGGTGAATGGGCAATCAGCGGCGGGTTTGAATTTTCCAACTGGGGGCAAGCCGACCTGACAGGCAAGGCACGCCAAGCTTTCTCAAACGGCTGGCTCGGGATCGAAACCTTTGGTCGTGTCACCTTTGTCGCCGTCACCCAAATCGAACAGCCCGAGTTTGACATGCTAGCAGATAGACTGGCCCAGCATTTCGTCACCATTTACGGCGCACCTACATTCGAGCAGGCCCACAGCATCGCACTGGAGGAATTGAACCTGATGGCCGATATGTGTTCAGATCAGGACCCGAACACCTTGCTAACCGTCGCCCGCGCCTTAACCGAAAGCGGTGTGAACGAAACCTACCGGATCATTGAAAGCCCCGAAGCCGGCCTAGAGCAATTCGCCATTCACGCCGATATGGAAGAATAGGCAACTACATCGGATTGGCGTATTTTCGACCGAACTTTCCGACCCAAAATCGGACTGTCTCATGGCTGACAGCGGTCCCCCGTTTGCCAGAAGATCCTCCACATCACGCTGGCTCTAGCTGAAACAGAAGCAAAACCAAACTGCATGTTCAATGATATCGGGTGCAAAACGGTGGCCCTTAAAGCCGGGAACATTTTCGCGGTTTGTCATGGCAGATATGTATAAATGTGATGACTGACCGTCAACTTGACGATACCCTTCGCCTATATCATGGCAACGTTAGAAACCATCACATCGGGCCACCCTGCAGATAAAATCGACGACCTCATACCATGGAACTTCAAACAAACGTCGAGCTGAAATCAGGACGCGCTGTGCGCACCGCTTACGGGTGATTGAGGGAAGAGGTAGATTGGACTTGACCACGCCAGATGGCCCTCCTCAGTTGTAATACGTGCCCAAATGGGAGTGTCACCATCGCTGAGTAAGGGGAGCTTATGGGAGCAATTACCGAAACAATGCGAAAGCTCATCGGGTAAACGAGTAATGGTCACCTTTCGGTCCAGCCCACCTGCATGGAATACCTGCGCGTCTAACGCCATCGAGTTAAGATCAACGTGTCCAGCGCAATGGCCAGCTGTGAATTCAAGATTGGGAGCATCGCCCTCCAGCCAAATATCAAAACCCACGAAGTTTCCTGTGGTCAGAAGATCAAATTCGACCAGATTGGCCGAAGTTTGACGCAACAACCTATCGTGGTTCCATGCGTTGATGGTTTCAAATCTTTTGATTTGCGCGCCACTGATCGCAACCTGCCCGGCCCATGTCGTCTGGCGCCCACGCCCGCGATATTCCGCGCCATGGAAACAAACGCGGTAACGTTGTCCAAGGCTCTGTTCCTCATAAGGGCGATATCTGTGTACCACCTCAGTTCCCCGAAGCAGGTCAATAGACAGAAGCGGCGATTGCGTTATGGTTTCGACGTTTACTTCCACGGTGCTGTCTGGCGTCGCAACGATGTCGCCCATCATTGCGCTGTTCACCAGTTTTGATGCGGCGGGACCAAGGCGGGGATCGGTTTCAAACAATTGCGACGGCGTATCGAATGTGGCCGTTATATCAAGATTCAGACGTCCGCCTGTTGTGCCGTAATGATGGCGACGACGCATGGCATCAAAAATGCCGTCCCGACTAAGTTCATTTGCTAGAAAACAGGTCATACCTCCAAGTGCACCAAAACTGGAAGCACCGGGATGGCTGGCACCCGGACGACCCTTATGTCCGTCAGAGTTACAAACCAGACCGTGGCGATAACCCAGTTCAAAACTGTCCGCCATGATCCACTCAAAAGTACCCCAATCCGAATGGACCTCAAGCGCTGTTCGTGCCAAACCGCCGTCAGCCTGCGCAATATTCGCAGGCCGACCTCCGATATGGGCATAAACCACGCAATCCTCATCCTTTAGGGCTTTGAAAAGCTCTTCGGTCGTGTTCACGTCATCCACAATATCCGAACGATCCAGAAGCAGCGCATGAGAGGAACGCCTTAGCTTGCGCCCTTCATGCCGGAAAAATACGTTATGATCGCCGCCAGTTGGTGTGTTTCCAGACCACTCATAGCCCGGAAACGCCACAAAACTGCCCGACTTGTCAAATTCGGCGGTAATCTCGTTGATTTGTTCCCAGAATGCGTTTTTGATCTGAAAATCGTTTGCCTGATGTCCCATAACATCGAGCATGGCAAGATCGCGACCAAACTCGAAATATTCGCGGATCGGATTGATGCCTACAGTCTCACCGCTCTGGCCGTGCAAATCTCCCCAATACCCTTCCAGCTCACCTTCACGTACGACGAGAGGATTGGACTGAGCCAGCACTTTGCCCTGCTCGTTTGAAACATTAATCCGAATGACACCCGCATCCGTTGCTTTCAGATCGCCAATCCTTAAGGATCGCTGCCCTCTCTCAAAGGTGACGCTCTTTGGCAGATTAGCAACAGGGCCTTCACTCGTGAGGTTAAAAACGCCCTCGATTTGATCCGAAGGATTGCCCCAAAGATCGTCCGCCCGTAAACCGAGCACAAAGGACGCGCCCGGCCGGCGCATCCCCGGCAAGATTGCCCGCCATGTTAAAGGTGCTCCGGGAACGACCGGAACGGCTGGGCGTTCGAGCAATGGAACGTAGTGCCGTGTGGCACAGGCATCGACAAGCACCCTAAACTCATGCGCGCTTTCACAAAATGTCTGCATCCTTAGGCCCGACCCGCCCTGAGACCTATCCCCGAAAGTGACCGTGACGGTGTCACCCTGACGCATGTGTCCTTTTATAAGAGTGATGCACAGAGAACGATCCCATGGACGCTGATGGCCCAACGGTTCCAAATCAATATCAAGTGCAACACCATTTGAGGCAACAGCCGTAACATAGTTCATTGCCGTCGGATCATCGGTTTGCAAGCGTCCGCCATCATTCGTGAACCGCTGCACCACTTTCAGGCCACCGGTGTCGTCCAGCCCAAACTTCCCGACTGTATATATCAATCGGAATGTCTGCATGGACCGGATTTCGACCGGCTCGGTCGGCTCCAGACGCGCAGTCCCATAGTCTGAAAGTTCTTTTCCAGGCTGCGCGATCGGCCAGACATCACCCATTATATGGTCAGGAATAATACTCGGATTTTCTGTCATAGGTGCACCTGTTAGATTTGGTCTTGAACGTTGCATCATTCAGTTTGTTCGGCTTCCATAGCACGCTTTTTGCGTTTCTGGGCGGGGTAGTAGAACCCAAAGCGCCAGACAAAGAACAATGTCAGCAGCGTGAAGGGAAGCGAGAATGGACGCGTGAACAAAACAAAGATGTTGTTGTCATAGAGAATCATTGTTTGACGCAGGGAATGCTCCAGCAACGGCCCAAGAAGGAAACCGATAAATAGGCAAACTAAGGAGAATCCCGTTTTGCGCATAAAGTAGCCGACAATCGCGAATGCGAACATCAACCCTATCTCAAAAAACGATGATGATGGGACATAGACGCCGATAACGCACAGCACAATCACGCAAGATAGGATAATGGGTTTTGGGATGCGCAAAGACAGAACCCAGATAGGGATACCCGCACGACCAACCACCAGATGCACCGCATTTGCAATCAGCATCGAAGCGAAAATGCCATAAATCAATGATCCGTGTTGCTGCATCATAAAGGGTCCGGGTGTCACGCCATGGATCAAGAATGCCCCTATCAGCAAGGCAGCGGCAATGTTGCCAGGGATACCGAGCGCGATAGTTGGTATCAAATTTGCACCTGTAACAGCGCTGTTTGCGGCTTCTGTTGCAGCAATGCCTTCAAGCTTGCCGGTTCCGAACTCTTCCGGGTTCTTCGAGGCGCGTTTGGCCGCACCATAGCCCAAAAATGCAGCGAGAGTTACTCCAAGTCCCGGCAACATGCCGACGAACGTTCCGATGTAAGCAGATCTAAACAATGTCGGAATACAGGCCTTGAATTCCGCCCATGAGATTTTCTGATCTGCTTTGTTATACGGCTTTGGTTTGATGTTTGCGGTTGTCGGGTCGCGCCAGGTATCAAACAACTGGCTAAGAACCGAACTTAGCGCCAGCAGGCCGATGGCTAAAGCATTGAGCGAAATACCATCATAGAGATCAATAATACCGAAGGTCATACGCTGTGTGCCTTCTGCCTTGTCTAACCCAATCGTTGACAAGAAAACACCAACAGCTGCAGCCAGCAATCCTTTGGTTAGCGTATCAGACGACAATCCGGCAATCAGCGTGAAAGCCAACATGCCAACAGCGGTGATTTCGGCCGGACCGAACTTTAAGGCGATTGCAGCAAATGGTGCCGCGAGCAAGATCAGGACAACATCAGAAGCAAAATCACCCCAGACGGAAGAGTATAGAGCCATCCGCATTGCCTTTTCGGGCTTGCCTTGTTGGGCCAGCGGATACCCGTCACGCGTTGTTGCTACGTTTTCCGAACTGCCTGGGGCGTTGAGCAGAATTGCGGGTATGGCCCCACCTGACGTACTCCCTTTGGTGATGCCAATCAGAAAGGCAATCGCCGTAATGGGTTCCATGTAGAATGTCACTGGTATTAGCAGAGTTAACGCGGTAATGCCGCCCACACCGGGCATCACACCAAACAGAATACCAATCGCCACACCGATGATGATAAAGAAGAGGTTTGTGAATGTGAAAGCAACCGTAAAGCCTTCAATGAGTTGTTCAAGCATAGCTGTATCCTTCCGGCAACGGGATCAAAAATTGATCAATGGAAATTGTGGAAGAGGCACCTTCAAAATGTGCCAAAGCAACAATTCCAATGAGAGCGGAAAGGTGATCGCAATTATCACAAGTGAAAGCTTGTGCCGATAACCTGTGAGATAGATCAAAAAGAGCAGTAAGATGGTCGAAGGCAACACAAAGCCCAGCAAACTGAGGCCGAGAACATAGATTGCGGAACCGATCAACACGATCACCGAGTTCACAATTTCGGTGCGGCCAAAGGACAGATCTTCGTTCTCTTCGCTTTCTTCTGCGATAGCTGTTGTCTTGCCTGCCAGAACACGCCAGGCATCCAATGCAACCAAAGCTCCCAGAATCAGCGTGCACCACGCGGCCACACGCGGCATGAAACCTGGAGTCAGGTTTTTGGAACTGTCGTTAGCCCCCGAAACAAATTCCGGTATTAACCATACCAAAGCAATGATTGCAGCTACGGCGGTGATTATCCCGGCCCAAAGGTTGGCCGCCGTTGGAGAGTCGTTGATCGTTGGGTCTGCCATTGTGTTTTCCTCCCAGAATAGGGAACCACGACCTCTTACCAGGGTCGTGGTTCCCTTGGATTACTCTGCCGCCAGTGGCGCCAATTTAGTGCTCATGTCCGCGATCAATGCCGCGACGTCCGCGCCTGACAAGATTTCGACCCTTGATTTTAGACGTTCCTCTACGATGGTTAGAAAATCCGCATCAGCAGCCGCAGTCTGAAGGGCAGCTTCGAGCGTGGCGGCGATATCATCAGGTAGGCCAGCAGGTGCAATTACGCCGATCAGGCTGGGCATGGCCAACTCGTAACCCGCTTCCTTGAATGTCGGTTTGTCGGGATACCCTGACAGACGACTATCGTTCAGCGATGCCAATACACCAATTTGTTCGGCATAGTTGGCATGAATGCCACCACTATAGGACATGATCGCATTGCCAGCCAAAAGGAGCTGCATCGCTTCTGAACCGCTATTTGCGTTGACGGAACGCAGCTCAAGGCCTTCGCGCTCTGCCATGCGGTCAATGAACCGACCACTCATGCCGCCTTGAGTTACAACAGCGGTACCTGGATTGGCTTTTGCATATTCAACAAACTCAGGCAGCGTGCTGAATGGTTGGCCCACTGGTGCCACAAGGGCATTTTGGTAGTTGGCGACCGCGCCGATGAACTGAAAGTCATCTGCACTAAAATCTACATCCACTGCAATCGGGTACCAAGCTGTAATCTCGTCAATACCACCTAGAAGTACGGTGTAACCATCAGCGGCCGAGTTTTTCAGAAAGCTAGCACCGACTACTCCGCCGCCACCCTTACGGTTGACGACAACTACGGGTTCGCCGAGAGCGTTGCCAAGCGCATTGGCAAATACCCGACCCATGGTATCCGTGCTTCCGCCAGCGCCATAAGGAATAATTAGGGTTACGGGTTTTGATGGATAGTCTTGTGCAGTTGCTTGGCCAACGGTTGCCGCTAGTCCCAAAGTTGCGACGGTGCCCGCAATGACCGCGCGCCGTATTTGTCTAAATGGTGTCATGTTTGATCCTCCTGTCAACATGGCTCACCTCCGTTGGTGAACTGTAACGAGTATTACACCGTAGTTATTAATTATCACTAGCAAATGGCAACGTTAATTTAATGCATAAAAAACAAACTTTTACAAGATAGCATTGGGATATTTTGGCCTTTACTTGCGAATTCATCCATTATAACCGTAGTTATTATTCTTGCGTTTTTTCGCAATCTGGACGATGTTTGAAACCGAGGAAGAAGGTTGCACAGAAAATGCAGAACCCAGCCAAAATAGACCTTGAGCAACACAATCAGCAGTCTGACAACGATTTTAGATTGGATGTACTGGTTGACTATTTCAACGCACAGTCACCCAAGGTTCTTAAATCGGCGCGTGTTTACGAAGCTTTCCTGAAAATGATCGAGAACAGTTATTGGACACCGGATGATCAAATACCTTCCGAGCTTCAGCTCAGTGCAATATTGCCAGTAGGTCTTTCTACAGTTCAAACCGCATTGCGCCGCTTGGCCTCGTCTGGACTTATCGAACGCAGGCGAAAAGCTGGCAGCTTCGTATGTCAACCTGCTGCATTTGGACGTGAGCTGGCTAATTTTCTGTTTCTGGGAGGCGACGGTAAAGAGTATTTGCCAGTAACTGATGTGGAACTAGAAGTCTTCGAAACACATGAACAGGGCGCTTGGAGTACCTTTATTGGACCAGCGGCAAGATACGTTTGCATTGAACGGGTAATGAGCATCAACGACGAATTTCGCATTTACAACAAACTCTACCTTGGGGATGCCAAGTTCCGTCCACTGCTTAACTTTGCCAAATCCGACCTTAAAGAACTCAGTTTTCGAATATTGTTCCACGATAGGTTTGGTGCACCACCAATAAGTACGGATCGCAGGGTGCAGTTCACACGATTGACTGACGAAATTGCAAGTAAACTGGAGCGAGAACAAAATGAACCTGCGCTCCTTTATGAAATCAGACAGTTTACAGTGCGAGATGCACCTCTGTTTTTCATGCAAACAATAATTCCAGAAAATGCTAGGACGCTCCGGGTATGCGCGTCGTCTCAATAGTCAGGCAAATGCAAGGCTGAGCATCGAGATCAACCTTGTTTTCATCAAGGTTGAGGGTGTTGTCACGTTAACGCGCCATCATTTGAGAAGACCTGCACTGATTCAACTGATGACGAGCGCGTCCCAAGGTAACTTTGCAGGTTCATTCTCAAAGCTATTTTTTGGCCCTTTGAAGCCAACCGTCGAGTCACATTCCAATTCTCCGCACCAATTCGTCTGTCGGAATTTCTGATTTTTCCTTGAATGCTTTTACTACGAAATATGTGGTGTAACGTTCTACATAGGGGTCGTTGTCGAATAGGACCTCGCAGATGTCGTGAAAATCTTCCATGTCGACGAATGTGCCGATCACGATGGCATCAACATCACCCGTCGTGCCATAGGCGATGTTAATCGCGGGTTCTTTCAGGAGACGCGCCATCAATTCAGCCATTTTTCGCGCTCCGTGGTCTTTTGTGACAACGGATATGACTGCCTTTAACCGGCGTTCCAGTTTTTGCGGGCTGGCAAGAAAAACCGCTTTTCCCAGGTAACCACCGCGCTTGAGAGACTGAACCCGCCGGATGCAGGTCGATGGCGTTGACCCGACAAGATGTGCCAATTGTGCCTGGGTAAGCAATGCGTCCTCTTGAAGGGCATTAAGGATGCGAATGTCGATGTGATCCATCTGTCCCGCCATGAAATTGAAGTTTATGGTGAAAATCACCATTAATTTGATCATTTTGACCATAATCGTCAAGCATGTTCACATAGTATTCTTGAAAGTCGCCCCATGAACACTTCTGGAGAAATTGATGAGCTTTCAAATTGGTATCGGATCCAACATCCGTAAATCCCCCTACTTCGAGGCAACGGTTGCTGACGGGGTTTCATGTTTTTCCGTTTATAACCACATGTACATACCCGCATATTTCGGCGACCCAGATGGCGAATACAAACGTCTGATCGAAGGCGTTGCGATGTGGGATGTGGCGGCACAGCGGCAGGTTGAAATTGCCGGTCCTGATGCGATGGCGCTCATGCAATATCTGACTACCCGTGACATCAGCACGACAAAAATTGGGCAGGGGCGGTATGTGCCTTTGTGTGATCATGATGGCCGATTGATCAATGATCCGGTGTTGTTGAAACTGTCCGAAGATCGCTTCTGGATTTCCATCGCCGATAGCGATATCGAACTGTGGGCCAAAGCCATAGCCGCAGAACGAGGGCTGGATGTCGAGGTTTTCGAGCCTGATGTTTCGCCCATGGCCATACAAGGCCCCAAGGCCGAAGATCTGGCCGCGGACCTATTTGGTGAGTGGGTGCGTGATGTCCGGTATTTCTGGTTTCGTGAGACGGCGTTGAACGGCATTCCGCTGGTGCTGGCGCGATCAGGTTGGTCCAAACAAAGCGGGTTTGAGCTTTATCTTATGGATGGATCGCGCGGCACCGATTTGTGGGAGATTGTCAAAACCGCTGGTACCAAATATGACATCGGCCCGGGTGCACCCAACGATGTTGAACGGGTTGAAAGTGGTCTACTTTCCTATGGGTCCGATGCAAGACACACGCATTTTCCGGCCAATCCCTTTGAACTGGGTCTCGGTAAGCTGGTGGATTTTTCCAGCGGGGATGACTTCGTGGGGCGTGATGCTCTGTTGCAGATCAAGACCGACGGGCCCAAACGCCGCTACACCGGTTTTGTGATCTCTGGCGTGCCCCTCGAAGCTAGCCAGAACCAGAACCCGCTTGTTCAGAATGATAAGACTGTCGGGTTTGTTGCAGAAATGGTTTATTCGCCACGTCTGCGAAAAAATATTGGCATTGGGCTGGTGAATGCCGACATCAATAATGGCAACGACGGGCTGCACATACGTCTGGCTGACGGGGTACGACGGGTCACTCTTGCCAATCTCCCGTTCCTTTGATTAACCTGAAAGGAATTATCATGTGCAGGCAAACCCGCGACATTCTCGAGCGGTTGATTGGTTTTGATACAACATCCAACCGTTCAAATGTCGATATGATGGCCTACGTCACCGACCTTCTGCGCGTGCAAGGCATAGAATCGGTGTCGATCCCGAATGAAACCTTGGAAAAGACTGGCCTGATTGCCACGCTGGGCCCCAATGCTCCGGGCGGGGTTACTTGTCGGGAAACCTACCAAGATGCAGGTGCTAAACGGGCATAAAGGGGCCTATGGATATTCGGTAAAGGTTTCCGGAAAACAGGCTCATTCTGAGTTACTTGAAACAGCACTGTTGCATTAAGTAAGCTACTGGACAATCGGTCTGCCAGTCGAAAATCGATCAGCTTTCCATGTTGATCCACCGCCCGCTAGAGGATATCGTCAAGTTGACGGGTCCTCCTCTCATTTCTAAACATCCATTATGACAAAACCAAAGAATTACCCCGGCTTCAAAGGGCACCGTTTTCCACCAGAAATCATTGAGTACGCGGTTTGGCTGTATTTCCGTTTCAGTCTGAGCTTGCGTGATGTTGAGGACTTGTTGGCGCAACGCGGGATCATTGTCAGTCATGAAACGGTTCGTTTTTGGGTGGCGAAGTTTGGCCGTCAGTATGCCAAATCGATCCGCCGCGACCGACCACAGGTTGGTGACAAATGGCACTTGGACGAAGTTGTGATAGGCATCCGCGGCAAGAAACATTGGCTATGGCGTGCCGTGGATCAACACGGGAGTTCACTAGAGCTTCTGATGCAAAGCCGCCGAAATACGCAAGCTGCCAAGCGTTTCATGCGCAAACTGATGAAGCAATACGGTGTGCCCAGGGTGATGATCACTGATAAACTACGTTCCTACGGCACTGCAAAACGTGATCTGGCCCCTAGACTAGAACATCGCAGTCACAAAGGTTTGAACAATTGCGCTGAGGTTTCGCGCAAGCTGACCCGCCGTAGAGAACGCGTTATGGGTCGGTTCAAATCACCTCGACATGCCCAACAATTTCTATCCGCCCATGACCAAATTAATGTTCTGTTCCGACCTCGCCGCCGTCGCCTTTCTGCCATTTCCTACCGCCATGCCAGATCAGATGCCTTTGCAATTTGGAACGATATTACACGTGATATCGCGGCAGGGTAGATCAGTCTGTTCGCGGAAAACTCAAACTAGCGACAACAACTTGACGATACCCAATATATCCACAGACCTTTCTTAACGATACTCAAATCGTTCCTGGGCTCTTTTTGCACGTCGTGTCAGCTAGTTAGTTGCAAAATCTTAACGCCACATGAGTTAATAATTCTAAGTTTTCCACAAAATCGACGTTCTGGTAATTAAGGGTACAATACTGGAATTAAGGACACAGTATGGAAATAAAGGGCTCAATTCACCATTGAAAACAAAGGGTAATTTCATGCTCGAATCTGATCAATTTGGATACAGTGACAACCGTCTCCATTCATTTTGCAGCGTTATTGGATCAGTCTTGGAAGCCAAAGAGCAAATTCTGGGAACAGGAACAACAGAGTCAATACCACCAGCTCTAGGCAAATGAACGGAAAGGCCGCACCGTAGATCTGAAGCATTGAAATAGATTTTGGTGCCACTCCGCGCATAACGAACAAAAGCAGGCCGAACGGCGGTGTCATCAGGCTGATTTCCATAACGACGAGGAACAGAACGCCAAGCCACAGCATATCAATGCCATGGGCGCTTGCAA
>Ga0209345_10001324_pt1 | contig 29745 bp, 29 predicted proteins | sample Cruoilmetagenom7_FD_187294 | JGI IMG/M metagenome (GOLD analysis project Ga0209345, IMG submission 187294) | Oil polluted marine microbial communities from Coal Oil Point, Santa Barbara, California, USA - Sample 7 (SPAdes) (version 2) | ecosystem: Environmental > Aquatic > Marine > Oil seeps ...
GATCATGGCCCCCTTCAGTCTGGGCAGAAGGTAGAGGGACAGCGCCGTGCAGCCAACCGCAAAAATGGTGAACAGGGTCAAAGGCTCGGGCCGCCAGACGACAAAGGCGATGTGCAGACCTGGGGCCAGCAGGTGACCGACCAGCAAAATGGTCAGATAGGCCGGGCCATCATCAGCGCGGTGGTGATGGAATTCCTGACGGCAGGCAGCACAGTCGTCATTCACCTTAAGATAGCCGTGCAGCAACTGCCCGCCCCCGCAAGAAGGGCATTTGCCACGCCAGCCGCGCAGCATGGCGGGTAGGCGGGGCCGCTCTTCGCTGTCGTGGGTCTCTACGGTGTCGGGGGACAAATGCTGTGTCTGTGACATGGGGCGATCCTCTGGTTGAGAGGTAGATGCAGGTTGGGGCGTGAAATGAAAAGACTTGAGGCCGTCCTTGCGGCGCCATGTCGCGCAGGGGGCGAGGCCTTGCCGAGTTTTTGAAAAAATTTCGCAAATCAGCGACGGAAGTTCTGACGCCAGCCGTTTGACCCTGTGATCGCGGCGCAAAAGCGTGAGACGGTCTTTAAAAAACGAGGAGTATCAAGATGACCATTCGTACAAACATGAAGATCGCAGCTCTCAGCGGTTTGCTGGCACTCGGTGGTGCCGCTGCCTTCGCACAGCAGAGCGGCGGTCAGAACCCCTTCCAGCAGCTTGACGCTGACGGCAACGGTGAAATCACACAGGCAGAATTTCAGGCCCACGCCGAGGCGCGTTTTGCTAAGGTTGATGCAGATGGCGACGGTTTCGTGACGGCTGAAGAGATGAAAGCTGCAGGCGAAGCGCGCCACGCTGAGCGTGCCGCCAAGATGCTGGAGCGGTTCGACACCGACGGCAACGGCAGCCTCGATGCGTCAGAGCTGGAAGCCATGGGGGGCAAACACGGCGAGATGCGCGGTGACAAACGCGGCGACAAGGACGGCAGCAAAAAAGATGGCAAGCGCGGTCACAAAGGTGGCGAGCGCATGATCGAGCGTATGGACACCAATGATGATGGCAAATTGTCGATGGAAGAAATGACGCAGCGCCACGATCCCGCCAAGATGTTCGAGCGTCTGGACAAAGACGACAACGGCAGCATCAGTGCCGAAGAGTTCGAAGCAGCGAAAATGCATGGCAAACGGCACGGCAATGGCCACAAGATGGACCATGACAAGCCGCAGCGCGACTAAATGATGTTTCGGGCGCGCTTGATCAAAGCGCGCCCGAACCGTAGCCATGGACGGGATGCAGAATTTGTCCGACGATCAGCGCGATGCGGATGCCGAGCTGTTGCAACGCTACGCCACCGGGGACGCAGCCGCTGCGCGGTTGTTGACCACCCGGCTGGTGCCGCGCATTCACGGCCATGCGTTGCGGGTTCTGGGCGACCGCGCTGAGGCAGAGGACGTGGCCCAAGAAGCGATGTTGCGGCTGTGGCGTCAGGCGCCCGAGTGGCGCACGGGAGAGGCCAAGGTCACCACTTGGGTCTACCGCGTTGTGGCTAACCTTTGCACCGACCGCCTGCGGCGTCGCGGTGCGGGGGCGGCGGGGCTGGACGATGTGGCCGAACCGGCTGATCCGACGCCGGGTGTGACGCAAAAGATGCAGCAGGCGGCCCGTGCGGATGCGTTGCAACAGGCGCTGGCCACCTTGCCCGAACGGCAGCGCCAAGCGGTTGTCCTGCGGCATATCGACGGTATGGCAAACCCCGAAATTGCCGAGATCTTGGGCATTGGGGTCGAAGCGGTGGAAAGCCTGACCGCGCGGGGCAAACGGGCATTGGCGGCGCAGCTATCCGCGCAACGGGACGCATTGGGGTTTGACGATGAATGATTTTGACGACGACGCACTAGAAGATTTCTTTGCTGCGGCACGCGCCAATCCGCCACGGGTCACCGCTGACTTGCAGGCGCGGATTCTGGCCGATGCCGAAGCCCTTATGCCCAAGTCAAATTTGCTTAAACTGCCGTGGCACCGGGCACTCTGGCAGCTGTTCGGTGGTGCTGCGGGGCTAAGTGGTCTTGCCACAGCAGCTGCCGTCGGGATTTGGGTCGGGGTTGCGCCGCCCGATGGCATGCCGGACCTTGCCGGGCAATTTGTCTCTGGCACGTGGGATGTTGAAACGGTCGATACGGCTGAAGTTGATACGGAGATCGAGTTCGGCGGTTTCGGTTGGGACATGGAGGAAAGTTGAGATGACAAAGGGACCTTCACCGCGGCGCGGGCGCCTGTTGCAGCTAGCGCTCGGCGTGTCGCTGGCTGTGAACGTGATGATCCTCGGTGCGCTTGGTGGTGCGATGTGGCGTCACGGAGGGGCGGGGCCGCGCGGCGATGGCGATTTGCCGGGGCTGCGCAGCTATGCCTCGCCCTATGTTCAAGCGCTGCCACCCGAAGCCCGGCGCAGCCTGCATGAGACGATGCGCGCCAGCGGCAAGGCCCATCACCTCGACCGGGCAAAGCGCCGCGCGCTTTATGAACGGATGCTGACGACGTTGCGGGCCGACCCCTTTGATACTGAAGCGGCTGCAGCGGTTTTGGCCGCGCAAGGCGAAGCTGCCGCGACTGTTCAAGAGGTGGCCCATAGCGCATGGTTGGCACAGGTCAGTGCGATGGATGCCGCGAGCCGTGCTGCCTATGCCGATAAGCTGCAAGAACGGTTCGAAACCGGACGGCAGCGCAAAAAGGACAAACGAGAAGGTAGCCCTGAGCGTTAATAGCGCAGGGCGCTGCGGTGCGCGCTCTTGCCCTTCGTCGGGTGCCGGGCTAGGCCAAGGGCGACCGAAAATGGCAGTCGGCGGCGATAATTCCGTCTCTTTGCCTCTTAGAAAGCCCCGTCGATGACCGATATTCCCCAGACAATGCAGCCCGGCGTGGGCGACGTTCTCGCCACCGCCAAAGCTTCTCCGGCGCGACGTGGGGTCGGGCTTTTGGCGCTGGCTGGGTTGGGTGTGGTCCTGATCTATTCCGCGCTCACCCGTTCGCCTGATTTGGGATGGCAAATCGCATTGGCGGCAATTGGCCTTGGCTTCATCGCCATTGCCGAACTGATGCGCCGTTCGACAGCCAGCGCGTTAGAGCTGACCGACGACGCGCTGCGCGATGCGGATGGCCGGGTGATCGTACGCATGGATGAGATCGAGCGCATTGACCAAGGCGCTTTCGCGGTCAAACCCTCGAATGGATTTTTGCTCAAGACCAACCGCCGGGTGCCGCGCGGGTGGCGCTTGGGCCTGTGGTGGAGCCTTGGCCGCCGCATTGGCGTGGGTGGCATGACCCCTGCCAATGAAACCAAACTGATCGCCGAAATGATCCGCGCCAAACTGGCCGAACGCGACGCCGCTTAGGTATCAGACCAGACAGTGCGGGGCGCATAGCGCGGGCGGGTGAAGACAAAGTTGCGAATTTCGCGCCGCTCAAGCCCGGTTTTGAACAGCGGCTCGAAATCGCGCCATGTTTCAACCAAGGTGATCCGCTCGTTGTCAGGCATGACGGGCAGTTTGCTGTGCCAATTGCTCACCTCATCGCTGGTCAACGGCGCAACATTGCCCCGGATTTGCGACCAATCTGCATGGTAGCGGTCGTTCTCTGCGTCATACCAAAGCGAGCTGACCCGAAGGGAGGTCTGCCCGGTGCCACGGGTGAGATACTCAAAAAGCTCCTGCATCCCTTGCAAGTAATCAGGATCAATCGCTTGCGTTTCCCGAGAGATCGCGTCGCCGATGGTATAGGCCGCCGTCTGGTTGAGGTTGTACATCCGAAACGTGTCAAAGGTTGAGTACATGGCCAGATAGGCCCAAAACATCAGCGGCAGCATGATCACCGTCTCAATCGCGATTGAGCCGTCGTCGCTGCGTTTGAACCGGGTCAGTAAGGAGGACAGCACGCGCATCAGTTCGGCTCCTGTACAAAGGCCGCGCTCGACACCATTGAGACACGGCCAGCGCCGTCTTTCTCAAGGGCATAGCCAAGGCCGGTGGTCGGAAAGAAGGGTTTGAATTGCACACAGGCGCGCAACATCATCAACTGGTGTTCAACCCCAAGGCTCCAGCCGCGCACCGGTTTGGGATCAATTGAGGTATCCACGCAATCTGGGGATGGGTCAAAAGAGGCAAAGTTGCGCGGGTCCACACGGATCATCTCAAGGCGCAGGGTCTCGTCGCAGTCTTGCAAATAGCCGGCGGTCTCGCAGATCATATTTTTAATGGTCTGATGCGACATGTCTGTGTTGGTGTTCAGCCGGACATAGCGCACCGTCATGTCCAGCCCCCGGTCTAGGAACATGTGGCGCATGGCATAAAAGCTCATCTCGACCGACATGATCAGGCAGCCAAACAGCAACGGGGACAGGATGGCAAACTCGATCAGCATTACTGATCCGTTCTCATCACCGCGAAACCGGCGCCATGCTTTGATGGTTTTCTGGATCATTGGGTCAACCTCAACTGGTTGATTTGCCGGGCAATCGCTTCAAATGCGTCCACGATCTCAACCCCTTCGACACGGAAAAAGTGGCTGTCAGAGGAGGCGCAGTTCTTCATTACGGCAGCGCCATGATCGGTCACCTCAAAGCCAATGGACCAGATCACAATGCCCTTAGCCTTGGCCGCATCGCAGATGTTGTCCAGCAGATTGTCGGCCTGACCGGCGGTGTATTTGGTCCGGTACCAGCGATAATGCTCGCTTGAGCGAACGTTTCGGCCCAGCCACCAGTAGAAAGGGTAATCGCTCCAATGGCGATAGTGGTCGCGGTTGGCATAGGCCTCCGGGGCGATCCGCCGGGTCGTCACGTTCACACCGTCTGTCATTAAGATCACGGTTTTCAGCGTGTCGATGTCATTGTACTCAGCCGGACGGCCCCGAAACACGGCGTCGCCGCCGATCGCCTCATTGATCGCCCTGAAGGAGGGGTCAAGCAAGGCCACGCCCCATTTAAGCCCAAGGTGGATCGCAGTGTTCGCACGCGGTTGAAAGTTGGCGATACGGCTTTTCAACGCTGCCGCGTTTTGCGAGAAAGTTTCGATTTCCTCATAGCTTTGTTTGGGGCAACCGGGGTTAGAAATGTTGTCATAGTGCCCGGTTCTATCGCGGTCATTTCCGTTCCAGTAATAACCCGCCTCGAAATGCTGCATATGTTCGTAGCTGCGAGTTTGGCTGATCGTGGTGAGATTGAAGTCACTGTCATCAAAGTCGACGCAATGCGAATAAGAGTGAAGCTGGGTGACATTCAGCTCATCCATGATGTCCTTGCCGACGTTGACCTGCGCGGTATAGGGCACCACCGAGATCGAGATCAGATCCTCAGTGTCAGTTTGAATCACCGTATCGATAAAAACGTTGCTCGCATCATGGAGGTTTTTCATTTTGTCGTTCTCCCGCATAGAGCCGGAGATATCGAGCACCATGGAAATTTCGACTTTGGCCACTTTCTCTTCCGCCGTCGCTTTGGCGGGGACGTGCAATTTTTCTTGCCCGAACTTGTCGATGAACATTGTCTTGAGGTCGCGAGACGCATCAACCGTAACGCGGCGGTAGTTCAGACCTTCCTCAACCGTGACGCTTGAAATGTAGTCGGCCAGCCCGGACTTGTCGAAATAATCGCGGGCGACGGCTTCGGGGCTGAGCGTTTGATCCAGATCAGCAGCCGCCAGCACAGCGCGGTCGGCCACAGCCTGCACCCTTGCGCGTTCACGCTCGTGGCGCATCAGATCGACGCCGACACCGCCCAAAAGGATCATCAGCAGGATCATCAAAATAGCAAAAAGCGTGACCAGCCCGTCTTCCTCGCGGGCGAAACGCCGAAGCATCGCGGGGCAGCAGCCCGCAAGGGTCTCTGAAGTCCGAGGGTCATTGGTCATCGTCATCTACCTTTCATCCATTGGCACTGTGCATGCGCCAAAGGGAATGGGCGGCATTTGCCTAGCTTTTCTTTTGCTGGGGGAAAGTGTCCAGAGTTTGGCGCATCTGGGGCAATAGGCAGTGAATTGGACCGTTTGGGGCTGGAATACCCTTGAAATGACCGCTGATTTCTACCGATTGGGGAAGACGCCCATTCCGGTCTCACCCACGGTTGATAAAGTTTTGAGAATAGCAATTAAATAGGTCGCACCTCGCAAAGAGGCGTCCTACGGTGCGGCGGCATGTCTTAAGGGCAGCCCAATGAGTCGCGCCCGAAAATCAGAGGCAACGCGGCCAATCAGAAGAGGAGAGACCGATGAATCCAGCCAATGAGCCGAGTTTCCGCGACAGTGTGGATCTGATGTTCAACCGCGCGGTCGCGCTGATGGATTTGCCACCCGGTCTTGAAGAGAAAATTCGCGTTTGCAACGCCACCTATACCGTGCGTTTCGGCGTGCGTCTGCGGGGCCGTATCCATACGTTCACCGGCTACCGCTCGGTCCATTCCGAGCATATGGAACCTGTCAAGGGCGGCATCCGCTACTCCATGGCTGTGAACCAGAACGAGGTCGAGGCGCTGGCCGCGCTGATGACCTATAAATGTGCATTGGTCGACGCGCCCTTTGGCGGCTCCAAAGGTGGGCTGTGCATTGATCCGCGCGACTATGACGAGCATGAGCTTGAGCTGATCACCCGGCGTTTTGCCTATGAGCTGATCAAGCGCGATATGATCAACCCCGCCCAAAACGTGCCCGCCCCCGACATGGGCACCGGCGAGCGTGAGATGGCGTGGATCGCGGACCAGTACAAACGCATGAACACCACTGACATCAACGGTGTGGCCTGTGTGACCGGCAAACCGATCAACGCGGGCGGTATCCAAGGCCGGACGGAGGCCACGGGCCGGGGCGTGCAATATGCGCTTCAGGCGTTCTTCCGTGACCCCGAAGGGCTGAAGAAAGCCGGTCTGAGCGGTAAGCTTGAGGGCAAGCGGGTCATCATTCAGGGTCTCGGCAACGTGGGCTATCACGCCGCCAAATTCCTGAGCGAAGAAGATGGCAGCAAGATCACAGCGATCATTGAGCGCGACGGCGCGCTGCACAGCGAAGATGGGCTGAACGTCGAAGCCGTTCACAAGTGGATCGAGAAGCACGGCACCATCAAGGGCTATGCTGATGCGAAGTTTGAAGAAGATGGCGCGCAGTTCCTAGAAGCGGAATGCGATATCTTGATCCCTGCCGCACTTGAAGGGGTGATCAACCTTAGCAATGCCGAGCGTATCCAAGCGCCCTTGATCGTCGAGGCCGCCAATGGCCCTGTGACCGCCGGAGCGGATGAGGTGCTGCGCAAGAAGGGCACTGTGATCATGCCGGATATGTATGCCAACGCAGGCGGTGTGACGGTGTCATACTTTGAGTGGGTCAAGAACCTTAGCCACATCCGCTTTGGCCGCATGCAACGCCGCGCCGAGGAATCGCGCCACCAACTGGTGGTCGATGAGCTTGAGCGGCTGAGCGCAGACAAGGAACTGGGTTGGACCCTGAGCCCGAACTTCAAAGAGAAGTATCTGCGCGGTGCGGGCGAATTGGAGCTGGTCCGCTCTGGTTTGGATGACACGATGCGCACGGCCTATGAGGCCATGGCCCATGTCTGGCACAGCCGCGACGATGTCGAAGACCTGCGCACAGCAGCCTATCTGGTGTCGATCGAAAAGGTCGCGGCAAGCTATCACGCCAAGGGGCTTTGAGGCTCACAGCCTTTCATAGGTGAACAGAAAAAGGGGCGTCCCGCGCCCCTTTTTGGAACAACATTCCAGTAAGGTGCAGACGGTGGAACAGGATCAACGTGCGAAAGAGTTTGCGGCATTGCACCGCAAAGGCATGCCATTGGTGCTCCATAACATCTGGGATGCAGGGTCAGCGCGCGCAGTAGCGGCAGCCGGAGCGCAAGCAATCGCGACCGGATCATGGTCCGTTGCAGCAGCGCAGGGCTATGACGATGGCGAGGCGCTGCCACTGGACGCGCTTTTGCGGACCGCGCGGCAGATCGCTGATGCGGTGGATCTGCCGGTGAGTGTGGATTTTGAGGGCGGTTACGCCGTCGCGCCTGAGGCCTTGGCCGAAAACGTCCGTGCGCTTATCTCCACCGGTGTGGTGGGGCTGAATTTCGAAGATCAAGTCGTTGGCGGTAGTGGGTTGCACGAGGCTGATGCGCAAGTCCGGCGGATCGCGGCCGTGCGGCAGGCAGCAGATGCCGAGGGCGTAGCACTGTTCATCAACGCGCGGACCGACCTGTTTTTACAAAGCCCGGCTGAGGATCATCCCAAGCACATCGAGGCTGCGCTCATCCGTGCGCGGGCCTACAGTGAGGCCGGGGGCGACGTCTTTTTCGTGCCGGGGCTTGCCGATGCGGAGCTAATTCGCGCGGTCTGTGAGGGGGTAGCCCTGCCGGTCAATGTGATGAAATCGCCTGGGATGCCTGACGTTGCCGCGTTGAGCGCCTGTGGCGTCGCACGAGTGAGCCACGGGCCGTTTCCTTACCGCGAGGCGATGGCGCGGCTGAAGGCAGAGGCCGCAGCAGAGTAGCGCTTTTCGGTTATTGATACTTCCGCGCAGAGTTGTTTGACTGCCCGCATCTGCTGGAGGGTTCAGGATGCGGTTTTCGGGTTTACGGGTGTTGCGCGAGGGGCTGACCGGCAATCGCGGCTGGACACCACAGTGGCGCGATCCCGAGCCTCAGGCGGAATATGACGCCATCATCATCGGCGGCGGCGGCCATGGGCTGAGTACGGCCTACTACCTCGCAAAGAACCACGGCATGACCAATATTGCGGTGCTTGAGAAAGGCTATCTTGGCGGTGGCAACGTAGGCCGCAACACGACCGTGGTGCGGGGCAATTACTTTCTGCCGGGCAATTCGGAATTCTACAGTCATTCGCTGAAGCTTTGGGAAGGGCTGTCACAAGAGCTGAACTACAACGTCATGTTCAGCCAGCGCGGAGTGATCACGCTGTTTCACTCCGACGCGCAGCGCGATGCGTCAGCTCGGCGCGGCAATGCAATGATCAACCAAGGCGACGATGCGGAACTCTTGGACCGCAACGCCCTGCGCAAGCTGCTGCCCTATCTGGATTACGACAACGGGCGCTTTCCGATCCACGGCGGGCTGCTGCACCGGCGCGGCGGCACGGCGCGGCATGATGCGGTGGCGTGGGGATATGCGCGCGGCGCGGACCAGCGCGGCGTTGATCTGATCCAGCAATGCGAAGTCACCGGCATCGACATTGAAAACGGTCAGGTGCGCGGCGTGCAGACCACGCGCGGGGCGATCCGGGCCAAGAAGGTGGCGATTGTGACGGCGGGGCGCTCGGGCCAAGTCGCCGCCATGGCCGGGATGCGCCTGCCGATTGAAAGCCATGTCCTTCAAGCCTTCGTGACCGAGGGCTTGAAGCCAGTGATCGACCATGTGGTGAGCTTTGGCATGGGGCATTTCTACATCAGTCAGTCCGATAAGGGCGGTTTGGTCTTTGGCGGCGATCTGGATTTCTACGCCTCCTATGCGCAACGCGGCAATATGCCGATGATGGAGCATGTGATGGAGGCGGGGATGACCCTCATGCCGATGATTGGCAAATCCCGCGTGCTGCGCTCTTGGGGCGGGATCATGGACATGACCCCCGACGGCAGCCCGATCATCGACAAGACTGATACCGAAGGTTTGTTCATCGACTGCGGCTGGTGCTACGGCGGCTTCAAGGCGGTGCCGGCCTCGGGCTTTGCGTTGGCGCATCTGATGGCGACGGGGCAGCATCATGAGACGGCAGCGGGCTTCCGGCTGGACCGTTTTCGTTCGGGCGAAGGTCTGATGGACGAAGAGGCCACCGGGTCACAGCACAACTTGCACTAAGGGGAAACGACCATGCGGATTGAATGCCCCATTTGCGGCAGCCGGGACCGGCGTGAGTATTATTATCGCGGCGATGCGGTCGCCTTGGCGCGGCCTTCGCCCGATGCCGGTGATGATATCTGGGACGCCTATTTGCACCTGCGCGACAACCCAGCCGGAGAGACGCGCGACCTGTGGCAGCATGAGGCCGGGTGCGGCGCGTGGCTGGTCGTCACCCGCAATACCGTGACCCATGCGGTTCACGCCGTTGAACTGGCGTCTGATGTGAAAAGGGCCACGCTATGAGGATTGCAGGGCGCGGATTGATCGACCGGGACAAGCCGGTCAGTTTCACCTTCGACGGGCGGCGCTATGATGGCTTTGCAGGCGATACTGTCGCCTCGGCCATGCTGGCAAACGGTCAGCGGTTGATGGGGCGGTCGTTCAAATACCACCGTCCGCGCGGGGTGCTGAGCGCGGGCAGCGAAGAGCCGAACGCGCTGGTGACCACCGGGATTGGTCCGGCGTCGGAGCCCAATGTCCGCGCCACGGTGCAAGAGATCTACGAGGGGTTGGCGGTGCGCAGCCAGAACGCTTGGCCGAGCCTTGATTTTGATGTGATGGCGGTGAACGACCTTGGCGCGCCCTTTTTGGGGGCGGGGTTTTATTACAAGACCTTCATGTGGCCGCGCCGGTTCTGGCAGCGCGTTTATGAGCCGGTAATCCGCCGTGCCGCCGGTCTGGGGCGGCTGAGCGGCCAGCCCAACGTCGATGCTTATGAGAAGGCCTATGCCTTTTGCGATCTACTGGTGATCGGCGCGGGGCCTGCCGGTCTGATGACGGCGCTGACGGCTGCGCGGGCCGGGGCGGATGTGATCCTCGCCGATGAAGATGCGCTGATGGGCGGGCGGCTTAACTGTGAGAGCGAGAGCATCGGCGGCCAGCCGGGTCATGTGTGGGCCGCAGGCGTAGTCGCGGAACTTGCGGCAATGGACAACGTCCGCCTGATGCCGCGCACGACGGTGACCGGTGCCTATGACAGCGGCATGTTCGGCGCGTTGGAGCGGGTCAACCAACACCGCGCGCGGCGGGGCGAAGGTGCGCCGCTGGAGTGTTTTTGGCGCATCGCGGCCAAGCAATCGATCCTCGCAGCGGGCGCGTTGGAGCGCCCGGTGGCTTTTGCGAACAACGACCGCCCCGGTATCATGACGGCAGGCGCGGTGCGGGCCTATCTCAATCGTTGGGGCGTGGCACCGGGCAAGCAGGTTGCGGTCTTTGGCAACAACGACGACGCGCATCGCACCGCCCGCGATCTGGCAGCGGCGGGGGTGCATGTGGCCGCGCTGATCGACAGTCGCGAAGGGGTCAGCGTCGATGGCGCGGATTTCCCGGTGCTAGGCGGTGCGGTGGTCTGCAACGCATCAGGGCGCAAAGAACTCGAGGCGGTTACCATCCGCACGGCAGGGGGCGAGCATAAGATACAGGTCGATTGCTTGGCGATGTCGGGGGGCTGGAACCCTTCGGTGCATCTGACTTGCCATTTGAGCGGGCGGCCTATGTGGGATCCAGCGATCCACGCCTTCGTGCCGACCCCCGGCGTGGTGCCGGGGATGCATGTGGCGGGGGCGTGCAATGGCGTGTTTTCGACCCACGGCTGTCTTGCGGCGGGTGTGGCAGCGGCAAAGGGTGCGCTGGAAGCTTTGGGCCGCAAAGCGGAGGCCATAGACTTGCCGCAGGCCGAGGAAGCGCCCTACACCCTCAAGCCGCTTTGGTCCGTGCCGGGCAAGGGGCGGGCGTGGCTGGATTTTCAGAACGATGTCTGCGTGAAGGATGTGCAGCAGGCGGCGGCGGAGAACTTCCGCTCGGTCGAGCATATGAAGCGCTACACGACGCAGGGCATGGCGCCGGATCAGGGCAAAAGCTCCAACGTCACGGCGCTGGCAGTGCTGGCCGATGCGACGGGACGCGGGATTGCTGAGACGGGTACGACCACCTTTCGCCCGCCCTATACCCCGGTCGCGATTGCAGCGATGGGCGCGGGCGGGCAGGGCAAGGGTTTTGCGCCCGAGCGTCTGACCACCAGCCATGCCGCCAGCCTTGCGATGAACGCGCCGATGGTGGAGGCGGGGCTGTGGTATCGCCCCAGCTATTTCCCGCGCGGGCAGGAGAACAACTGGCGGCAATCTTGTGATCGGGAGGTTGGTTTCGTGCGTAAGTCGGTGGGCATCTGCGATGTCTCGACCCTGGGCAAGATCGACATTCAGGGGCCTGATGCGGCCAAGCTGCTGGATCTGGTTTATACCAATACTTTCAGCACATTGAAGGTCGGGAAGGTGCGCTATGGTTTGATGCTGCGCGAGGATGGGTTCGTCATGGATGACGGCACCTGCGCGCGGTTGGGCGAGCAGCACTTTCTGATGACCACCACCACGGGTGCGGCGGGACAGGTGATGCGACATTTGGAGTTCGTGACGCAATGTCTGCATCCCGAATGGCAGGTGCATTTGACCTCGGTCACCGAACACTGGGCGCAGTTTGCCGTGGCGGGGCCGAAGTCGCGCGAATTGCTGAACGGGTTGTTGGAGCAGCGGATCGACAATGACCGCTTCCCCTTTATGGCCTGCGGCGACGTGCGGCTCGGCGGGGTCGACGCACGACTGTTCCGCATCTCCTTTTCCGGCGAACATGCTTATGAGATCGCGGTGCCCGCGCGCTATGGCGCGGCGCTGTTCGATCTGCTGGTCGCGCGGGCCGAGGCGCTCGGCGGTGGCGCCTACGGGATGGAAGCGCTCAACGTGCTGCGGCTCGAAAAGGGCCATATCACCCATGCAGAGATCGACGGGCGCGCCACGGCGAGTGACATCGGCATGGAGCGGATGGTGTCGGACGCCAAAGACTGTATTGGCAAAACCATGTCTGAACGCGCCGGCCTGCGCGACCCTGAGCGGGCGCAACTGGTTGGGCTACGGCCTGTCGGCGCGGTCAAGCAGTTGACCGCCGGCGCATTTTTGTTTGAGACTGGGGCCGAGGCAAGCCGCGAGAATGCGCAAGGGCATACGACCTCCGTCGGCTTCTCGGCGGATGTTGGTACTTTCATCGGGCTGGGTTTTGTCACGCGTGGCCGCCAACGTCTTGGAGAGGTGATGCGCATGGTCGATCATCTGCGTGAGATTGAGGCAGAGGTTGAGATCTGCGCCCCGGTCTTTGTCGACCCGGTAGGAGGGCGCGCCCGTGGTTGAATTGAAAGCACAAAGCCCCTTTGCGGACCTGCTCCCCCTGAAAATCGGCAGCATGACGATCGAGGAGCGCGATTTGGGTCGGCTTACCGTGCTGGGCGGCTTTGCCAGTGCTGCGGGATTGTCAGAGACGCTGGAGGCGTCGCATGGGGTTACCTTACCAAAGCCGTTGCAGAGCACCGTGAAGGACAACACCCGATGCCTTTGGTTCGGTCGGAATGAAGTTTTGCTGGTTGGCCCCGCGCCGGACCAAGCACTGGCAAATCACGCGGCGCTGGTCGATGTCTCAGACGGCTGGGCGGCGGCAGAGCTGCAGGGGCCGTGGGCCGAAGACGTGTTGGCGCGGTTGGTCCCTGTCGATCTGCGCAGTGCGACGTTCAAACCCGGCCAAACCCTGCGCAGCCAGTTGCGCGAGATACCCGCCTCAATCACCCGCACCGACACCGGGTTTCTGTTGCTGGTCTATCGGTCGATGGCTGCCACTTTGGTGCAGGAGTTGCGCCGCGCTATGGAAGCGGTGGCGTCGCGGCGCTAGGTTGCTCAGCGGGGGCCCGAATCCCCGTTTGGCAAACAACGGAGCATAGACATGAACAAGACAATTCTCGCCGCACTCGCCGCGATCAGCATGGCGGTCTCGGGCCCGGCGCTGGCGGCTTCGAAAAAAGAAGAAAGCTGTATGCATCAGGCCGCCGTCGTGGCCGCCGTACAGCAGGCGCGGCTGAACCGGGTGAAGGAACGCGAAGTCCCCGCTACAGTGCAAGCAAAGGCGACTTGGCCTGAGGATTTTAACACCGCGATCCCGCTGGTGACCCCTTGGGTCTATGAGATGAAGATGCGCGACGTGAAGAAGAGCGATCTGTCGGCCGCGTGGAAAGAAATGTGTCTCGCACAGTAAGCTGAGATACCTCATGCCGGGCGGGGGCACCATGCCGGGCGGGGCCGCTACCTGGCATGGACGGGCGCTTTGCCGCCCGTGGCTGGCCTGCCTCCTCTGGACTCTGATCCGCCCCCGTCGGTATATGAAAGCATGAGCCTGCCCCCTGGATTTTTGGAAGAACTGCGTGACCGCGCCAGCCTGTCTCAGGTGGTGGGGCGCAAGGTCATATGGGACAACCGAAAGTCCAATCAGGGCAAGGGCGACATGTGGGCGCCGTGCCCCTTCCATCAGGAAAAATCCGCCAGCTTTCACGTCGATGACCGCAAGGGGTTCTACTACTGCTTTGGCTGCCACGCAAAAGGGGATGCGATCTCTTTCGTGCGCGAGACCGAGAATGTGAGCTTTATGGAGGCGGTGGAAATCATCGCCCGTGAAGTCGGCATGCCGGTGCCCAAGCAAGACCCGCGGGCGCAGGCAAAGTCTGACCGTCGCACCCAACTGGCCGAGGTGATGGAGCAGGCGGTACAGTGGTTCCGCCTACAACTGCGCACCGGGGCGGCGGGGGCCGCGCGGGATTATCTGGCCAAGCGTGGCCTGTCTGAGAAAGCGCAGGCGCATTGGGAAATTGGCTTTGCCCCCGATAATTGGCAGGGCCTGTGGGACGCGCTCAAGGCCAAGGGGGTCGAGGATGATCTGATCTTTGGCGCAGGGCTGGCGAAACCCTCGACCAAAGGCGGGCGGCCTTACGACACTTTCCGGGGCCGGATCATGTTTCCGATCCGCGATGCGCGGGGCCGGGCGATTGCCTTTGGTGGCCGCGCGATGGATCCCAACGACAAGGCGAAATACCTTAACTCGCCGGAAACCGAACTTTTTGACAAGGGCCGTAGCCTTTATAACGTGAAAGACGCCCGCGCCGCTGCAGGTCGGGGTCAGCCGCTGATCGTAGCCGAAGGCTATATGGATGTGATTGCCCTGCATGGGGCGGGCTTTGAGGGGGCCGTGGCACCGCTCGGCACCGCGATTACTGAAAACCAGTTGCAGATGCTGTGGCGTATCGCGCCCGAGCCGATCATCACGCTGGATGGCGATGCGGCGGGCCAGCGCGCGGCACTTCGGTTGATCGATTTGGCGCTTCCACTGCTAGAGGCTGGACAGAGTCTGCGGTTTGCCGTGATGCCCGAGGGCCAAGACCCCGACGATCTGCTGCGCGCGCAGGGGGCGGGGGCGTTGCAAAAGCTGCTGGATAGCGCCTTGCCGATGGTCAAGCTGCTCTGGCAGCGCGAGACCGAAGGCAAGGTGTTCGACAGCCCCGAACGCAAAGCGGCGCTTGATAAAAGCCTGCGCGAAAAGATTAAATTGATCCGCGATCCGTCGATCCGCAGCCACTACGGGCAAGAGATCAAAGACCTGCGGTGGGACCTATTTCGCCCGCAAAAGCCACGCGCTGATTTTCGCCCCGTGGGCGGCAGGGGGCCGGGCAAGGGCGGCGGCAAAGGCGGTAAGGGCGGCAACTGGGGCGCACCACTGGCACCCTTGGCAAGCACCAAAGCCTCAGCCCTTGTGGCGATGAGTGACGATCAGGTGGGCCTGCACCTGCGCGAGGCGGTGATCCTTGTAGCGCTGGCCGGCTGTCCCCAATTGATCGAAACCTTTGAGACCGGGTTGGAGGGAATGGCCTGCACGGACCCCGACCACGCGCGGCTGCGCGACCTTCTGCTACGCTTTGGCCATGCCAGCGAAGAGGTGCTGCGCGAAGAGATTTCCTATTCTCTGGGCTGGGAGACCCTTGAAAACATCAAGGCGCAACGCCACGTTGCCATCACGCCCTGCATCCGCAAACCCGGCAATGTGGAAATGACCCGGATGACCGTGGCCGAGGAACTGGCCAAACTGGACGCCGCTCGCGGGCTGAATGAGGAAATTGCCGAAGCCGTCGAGGACTTAAGCGGCCCGGCAGACGAAGGGGTCACGTGGCGCCTGAGCGAAGCGGCCCGTGCCGCCGACATTGCCCGCCGCAGCGCACAAGAAGACAACAACGGTGAATTTGACGTTGGCGACAACGGTATGACGATGAGCCGCGATGAACGCAGCGCCCTCGACGCGCTGCTTGGAACGATTAGATATGACAAGTCGAAGGGCCGCGGATGAGGCATCAGCGTGACCCTTTTGCAGGACTTTTTGAAAATGCCGGGTAACGGGTTTAAGAATCACCAAGAACCCCGCATGATTCGGAAAACCGAATCATCTGTGGATGATTCGCGCTGACGCGCTGAAGGAGCATGAGATGGCTGCCAAAGATACAAATGACGACGCAAAGACCGACGATTCCGATTCAGGCCACTCGCTCGACATGAGCCAGGCTGCCGTCAAAAAGATGATCGGCGAGGCGCGCGAGAAGGGCTATATCACCTACGATCAGCTCAATACCGTGCTGCCGCCAGATCAGGTCAGCTCGGAGCAGATCGAAGATGTGATGTCGATGCTCTCGGAAATGGGCATCAACATCATTGAGGATGAGGAAGCCGAAGAGGAAGAGGCCAAGGGCTCTACCGAAGTCGCGACCACTGAATCCAATCGCGATGTCGCACTGTCCTCGGGCACGTCTGAGAAACTTGACCGCACCGATGACCCGGTGCGCATGTACCTGCGCGAGATGGGCAGTGTTGAACTGCTCAGCCGCGAAGGCGAGATCGCCATCGCGAAACGCATCGAGGCGGGTCGCAACACGATGATCGCCGGGCTGTGCGAAAGCCCGCTGACATTCCAAGCGATTACTATCTGGCGCGACGAACTTCTGTCCGAAGACATTCTGCTGCGTGACGTGATCGACCTTGAGGCGACATTCGGCACGCAGATGGGCGATGAAGAGGAGACCACCCCCGTGGTCGCCCCGACAGCCACCAGCGACACCAAGTCTGACGAGGGTAAAACCGAGCTGGATGCCGACGGCCACCCAATCTCATCGGATGATGACGACGATGAGGACGAACAGGCCAACATGAGCTTGGCTGCCATGGAAGAGGCGCTGAAACCTCAGGTGCTCGAAGCGCTCGATATCATCGCGGATGACTACGAAAAACTCAGCGCGATGCAAGACAGCCGGATCTCCGCCACGCTGAACGAAGACGGCTCCTTCACCAAAGATGAAGAAGCGATGTACCAAAAGCTGCGGTCCGAGATCGTGCTGCTGGTGAACGAGCTACACCTGCACAACAACCGTATCGAAGCCCTGATTGACCAGCTGTACGGCATCAACCGCCGCATCATGCAGATCGACAGCGCCATGGTGAAGCTTGCCGACCAAGCGCGCATCAACCGCAAGGAATTTGTCGACAACTATCGCGGCTATGAGCTTGATCCCAATTGGATGGAGCGGATGGCCGAGAAATCCGGTCGTGGCTGGCAAATGTTCATCGAACGCTCGTCCGAGAAAGTGGATGAGCTGCGCAACGACATGGCGCAGGTCGGTCAGTACGTTGGCCTTGATATCTCTGAATTCCGCCGCATCGTGCAGCAGGTTCAGAAGGGCGAAAAAGAAGCCCGTCAGGCCAAGAAAGAGATGGTCGAAGCGAACCTGCGTCTCGTCATCTCCATCGCCAAAAAGTACACGAACCGTGGTCTGCAATTCCTTGATCTTATTCAGGAAGGCAACATTGGCTTGATGAAGGCCGTGGATAAGTTCGAATACCGTCGCGGCTACAAATTCTCGACCTATGCGACCTGGTGGATCCGTCAGGCGATCACCCGCTCGATCGCCGATCAGGCGCGCACCATCCGTATTCCGGTGCACATGATTGAGACGATCAACAAACTGGTCCGCACCGGTCGCCAGATGCTGCACGAGATTGGCCGCGAGCCAACGCCCGAGGAACTGGCCGAGAAGCTGCAAATGCCGCTCGAAAAGGTCCGCAAGGTGATGAAGATCGCCAAGGAGCCGATCAGCCTCGAGACGCCAATCGGCGATGAGGAAGACAGCCAACTTGGCGACTTTATCGAAGACAAGAACGCGGTGCTGCCGCTGGATTCCGCCATTCAGGAGAACCTGAAGGAAACCACAACCCGCGTGCTGTCGTCGCTTACCCCGCGTGAGGAACGTGTCCTGCGGATGCGTTTTGGCATCGGCATGAACACTGACCATACGCTTGAAGAGGTCGGCCAGCAGTTCTCGGTCACCCGTGAACGTATTCGCCAGATCGAAGCCAAGGCGTTGCGCAAGCTCAAGCACCCGAGCCGCTCGCGCAAGCTGCGCAGCTTCTTGGATCAGTAAGCCACGGGTTTGGTTCACTAAAAGACAGCTTTTCAGCAGGTATAACGCGGCTCCTCGGGGCCGCGTTTTTCACATGTGCTTGAGCGTCTTTGACGCGGCCCCGGAGCGGATTACATCCGGTGTATTCAACCGAAAGGATATGTCATGCGGCGTTTTCTGGTTCTGCTGATCTCATGCGTGTTGCCGCTTGAAGCGGCGGCGCAGGCCTATCGGGCCGAGAATTGGCTCCTCGTTGTGCCCCTGAACACTTTTGATTTTGAGGTTATCGAAGACCGAGGCGTAGGCGCGCGGGGAATTTGGTGCGCGGCAGGTGAATTTGCCCAAACCGTCTTGGCCCTTCCGGCAGGTGAGCGGCTCTATATTAAAACGCCGCGCGGGCCATCGGTCAGCGGGGTGGGGCGTCGCGGCGTGGTATTCACCACCGATGCCACCCGAGCAGAGGGTGATGCCGGGCAGTCCTACTCTGTCACCGTAAGACGAGCGGGGGAGAACCTACCCAGCCACCACGCAAGACAGTTCTGCCGCGATAATTTGATCGAATTAGAGGATTTTTAAACCATGAAACGCAATCTGTGTCACGGATTTCTGGCTCTTGCGCTTATCACGGTCCCGGGAATGGGGCAAAGCGTGCAGCCGCAGCGCGACTTGAACATCACCCCTGTCGCGGGCGGTTTTCTTGTGGAGAATGACAGCGAGCACGGTGCACGGGGGATGTGGTGCGCCGCTGGCCAACATGCCCAGACAATCGGCGCCACATCGCCCAAACAACGCATCTATGTTGCTGAAGCCCGGACGCCCGGACTTGGTCAGCGCAACGCGGTGGCATTCACCCTTGACCCGAGTGGTTTGGCGACGCGGCCCGCGTTCCTTGTCGGGGCGTCATTCCGGCAAACGGGATCGTCGATGTCGGTACAGCACGCGCTCAGCATTTGTCACGCCCTGCGCGGGGCTGGCCGCTAAATGCAAACCTGCTTTTCGATCCGAACCGGTGGGCAGGCACTTTATGAGTTCACCGAGGACGTGGCGGCATGGGTTTCCGGGCAGGGTGACGGGTTGCTGACCTTGATGATCCGGCACACCTCGGCGTCTTTGCTGATCCAAGAAAACGCAGACCGTGACGTACAGCGCGATTTGCTGGCCTATTTTTCACGGCTGGTGCCGCCCTCTGACAATCCCCAGATGTCGTACCTGCGGCATGTCATGGAAGGCCCTGACGACATGCCTGCGCATATCAAGGCTTCCGTTTTGCCGGTCAGTCTCAGCATCCCCGTGGCCCAGGGGCGCATGATGCTCGGAACGTGGCAGGGCATCTACCTGTTTGAGCACCGCGACGCCCCACATCAGCGGCAGGTCGCGGCGCATTTCCGGCCCGACTGAACGCCGGGCCGGCATGATTTAGCCCGTGGGCATCAAATGGATCTCGCGCACAGCGGCACGGGCGGGGGATTCAAGTGCATGCATCACCGCGGCTGCGACATCTTCGGGCTGCAATTTGTCGGGCTTGGCTTCGTCAAAGAAGGCCGTGTCGACCATACCCGGAGAGACAACCATGCAGCGCCCGCCCCATTCGGCCATCTCATCCGCCAGATTGCCGGCAAAGCCGTGAATGAACCACTTCGTCGCGCCATAGATCGAGCCTTGGATATGCACCCGCCCAGCCGCGGAACCGGTGACAACATACTGCCCGGTGGTCTTGCGCAAATGCGGCATGGCGGCATGGGCGGTATAGAGCGCGCCCATAATGTTAAGATCGACCATCGCTTTCCAGTCCTGCGGATCCCCATTCTCGGTGCCCGCGGGGCTAGTGCCGCGCCCAGCATTTGCGAAGGCGGCATCGACCTGTCCAAAGTGGTCGGCCAGTTTGTCCAGCGCGGCCTTCTGCGCATCGTATTCGGTGGCATCGCCCACCAACACGAGGGCTTGTTCGCCGAGTTCGGCTGCAAGGTCTTTCAACTTGTCTTCGCTGCGTGCGAAAAGTCCGATGTTCCAGCCCGCTTTGGCTGCGGCACGGGCGGTGGCTGCGCCGATCCCACTGGAGGCGCCGGTGAGGAAAAGTGTCTTGGTCATGGAGTGCTCCGTTTGTCTGTTCTGGGACCAACGCGGCGCAGGGGCGATGGGTTCATGTCACAGGTTTAAACGCAACATCTAGCTATGAAAATCTTCTCTACCCAAAACCTCGCGGCTCCCCTATAAGTTTTGACAAGAGGGCCGCGCGCCCCACAAGTGAGGCAGGATGAAGAGGGGGACGGCCCATGCGCTGCCCGTTTTGCGGAAATATTGACACCCAAGTGAAAGACAGCCGCCCGGCCGAGGATCACGTCTCGATCCGGCGCAGGCGGTTCTGCCCGGCTTGCGGTGGCCGCTTCACAACCTATGAGCGGGTGCAGCTCCGTGACCTCGTAGTGATTAAGACTTCCGGCAAGCGCGAGGACTTTGATCGCGATAAGCTGGAACGCTCGATCCGTATTTCCATGCAAAAGCGCCCTATTGATCCCGAACGTATCGATCAGATGATCTCGGGCATCGTGCGGCGGTTGGAAAGCATGGGCGAGACCGACATCAGTTCCAAACATATCGGTGAGATCGTGATGGAGGCGCTGGCCCGCATCGACACGGTGGCCTATGTGCGGTTTGCCTCTGTGTACAAGAACTTCCAAGCGGCGGATGACTTCGACAAATTTGTCCAAGAACTGCGGCCCGGCGCCCTTCCCGAAGAGTGACCGGCGATACGGTGATCGACGCGCGGTTCATGGCGCTGGCGCTGTCTTTGGGGCGGCGCGGGCAGGGCAATGTTTGGCCCAATCCAGCCGTTGGTTGTGTGATTACGCAAGGCGGCCGTATCGTTGGGCGGGGTTGGACCCAGCCGGGCGGGCGGCCCCATGCAGAGCCGCAGGCGCTGGCACAGGCCGGGGATGCGGCGCGCGGGGCCACGGTCTATGTCACGCTTGAGCCCTGTTCCCATCACGGCAAAACGCCCCCCTGCGCGCAGGCGCTGATTGATGCGGGCGTGGCGCGGGTGGTGATCGCGACCCAAGATGATGATGCGCGGGTCAACGGGCGCGGAATTGCGATGCTGCGCGCGGCGGGGATTGACGTTTCGGTTGGCGAGCGCGAGGCCGAGGCCCGTGCCGATCACGCCGGGTTCTTCTGCCGGACCGATTTGGGCCGTCCGATGTTGACACTAAAGCTGGCCAATTCCTTTGACGGGCGTATCGCCACCGGGACGGGCGAGAGCCAGTGGATCACTGACGCCCCGGCGCGGCGGCTGACCCATGCCATGCGCGCGCGACACGACGCGGTGATGGTGGGCGCAGGCACAGCACGCAAGGATGACCCGAGCCTCACGGTGCGCGATCTGGGCGTGGCGCACCAGCCCGCGCGGGTTGTCGTGTCGCGCAGGCTTGATCTGCCGCTGATGGGGCAGTTGGCGCGGACAGCGGCGGATATTCCCCTGATCTTATGCCATGGTACGGATGCTGACCCGGCGCTGGTGCGGACGTGGTCTGACCTTGGTGCCACGCTGCTGCCCTGCGCCGCGCGAGGTGCGCAGCTCGACCCCACGGATGTGCTGCGGCAGCTGGCGGGCCATGGGCTAACGCGGATTTTCTGTGAAGGCGGCAGTGCTTTGGCGGCGTCATTGATTGAGGCTGATCTGGTGGACCGTCTGGTGGGCTTTACTGCCGGGCTGGTGATCGGGGCTGAAGGGCTGCCGGGGATCGGGGCGCTTGGCCTCTCGCGTCTGGCCGAGGCGCCGCGCTTTGCGCTGCAATCAAGTCAACGCATTGGGCCGGACATGCTGCATGTCTGGCGGCGCAACGCGGCGGATTAAGCTCTATCGCCGCCAAAGATGACTTTGGCTGGCAAAGACGCCTTGTAGCTTTGACAGCAGCCGGTTGCCCAGTCCCACACGAGGTATGTGACCTGTTGAAAGCTGTTCGACCACCACCTCAACCGGGCAAGGCAGGCCGGTGATTGGATCGCGGTAGCGCGGGTAGTCGATCAACGCGGCGTGCACCAGCCCTTCCAGTGTCACGCGCGCGCGGCGGCGGGGGGGCACATCGCCGTGGTCTTCGGTCAAGCCCCAGCCCGCGTAGAAGGGTGCGCCGAGCGTTACCACCTGCACGCCGCGCAGCAGCGCTTCAAATCCTAGCAATGAGGTCATGGTCCAGACGGCGTCAACTTGGCCGAGCAGGGCCATCGGGTCGGCGTGGCTTAGCACCATGTCGGCGTCTTGCGCCTCGGTCGCCCCGGTGCGCAAGCCTGCTTCGACATCGGGGTGGGGTTTGTAGAGGATCACGGCGGCTGGATTTCCCGCACGGGCAGCGGCGAGGAGTGCGGCATTGGTGCGCACCTGATCGGTCCCGGTGAGGATCGACGCGTCATCCTCCACCTGTCCCGGAACGAGGATACGGCGGCCCGCTGGTAGATCGGGGGCGGCACCACCGAGGTTGTATTTGCTGAGGCCCGCGCCAGTCAGCGTCTCAATCAGCGCGCGGGCGCGGGTGTGTTGATCGGGGCGCAGGTCGGCACGCTTTTCGATCCATTTTTCCAAGCGACTTGGCCCCTCGGGATCGTAATAGATACCCAGATCATCGCAGACCAGCGACAGCGGCGGGACCAGTTCGGCGCCCAGCCCCCGCGATCGCAGAAACCCGTCTTCGACCCGCAGTGCGCCTTCGGGGGCGGTGTAACCCTTGCTGGCCCAGACCATGGCGCGGCGGGGTGCGTCGGGGGGGGCAGATGGGCCTTTGCGGAAGCGGACCGGTGTGGGCTGGCCAAAGAACTGTTGCAGCGGGCGACGTTTCCACAAGCGCATGCCCCATGCGTCCCAGCCGTGGTGATCTTCGCGCCATGCGCGGGCCTGAGCGGCGAGCGCGTCGACGGCGGTTTCCAACTCGCAAAGCGTATCGCGGTAGGGGTCGTACCATGTGGGATAGAGGATCATCGCCGCTGCAAAGAGCTGCGCGCGGGTGAGGCTGCGCTGGCGGCGCTGAACGGGGAATTCATCGACGGTCAGCCCCCATCCTGCATAAAACGGCTGGCCAAAAACGCGCGGCTTGTGGCCGGCAAAGATCGCTTCGAACCCCATTTGCGATGACACGGTATAAACGCCGAACGCGCCTTCAAATAGCGTCCATGGGCTGATCGGTTCGCTCAAAAGCGAGATGCGGTCGTTGGTGTCTTCCGGCCCGAAGTGACCGGGGCGAAACCCCTGTGCTGTCTCTGGATGGGTCTTGATGATGACCCGCGCGCCGGGGTGCTCCTCCTGTGCGAAGACCAGCATCTCCAGAAACCGGCCACGATCCGCGCCCGAGGCGGTGACAGAGGCATCGCCCCGCGTCTGGTCGATCACCAGCACATAGCCGGGATCTGGCGCGGGCATATCAAGGTCAAAGCCCGCGTATTTCGTCAAGTGATGCTCGGCCAATTGCGCCATGCCGCAGCGCGCGCGGTTCAGCAAGGCGGTATCATCAAGCGGATGATGGGCCAGTAACTCCTCAAGGTCCGAAGGCTGCGCAGGGTCGAAATGCGCGCCGCGACTGTCGATCAACAGACCCAAGGGAGGCTCGCCCGCGCGGCCCGGATGCAACGAGCGCAGCCATGCATCCTCAACCCTGATCACCGGCACATCGCGCTTCGCGGCAACGGCCAATCCGCGGTGCGCGGTAGGTGAGTTGCCCCAAACCGCCACCGCATCGCCGGGGCCGGGCAGGCCGATGCGCAGGGAATGGCCGGAAAGCTGCAAAATACGTCGCAGGCGGCGCTGCGTTAAAAAGCCGCCGTTATATACGAAAAGCCGCCGGCTCCTTTCGGGACTGGCGGCGGGGTATTGGTATGGGTCAGCTTCAAAGGCCACCGGCGTGGATCAGCCGCTGGTGAGCGATGAGATGCTGTCGGCCGAGCTTGCCGTGCCGGTGATGGCCGAGATTACCTTGCTCCACTGGGTGAAGGGGGCCTCGGTGACATAGATCGTGTCGCCATCACGGATCACAAAGTCACGGGCCATAAACATGCCGTTGGGCTTGGTCAGGTCGGTGACATAGACCATGCGTTGCGCGCCGGTCAGGTCAGAGCGGCCCAGCACTTGTTCGGCGACTTCTTCAGGCTCGTTGCGGAACACAAACACACCGGTTGGGTCGGCTGAGATCGGGCTTAGTCCGCCAACCTGTGCGATGCCTTCGAGCAGGGATAGGTTCTGCGATTCAAAGGGAACGCGCGCCTGTCCGCCGGTCGCGCCAAGCGCTGTGAAGGAGCGTGTATCCTCTTCGACCAAGATACGGTCGCCGGGGCGTAGCGCGATGTCCAACTCAGGGTGGTCATAGAGGTCTTGGAACCAGATTTTGCCGCGCTGGCCGTTCCGGATCACGGTGACCTGCGCGATTTCGGGGATGATGGTCACACCGCCTGCGCGCGCCAACATGGCGGCAAGTGTGCGGGTCGGGCGCTCAATCGGATAAACGCCCTGTGCCCCGATGGAGCCGATCAGCGATACGGTAGAGCCGTCACCAGCTGCGCGGCGCACTTCGACCTGCGGGTCGGGGGTTTGTTCGCCCAGTTTCTGGGTGATGATGCGGCGGATCGCTTCGGGCGTGTTGCCCGCGGCGCGGATACGGCCTGCGTAGGGAATAAAGATAAAGCCCGCGCCATCGACCTGCACTTCTTCAAGCAGGGTGGCGGGCGCACCCTCGACGCCCAAAAGCGGATCGTCAACGTTCTCATAGATGGTAATGCCAAGGATATCGCCCGGCTGGATCGTGTCAGAGCCGACCTGGCCCGCGCGTTTGAAGCTTTCAGAGAAACCGAGCGCCGGGGCCACGGCGATCGCACGGGTCACCCGGTCGTTCACGGCGATGACAAAAGCATCCCCTTCGCGTTGCACGGAACCTGCGTAAATTTGCCGTTTGTTCGGCCCGACCTGCGGCAAACCACAAGATGAGATGACGGCCAATGCCGCCAGCGCTGCGATGGGACGCGCCCACCGGTATGATACGGATTTCACTGCCCGGTCTCCTCGACCTGAATTTTCTGCCTCGAAATCGTCAATTGTCATGACGTATTACTTTGCAACTTAGCGCAGCCTTTAGAAAAAATCTACAGGGCGGAATGGGTTAAGTCAGGTTACGACCCGCAACTGTTGCCGAGGGGCCGCGGTGCCTTGTTCAAGGGCGTCGTAGGGGTCTTCGGCAGAGAGCATCATATCGACCACTTGGCGCAGCAACTGTCGCCGCCCGCGCGCGGCATAGAAACCGCCCGGAACCTGCGAAGTTTCAAGCAGATAGCGCCGGTAGTCCTTATAGGCACGGTTGTCGGGGCGGCTGGCGGTGGCAAAGAATTCTGGCAATGGCTGGTCTGAGACGAATTCAGGCTGGGAATAGACCGCGCGGCCAAAGACCTTAAGCGGAATACCACGCCAAAGCACCTGTTGCCCGGCGGTTGAGTTTACCGTCACCGCGCTGCGCGTGTCGTTCAAAAGCTGTGCCAGCTTGCCACCGCGCACGAAATGCACCCGGTCAGAGACGCCATGTGCCCGCGCCAACCGTTTGACATCGCGCCGCACCGGCGCGCGGCCATCCTCCAGCGGATGGGCCTTGATGACGAGGTGGTGGTGCTGCGGCGCGCCATTGGCGAAACCTTCGATCACCAGTTCAAGGAAATCGGCCATCGTGTTGAAGGGGGAGTGTTGCTGAAACGAGGAGTCGTGCTCCAGCTGCAGCAGCGCCAGATGATAGGGGAAGCCGCCCAGCCGGATTTTTAGCGTGGCGATCAGACGGTCGGCGGCCAGCACAGGCATCAGCAAAAGGCGCTTAAGGTAGAGGCGGAATTCTTTGGTCACTGGCAGGCTGCGGTGCGGTTTGAAATTGCGATAGTCGCCGTTTCGGAACATCACGAACCAATGATAAAGCGCGCCATAGAAGATGTGATGGCGCATGTCGCCCCAGTGGCCCGGGGGCAGGGGCGCTTCCATGTCAGAGCGGGCCAAAGCGGCCTGCATCTGCGGGATCGTCATCTCCATCAGGCGCGAATTGCCGTTTGACCCGCCGCGCTCATAAGTGACCCAATAGGGCCGCATGTAACCTTCTTCAAAGACATGCACGGTGATGCCCCGGCGCTTGGCCTCGGCCACCGCCTCGGCGTGGATGGGCCGCGTGTCGCCGTAGAGCACGATGTCGGTGACCTGCTTGTCGTCCAGCAGGGTCGCAAAAGTCTGGGGCCAGTCTTCGACCCTGCCGCGATAGGGGATGTAGGTCGAAGGATGAAACCAAAAGGCCCGGTCGCCCGCGTTGAAGCCCACGCGCCAGACCTCGGCGCCCGCACGGCGCAGCATCTTGCCCAGACTGTTGAAGAAAGGCCCATGCGGGCCTTGCAGGAACAGGAAGGTGCGGGTGGGGGCAGCGGTCACGGTCATACGGGTCCTAAGTCGGCGTGGTTTACCTTTAACCACCATATAATAGGGGCGACAATGTGGCGTCACCCGCTCTTGCCTGTGGCGGTGCGCGGGTTTACCACTACGCCAAACTGCAAAGGAGCCTACCCCATGTTCACCGGCATTATCACAGACGTTGGCACCGTGACCAAGCTGGAGCAGGAAGGCGATCTGCGCGCGCGTATCCAGACCCGCTATGACACCTCCGGGATCGACATGGGAGCCTCTATCGCGAGCGATGGGGTCTGCTTGACGGTCGTGGGGCTGGGCGACGATTGGTATGAGGTGCAGATCAGCGCCGAGACGGTCGGCAAGACCAACCTTGGCCAGCACTGGGCCGAGGGGCGGCGTGTGAACCTTGAGCGCGCGTTGAAGGTTGGCGATGAGTTGGGCGGGCATATCGTGTCGGGCCATGTTGATGGCGTGGCCGAGATTATTGAGATGAAAGACGAGGGCGACAGCACCCGCGTGACGCTTCGCGCGCCGAAAGAACTGGCGCGGTTTATCGCGCCCAAGGGGTCTGTGGCTCTGAATGGCACCTCGCTGACGGTGAATGACGTCGATGGCTGCGATTTTGGCATCAACTTCATCCCGCACACCAAGGAAGTGACCACTTGGGGCGATGCGAAAGTGGGGGATCTGGTCAACCTCGAAATCGACACGCTGGCGCGGTATGTGGCACGTCTGAACGAGATGTAACGCAGCGCCCTGCGTGCCGCGCTCTGGCCAAGCGGCGCGGGTCAGGCTATGAGCCGGGCAACAGATAGATGGAAAGCAGCCGATGCAATTTGACACACCCGGACCGGTCGAGACAGGGCTGAGCGACGCGATTTCTCCGATTGAAGAGATCATCGAAGACGCGCGCCAAGGCCGCATGTTCATTCTGGTGGACCATGAAGACCGTGAGAATGAAGGCGATCTGGTGATCCCGGCGCAGTTTGCCGATGCCGCGGCGATCAATTTCATGGCGACCCACGGGCGCGGACTGATCTGCCTGCCAATGACCTCGGCGCGGGTTGATCACCTCGGTCTGCCGATGATGGCGGTGAACAACTCCTCGCGGCACGAAACGGCCTTTACCGTCAGTATCGAAGCGCGTGAGGGCGTGAGCACGGGCATCTCCGCCGCCGACCGCGCGTTGACCGTGGCGGTTGCGATCTCTGAAGAGACGGGCTCGGCGGATATCGCGACGCCCGGCCATGTCTTCCCACTGCGTGCCCGCGATGGCGGCGTGCTGGTGCGGGCAGGGCATACCGAAGCGGCGGTCGATATTTCGCGGCTTGCTGGGCTGCATCCTTCGGGCGTGATCTGCGAGATCATGAAAGATGATGGCGAAATGGCGCGTCTGCCCGATTTGGTGGAATTCGCCGCCGAGCACGGCCTCAAAATCGGCACGATCAGCGATCTGATCACCTACCGCCACAAGCACGACAACCTGCTGGTAGAGCGCGACAGCCGCACCGTGACCTCGGCCTATGGCGGCGACTGGTTGATGCGGGTGTTCTCGGACCAGATCACCGGGACTGACCATGTGGTGTTGACCAAGGGCGATATCTCGACACCCGAGCCGGTGCTGATCCGAACCCATGCGATCAATGCGCTGGAAGACATTCTGGGCCTTGGCCCTAGCCCGGCGGATGAGCTGCCGCATGCGATGCAGATCATCGCTGACGAAGGCCGCGGCGCTGTTGTGCTGTTCCGCGATCCTTACCCGCGCCTGCGATTGGATGCCGAAGACGACGACCGCCCGCGCACGATCAAACGCACCGGGCTGGGCGCGCAAATCCTGTCGTCGATGGGGCTGCATGAACTGGTCCTGCTGACCGACAATCCCGACACGCGCTATCTGGGCCTTGATGCCTATGCGCTGGAAATCGTGGGCACCCGGCCCATCACCACGGAGTAACACCATGGCTTCCGCCGAAGAACACACCATCCTGCCGCGCCCGGAATTCGACGCGCCGGTGAAGCTGCTGATCGTCGTTTCACCCTACTACTCGGACATCGCCCACGGCATGCTAACCGGGGCCAAGGCCGAGCTAGAGGCCGCGGGTGCCGACTATGAAGTCATCGAGATGCCCGGCGCGCTGGAAATTCCCACCGCCATCGGTATTTCCGATCGGGGCAGCAATTTCGACGGCTACGTCGCGCTTGGCTGCGTGATCCGGGGCGAGACCACACACTATGAGACCGTTTGCAACGACAGCAGCCGCGCCCTCCAACTGCTTGGCCTGCAAGGGCTTTGCATCGGCAACGGCATCCTGACAGTCGAGAATAAGAAACAGGCCGAAGTCCGCGCCGACCCTAACGGGCAAAACAAAGGTGCAGGTGCGGCGGCTGCGGCCTTGCATCTTATCGCGCTCGCTCGTAAATGGGGCCGCCAGAGCAAGGGCATCGGGTTCAAGCCATTCGGGCAGGACACCTTGATGGCCGGCGACACGGACGGATCAAACATCGCATGACCAGCAACGCGCTTTCGGGCAATCAGAAACGTAAGATGAAGTCAGCCTCGCGGCTCTATGCCGTGCAGGCGCTGTTCCAGATGGAGCATTCCGCGCAGACGGTTGATGTCGTGCGTCACGAGTTCATCGACCACCGTTTCGGTGCTGTCTATGAGGGCGACGAGATGCAAGAGGGCGATGTGGATCACTTCTCTCGCGTGCTGGAAGATGCGGTGAACTATCAGGCACCAATCGACCAGATGGCCAACCGCGCCATCGTCGCGAAATGGGCCATCGCCCGGATCGACCCGACGCTGCGCGCGCTGTTCCGCGCGGCGGGCGCTGAGTTCCGCCATGACGAGACGCCACCGCGCGTTGTCATCAAGGAATATGTCGACGTGGCGCATGCGTTCTTCCCCGAAGGGCGCGAGCCGAGTTTTGTGAATGCCGTGCTCGACCACATGGCGCGAGAGGCCCGTCCCGAAGCGTTTTAAGCGCAAAGGGACGGCCCAGCCCAAGAGCCAGACCAATCAGATCAAATTGCAGCGAAGGGGGAGTGACGGGAACCGCACCTGCCGCTGCTGTTTTATATTCCCGAGGACCTGTATGTACAGGTGGGCGCCAGGTAACCGAACCAGGGCTCGGACAGAGCCAGCTCCCTCGGATTTGCTTAAGGCCACTGGAATGTAACG
>Ga0209345_10001325_pt1 | contig 29730 bp, 33 predicted proteins | sample Cruoilmetagenom7_FD_187294 | JGI IMG/M metagenome (GOLD analysis project Ga0209345, IMG submission 187294) | Oil polluted marine microbial communities from Coal Oil Point, Santa Barbara, California, USA - Sample 7 (SPAdes) (version 2) | ecosystem: Environmental > Aquatic > Marine > Oil seeps ...
GTTGTAGTCATCGTTAGCCTCTTTGTATTCAAGAGACATCTCTTCGGCACCGATACCCGTGGTCACAGCAAAGCCGCCGATATAGTCACAATGCTCTGAGCCTTCTGCTGCCACAAAGTCGGATAGCGCCATCATTGCTTTGCCCGGGGCTTTTTCATCCTGCTGGCGCAAGTGATGCAGGGTGGTCAGTTCTTCTGTGCGGGTTTCGTCTGTGTATACAACAATGTCGTCTCCGCGGCGGTTTGCCGGCCAGAAACCGATTATGCCTGAAGCACTTACACGCTTTTCGTCAATCATTTTGCGAAGTATGATCTGGGCATCGTCAAACAGGCTGCGGGCTGCTTCGCCACGTTTGGGGTCATCAAATACCTGCGGGTATTTGCCGGCCACATCCCAGGAGATGAAAAACGGCGTCCAGTCTATGTAAGGTACCAGTTCGTTAAGATCATATTCTTCAAACAGCCGGGTACCGGTGAAGGCAGGTCGGGGTGGTACGTAATTTTCAAAGTTGATTTCCGGTGCACGGGCCCGCGCCTGTTTCAGACTGACGAGCTTGGTGCGATCACCGCGCTGTTTTCTGCGTTCCCGGATTTCGTCATATTCTTTACGCGCAGCGTCCACAACTTTTGGCTTGGCTGTTTTGCTCAGCAGTTGTGATGCTACGTTAACGCAACGGGATGCATCTGATACGTAGAGCGCAATGTCGTTTTTGTAGTGAGGTTCAATTTTTACCGCAGTATGTGCCTTGGATGTAGTCGCACCGCCAATCATCACCGGCAGGTGGAAGTCGAGGCGCTGCATCTCCCTGGCTACATGCACCATTTCGTCGAGTGATGGTGTAATGAGGCCGCTCAGGCCGATAATGTCTACATTGTGTTCTTTCGCAGCCGCCAGGATCTTGTCGCAGGGCACCATTACGCCGAGGTCGATAACCTCATAGTTGTTACACTGCAACACCACTCCTACAATATTCTTGCCGATATCGTGCACGTCACCCTTTACCGTCGCCATCAGGATTTTGCCTTTGGCCTGCTGTTCTCCGGACTTCTCAGCCTCGATATAGGGAATAAGGTGTGCCACTGCCTGTTTCATCACGCGGGCGCTTTTGACCACCTGGGGCAGAAACATCTTGCCATCACTAAACAGGTCCCCAACAACGTTCATGCCGTCCATGAGCGGGCCTTCAATCACGTGAATAGGGCGCTCGGCCTGCTGGCGGCACTCTTCAGTGTCTTCAATGATAAAGCTGGTGATGCCTTTTACCAGAGAGTGCTCCAGCCGCTTTATAACCGGCCACTCGCGCCAGGCCAGATCCTCTTCCTGGGTTTTGCCGCCTTTGCCTTTATAACGTTCCGCAATTTCCAGGAGGCGATCCGTGGAGTCATCCCGGCGATTGAGTACAACGTCTTCAACCAGTTCTTTCAGTTCGGGTTCAATTTCATCGTAAATTACCAGTTGTCCCGGGTTTACGATGCCCATGTTCATGCCAGCCTTGATAGCGTGATACAGGAACACTGAGTGAATGGCTTCACGTACCACATCATTTCCGCGGAATGAAAAAGACACGTTGCTGACGCCGCCGGAGATCGACGCGTGGGGCAGGTTCTCCCGGATCCAGCGGGTGGCATTTATAAAGTCCACCGCATAGTTATTGTGTTCTTCAATACCAGTTGCGATGGCGAAGATATTTGGATCAAAAATGATATCGCTCGGGTTAAAGCCGATACTGGCCAGAACCTCGTAGGAGCGTTTACAGATTTCGGTTTTGCGCTCGTAGGTATCGGCCTGTCCCTGCTCATCAAAGGCCATAACCACAACAGCGGCGCCGTAGCGCATGCAGTCGCGGGCGCGCTTGATAAATGCTTCTTCACCTTCTTTCAAACTGATGGAATTCACCACCGCTTTGCCCTGAATACAGCGAAGGCCTGCCTCTATAACTTCCCATTTAGAGGAGTCGATCATTATGGGCACACGGGAAATGTCCGGTTCCGAGGCTACCAGATTCAGGAAGGTAACCATGACCTCCTTTGAATCCAGCATGCCCTCATCCATGTTGATATCAATGATCTGGGCCCCGTTTTCTACCTGATCCCGGGCCACACTCAGGGCTTCTTCGTACTGTTCTTCTTTAATCAGTCTCAGAAAACGCTTGGAACCGGTAACGTTGGTACGTTCACCAACGTTGATGAACAGGGTGTTTTCATCACCGGTAAAGGGCTCCAGGCCTGCAAGTCTCAGAGCTTCCGGGCGCTCAGGAATTCTGCGTGGCGGGTATTTGCCCACAGCCTTTGCTATTGCTTCGATATGCTCAGGGCGAGAGCCGCAGCACCCGCCGATAATGTTAAGGAACCCGTCCCGGGCGAATCCTTCGATGATTTCCGCCATTTCTTCAGGGGTCTGGTCGTACTCTCCGAATTCGTTAGGCAGACCGGCGTTGGGGTGGGCGCTGACATAAGTTTCGGCTTTGGCAGATAGTTCTTCTACGTATGGGCGCAGCGCATCTGCACCCAAAGCACAGTTCAGGCCGACAGAAATGGGGCGGGAGTGGGCGATTGAGTTCCAGAATGCCTCGGTAGTCTGACCGGACAAGGTGCGGCCAGAGGCATCGGTTATGGTGCCGGAAATCATTATCGGCAGTTCAGTACCGCTGTCTTCAAAATATTGTTGTGTGGCGTATATTGCGGCCTTGGCGTTAAGGGTATCGAAGATGGTTTCGATAAGAATAAGGTCGCAGCCACCTTCAACAAGACCAGCAACAGCTTCGTAATAATTGTCTACCAGGGTCTGAAAGTCGACGTTACGGAAGCCGGGATTGTTAACGTCCGGGGAGAGAGATGCTGTGCGCGATGTAGGGCCCACCGCACCGGCAACAAACCGGGGCTTGTCCGGGTTTTTTCTGGTAAATTCGTCCGCTACCTGTCGCGCCAGCTTTGCAGCAGCGACATTCAACTCTTTGGCAATTTCTTCCAGGCCATAATCGGCCTGAGATACACGGGTTGAATTGAAGGTGTTGGTTTCAATAATATCTGCACCGGCATCCAGATATTCAGCGTGGATATTCCGGAGCAGGGCTGGCTGGGTCAGGTTCAGCAGGTCGTTGTTGCCCTGAACCTCCTGATCATAATCCGCAAAACGGTCGCCACGGAACGCTTGTTCGTCCAGTTTCTGGTTCTGGATCATGGTTCCCATGCCGCCATCCAGAATCACAATGCGCTCCTGCAGGGCTTTGTGAAGTTGTTTCAGGCGAGTGTTGCGATCGGTCATAGTCAGCATTCCGGATGTCGGTATTAACGGGTTATTCGTGTCTTTGGCGCGCGATCATAGCAAAATGGCGGTGCCAGTCGTAGTTTCGTTCGCAGTTATTCTGTACCTGTATCAAATGTTGATTACGGAGCATTTGATAGGGGAAAGTCATTACCCGATTAAAGACCTACTATTTTACTCGGTCTTTCATGTTGCTGCGAACTGCCTTAAAATGAACGCAAACATTCAACGGGTTTAAAAACATGGCATTGGTTACTGTGACAGATCCCGCACGGGATTATCTTGCACAACTTATTGAGAAGCAGGACGTGGAAGGCATGGGTGTGCGAATTTTCGTAACCCAGCCAGGCACCAAAAATGCTGAAACCTGCCTGGCTTACTGCCCGCCAAATGAAATTGTACCTACGGATGAGCAGGTTGACCTGGAAAAGTTCACTTTGTACCTGGATCATAACTCTGTTCCCTTTCTTGAAGAAGCCTACGTGGACTACTCCAAGGATCAGATGGGAGGGCAGCTAACCATCAAGGCTCCAAACGCCAAAGTTCCTAATGTTGATGAAAATGCTCCACTGCCTGATCGTGTAAATTATGTTCTGGCTTCGGAAATCAATCCTGGTCTTGCGGCACACGGCGGGGAGGTTTCACTGGTTGAAATCGTTGATGGGTCTGTTGCTGTCATGCGATTTGGCGGTGGCTGCCAGGGTTGCTCTGCCGTCAGTCTTACGCTCAAGCAGGGCGTTGAATCGACGCTTAAGGAACGGGTGCCTGAAATTACTGCGGTTCGCGACGTTACGGATCACACCAAGACTGAAAACGCCTACTATCAGTAAGGGCTTTGAGATCTGTCGGGTAAACTGCTAAAGGCAGTTTGTCGGCCTGGGCAGGCCTGCAATCCGGCAGGCTGTTTTTGCCGGAGTGCCGGGGAATAGCTGCATGAGATAGATGCTGTTTCCCCGCTCATCACCAAAAGCCTCTTTCACCGATTTAACGAACAATCGGTTGGAGGGCGGCGACATTTCATGCTCTTTGTAAAATAAACGCAGAAACTCAATGATTTCCCAGTGCTTTTCGCTCAGCACTATCTCGTCGTCTGCGGCAATTATTGCGGCAACTTCCGGTGTCCACTGGCTGGCATCTTCAAGAAAACCTTCATTGTTCCTGTCGGGCATTACGGAATCTGTCATGGGTCACCAGCTGATTACGTGTTGGGCTCGCGCCGTCAGGTCGACCATGGCAGGGTAGTTCACCAGGGCAGCCTCACCGGTATTCTGCTCAAGACCACGAGCCTTCACATCCGGCATCAGCGCATAAACGGGAATGTTTATACCACGACAACCTGAAGTGGCAAGAGCCAGTACCGCATTCTCCGTAAGCAGTAGCGCGTCTCCGGGCCTGAGTGCTTCCATACAGGCTGCAGACCGCGGATGTCCGGGTGTTTTGTTCAGAATGTGGAGTGTATGAAGAGATGTCATAACGGTTTCTGGCTCTCTGTTGAACCCTTGGGAATCAGCCGGCAAAGGTTGTGTGTGAGTGCTGGTGTAGTAGTTCAGAGCTGTTTTCAGACAATGAGATACCCGCAACCATATCTTCTGGCTTAAGCCCGAAACGGGTGCAGGATGCTGCGTCGGCGTACATTGTCTCGATGCCGAAAACAGGTGCTGCCGAAAGGTTCTTTTCTACGGACTTTTGTTCGACTTCTCCGGTTTCCTGATGCCTGCGCAGCCAGTTGACACCAGCTCCTGTAAACAACAAGGATACGTTCTGGTCAAAAGCCGCCAGGGAAAAAGCCATATCCAGGGCTTCTCGCCCCGACCAGGTACCATATGGGGACTGGTCAATAACGATTAATGTGCTCACTCTTAACCTCCTGCATGGAAATAGAGAATGCGCGACGATGCCATCGTGCCTTCCACCCACTCACCAAGCCCGGCAATTATAAATGGCTTCAGAAGATTGCTGGCTGGCAGTTCGTAGCGCCTTTGTTCTTCTTCGTTTATCAATCCTCGCCTCAACGCCGAGGCAATACAGGCGAATCCCGGGATGTTGTTATTCTTGAGGAAGTCTGCCCATTCTTCAGGCCAGTGGGTTTCATCTGAAGGTGGTGCTGAGAGTGCTGAGGCGAGGTGAACTCCGTCACCGTAGAGAAATACCCGGTCAACTGAATGGCCTGCGGCAATTGCCGCCCGGGCGAATGATAAGGCTGTTTGCGGAGCCTGAGAGGAGTAGGGCGCTCCTGTGATAACCAGCGTGTAGTTCTGCAAAGGGATGGCATCATTCATGTTTGAAGCTCTGGAGCGGTATAAAGTCAGTGTACCTGTCAGCCAGTTTATCAATAGCAAAAACCCCGGCAAAGGCCGGGGTTTTTGCAGACTATCAGGTACGCGATGCGCGGCTGATATTAATCCTGACCGGAGAAGGCACCGATCAGGTGGAGCAGGCTTACAAACAGGTTGTAAATATTCAGGTACAGGCCGGTTGTGGCCATGATGTAGTTGGTTTCACCACCGTTAACGATACGGCTGGTGTCATACAGAATGAAACCGGACATCAGGAACACGATCGCTGCACTTATAGCCAGGCTGATTGCAGTAACCTCTATGCCGAACATTCCTGCAACCATGGTGCCCAGGGCTGCAACCAGCACGACTACAAGGCCGGCAACCAGCATGCCACGCATGAAGCTGAAGTCTTTCTTCGTAGTCAGCACATAACCGGACAGTGCGAAAAATACCAGTCCAGTTCCGCCCAGCGCCTGCATAATGATCTGTCCGCCGTTGGCGAACTGCAGGTAGTACATCAGAATTGGCCCAAGGGACAGGCCAAGCAGGCCAGTGAACGCAAAAACAACTGCGATACCAGCAGAGCTGTTAGCGGTGCGTGGTAGCACCAGCCAGATGAGGGCAAGGGCACCGAGGCTGCAGATAAGGCTGGCACCCTGGCCCAGTCCAATAGACATGGATACACCAGCCATGACAGCACTGAATATCAGCGTCATTGCAAGCAGTGTATAAGTGTTACGCAAAACCTTGGTAGCTGACGCACTTATTGGTGCGGTAGCGGACCCACGGGCAATCATGCCGTTGCGGTTCTGCTGAACATTGTACTGTCTGTTTTGCATTCTGATCTCCGGTTTAATCCAGCTTGTGTGGTTACTGGCGTCAGGCGTCGAGCCTGATAAACGCCAATCACTTGGAATTAGTATCCATGATAATGTCATATTCTCAACTTTCAATCATTTACGACACGAAAGTCTCCTTCAGATTCCATTAAAAGCCGTTAATGTAAAAAAAATGCTGTGTGTTCTTCCCAGGGCGTTGACAGCACAGGCAATTCCGGTATCATGCACACCGCTGTCGCATGGCAGCAATGGAAAAACGGTGGGCTGGCAGAGTGGCCGAATGCAGCGGTCTTGAAAACCGCCGAAGGTTTGTAGCCTTCCCGGGGTTCGAATCCCTGGCCCACCGCCATTTTTCCTTCTGATCAAAGCGTAACCCTACCTTTCTGATAATTCCTTTTAGTAAAATCAGCACAGTCGACTTCAGCAACGTCGATCAGCATGGCTTTCTTTTGATCTTCAGGCTTTAAACTCCGTGCAAGGCGCCCCATCTTCTGCTGTATAGCCAGTCCCTGAACTTATACGTCGACTCTCAGGAGAGTGTTATGTCAGATGCCAAAGAAAGTAAGGATAAAGACACCGGGATTGCTGATCGCAGTGATCGGAAGTTTGCCGTTTCCACTAACCGGGGCAGTGCCAGTCATCGTGTTCGCTATGTCGAAGCGGGCGGCGCCGGAGTGGATATAGATGAGTGCACTTTTTGCGATTCGATTCCGGACCTTTCTGACAGGGCACAGAAGCCAGAGGATCAGGCAGGCGGGTAGGGTGCCTGCCCGCCCTTTATGGGGGCTGGTCTGGCTCAGAAGCGCCGGAAACTGATGCTGCTGAGCCCGGCTGTCAAAGATCGCGGCCTGGATAGATCGCTTCTTTTTGCCCGTCAGCTAACTTCTGGCGGGCAGCGAGCGTTTCGGGTTTGTTATCTGGAGCTGTCCAGCCCTGCAGGTTTTCTTCTATCAGCTGAACCAGAGCGTCAATATGGCCAGGTGTTGCGTTCAGCGCAGTTATATAACTGAAGCCTTCACCACCTGCTGCCATAAAGTAGCCGCGGTTTTCTTCATCAATTTCTTCAATGGTTTCCAGGCAGTCCGACGAAAAACCCGGACAAAACACATCGACTGATTTGATTCCCTGCCCCGGAAGCGCTTTAAGCGTCATATCGGTATAGGGTTTGAGCCATTCTTCCTTTCCGAAACGGGACTGGAAAGTGGTTATGTACTCATCTTTCGACAGACCAAGCCGTTCAGCCAGAAGCCTTGAGGTTTTATGGCACTCGCAGTGGTATGGGTCGCCTTTAGTCAGGTATTTCAGAGGCACACCATGATAAGACAACACCAGTTTTTGATTGCGTCCATGCTCTGACCAGTGGCTCTCAATATGCCGGGCCATCGCCTCAATATAAGGCGGGTAGTCAGGGTAATGGGAGATAAAGCGCATATCCGGTATCCAGCGGCGCTTTGTGAAGTCCTGGCTTATCGCGTCGAAGGTCGATGCTGATGTGGAGCCGGAATACTGTGGGTAAAGAGGCAATACCAACAGCTTCCTGACGCCCTGTTGCTGCATTTCTTCAAGTACCTTCGGAATAGACGGGTTGCCATAGCGCATTGCAAAACCCACGACCACATCGGGGCCGTACTTCTTTTTCAGAACTTCCCTGATTCCTTCTGCCTGTCTGGCAGTATGAATCAGCAGTGGTGAACCTTCAGGCTGCCACACGCCTGCGTATGCTGCTGCGCTGCGCTTGGGGCGGATGCGGAGGATAACGCCATGCAATATCACCCACCAAAGGGGCCGAGGTAACTCCACAACCCTCGGATCGGAAAGAAATTCCGCCAGATAACGCCGTAATGCTGAAGGGGTTGGGGCATCCGGGGTTCCAAGATTGGTTACCAGAACACCGATCCGTTCCGGCTGGTTATGCCGAAAGTTCTCTGAGCCTTTGTATTGCATGTGGAGGTGGATCCTGATCGTTTGAAGCGAAGCGTCTATTCCTGGTTGGCTGCCTGTTGCGCCATGCGCGGAGCCAGACTGCTCATATCGTAGCCGGCATTGCTGGCTTTGCTGAAGACCTCCTGTGCTGGAGTCGTACGGGCAGCGTTCAGCGACCAGAGTATCGTACAGCGGGTCCCGGTCCGGCAGAAGGCCAATACGGGTTTTTCGGAATTCCGGATCATTTCCCCGAAACGATCAACGTCTGCGTCAGTTACATTTCCGGATTGGACGGGCATGTAAACCCATGTCATTCCATTTTCCAGGGCCGCAGCTTCTATGTCGGCCATTGAAGGCTGACCAAACTCTTCCTGATCCGGGCGGTTGGCTACGAGAGTTTTGAACCCCAGCCTTGCCGCCTCTGCCACATCGCCATAGCTGATCTGGGGGGTGACGGAAATTGTGTCGTCAATTTTTCGGATATCCATGGGGTTTGCTCTCCGGATTCAGTAAAAATTCGACGCTATCATCTCATAGGTGATAACGCCTGTCAGAATGATACATCTGCAACCGGCCTGGTCCTGAGCCGTCCTCTTTTAATCGACATCGGGGCCGGGCAGATCAGGAAACAGGTCTTTGGCGCTCAATCACTTCAAATATACCCATGCCAGCCACCATAGCCACAACGAAGACAACGGCTTTGATCTCTCCCGCACCCAGAGCCACCAATGCGGGCCCTGGGCAGAAGCCGGCGATGCCCCATCCCATGCCGAACATCAGGCCGCCTGTGACCAGGCGTTTGTCAATATGGGAGCTCTGCGGAACCTTCATGTTGAAGCCCAGAAATGAAAGCGTTCTGTTGCGGGCTACAGTAAATGCCCCAAGGCCCACAATAATGGCACCACCCATTACAAAAGCGAGTGATGGGTCCCAGAGACCGGCGATATCAAGAAAACCGAGAACTTTTTCCGGATTGGCCATACCGGAAACAATAAGGCCGAAACCAAACAGTAAGCCTGCGAACAGTGAGGCAATAGCAGCTTTCACGATACTACACTCCCAATACGTGTCGGATGACGAAAACGGTCACAAACCCCGCGAACATGAAGCAAAGTGTCGCCACTAATGACCGGGGTGAAAACCGGGACAGGCCACATACGCCGTGGCCGCTTGTGCAGCCGGAGCCATAACGGGTTCCGATTCCTACCAGAAGGCCCGCGATAATCAGCGCAGGGTATCCGGCTTCTATTTCAATGGGCGGTAACTGTGCAACCAGCATCCAAAGGGCAGGTGCTCCAATAAGTCCGGCCAGAAATGCAATTCGCCAGCCTGTATCACCCGCGGCGGGGGTGAGTAAACCACCCAGGATTCCGCTGATACCGGCAATCCTGCCATTCAGCAGCAGAAAGCTCGCAGCAGCGAGTCCTACCAGCACTCCGCCGGCAAGTGCCGACCAGGGAGTGAAGTCACTCCAGGCAATATCTATCATTCAGAAAATCCTCCGGTACACCGTTCAGGGTTAGGCATGGGAAATTAAGTTCTATTTGCGGGCGAGTCCAAAGCCTTGTTTGGAATAAGCTTATAAATGGGGGCGATAATAGCAAAAAAAAGCCCGGCGTGAATGCCGGGCAGAGGCGTGCGAGTAGTATCCATGAAAGACTTCCAGACAAACCGGCGTCAGCAGAGACTCCGGTTACAGGCAAGTATTGACTATAATTTGAACAGTTCAAGTTCAGGAGCCGTTCAGCTGAAAACATTTTTTCATATAGAGCCCCCTTTTATACTGCGGCCTTTGGCTACAAGGCTTTCAGGCCGACTGAAATCAGCTGGAAGCTGTAATACAATAACGCTCCTAACGCCTATTTACCCAGAGGTTGTTGTATGTCTGATGAGAATGAGAAGAAGCCCGAAGACGATCCACAGCTTGCGGCAAAGATAAAGGGTTCAGCCCGTCAGATATGGCTTGCAGGTCTGGGAGCTTTTACCAAGGCGGAAGAAGATACGGGAAAATTCTTTGAGCGTCTGGTTCAGGAAGGTGAGCAGCTGGAGAACAAAACCCGCGGGGCGGTCGAGAAGCAGATTCGCTCGGTAGAAGACCGCGTGGAAGAAGTTCGTGAAAGGGCAACAGGAACCTGGGACAGGCTTGAGCATCTGTTTGATGAGCGGGTATCCGGAGCTTTACGCCGGCTTGGGATTCATCGCAGGGAAGATATCGAGGGGCTTGAGCGGAGGATAGAGGCACTTGAGGCGGAGTTGTCTGTAGTCCGCGAAAAAAGCAACAAAGATGAAGAAGAGTAAGCGATCAGAACGTGGTCTCAAGTCTTCTGCAACTATCGGCCAGCTATAAATAATCCCGGCTGATCAGCTTCACGTGCTCCTGCTCGTTTTCAGAAAAATAAGGCAGCATCAGGTGCATCATCTGATAAACACCCCGGCCGGGATCCACAGATTCCCGGTCATGAAGATGGGACAGGGTGTCAAAGGCGCTCCAGTAACAGGCCGTAAGGGTAAGCTGCTCGCATAACGAATCCAGCTCTTCCTGCTCAATCTGCATCATGTTCTGACGCTTCATGCTTTCACATATGTTCCGGAAGGCAGCGGTTTTCTTTTTCAGAAGTCGCCGGAAGCGAACCTGCAGGTTTTCATAACGGGATAACACGTTCACCAGATCCTGATACAGAAACCGGTAGCGTGCCACTGTTTCAAACAACAGGTGCAGGAAAAAGCTCTGCTGATCCAGGCTGATGTCCACGTCTTCCGGAACTGCAAGCAAATCCAGCATTTCCGCTTCAAACCTGGTGAAGAGTTCGTCGACTATGTCGCCTTTGCTTCTGAAATGGTAATACAGGTTACCCGGGCTGATATCCAGCTCATCTGAAATCAGCAGGGTAGTCACATTGGGCTCGCCCAGGCTGTTGAACAGCGACAGGCTGGCATTGAGAATACGGTCGCGGGTTTTTGTTTTTGTCATAGTGCGCCCGGCTCACTCTCAGAGTTCAAACGTTGCCCACACCGGACAGTGATCAGATGGCCTCTCCATCCCGCGAAAATCATAAGCAACACCTGCTTCACGCGCTTTTTCCAACAGGCTGTCATTTGCCATTATCAGGTCAATGCGCAGGCCTCGTTTGGGCTCTCGCTCAAAACCCTTGCTACGGTAGTCAAACCAGCTGAATGTCTGAGCATCGTCTGGATGAAGATAGCGGAAAACATCAGTGTAGCCCCGGCTTTCAACCTTGCCGAGCCATTCGCGCTCCTCGGGCAGAAAAGAGCATTTTCCCGTGCGCAGCCAACGCTTGGCATTGTCCGGGCCAATTCCTATATCTTTGTCAGTTGGTGAAATGTTCATATCGCCCATGATCACCACATAACCACCCTGTTTGTTAAGTTCATCCAGGTAGGCCACAAGGTCAGCGTAGAACTTTTCTTTGGCTGGAAACTTGGTGGGGTGGTTACGGCTCTCGCCTTGAGGGAAATAACCGTTAATGACGGTAAGCTGCTTCCCGTTTACGGTGAACTGCCCGGCAATCAGGCGGCGCTGAGCATCTTCGTCGTCTCCGGGGTAACCCTTGATGACCTGTTCGGGTTCAATGCGGGAAAGCAGGGCAACGCCGTAATGTGTTTTCTGGCCGTGAAAATGCACGTGGTAACCCAGTTCACGGATAGCCTCAACCGGGAACTCTTCATCTCTTACCTTGGTTTCCTGTAAACCAATAATGTCCGGGTTATGGCTTTCAATCAGCGCTTCCAGCTGGTGCAGGCGGGTACGGATACTGTTGACGTTAAAGGACACAAACATCATGACTGAGAAATTCTCCGGCGTGGGTTGCCGCAGAAGTTTAACACATAGAAACCAGTGCGCAGCTTTCGCTGAGAGGGCGGAGGCTCAGGGAACAAGCCCGCATACCGGGTAGGTGCTTACGGTATAGAAAATGGTGGCGCTGTAATTCTGATCTTTATTCTCACGCACATTGGTGAGACCCGAATAGGCCGTTAGTGCACCCCTGCTGCTGTAGCCAAGAATGATCGGGTCCACCAGTAGTTTCAGGACAAGGCTGTCCGGTCGAATCTGTACCAGGTGATCAGCATCCACTATCTGGCTTTGTGCTGGTTCCAGCACAAAGGCGTAATCTGTTCCCCGGGTTGGTGCCAGAAACCGGAACCGGACCTGCTCGCCACCGATAACCTTGTCCCAGTTCTGACGGACCAGGTTGTCAAAGCCGGCGTCTACCACCAGATTATCGGAGACTTTCAGACCGGAGCCTTCTGTGTCACCGTCCGGCCGCTGCCAAACGACGGCTACAGAGCCGGAATCTGTGTAGGTTATCTCCAGCGACTCCCGGAAATCCGGTTGCTGGTACACCACCGTCGGGCGGACAGGTGATGAGCTGTAATCGAGTGTCTTCCCGGCGAAAATCTTTTCGCTACCTTCAGTCTCCTGAACATAGGTTACCTTGTGACCTATGGGCTGAAATATGCCGTTATCGCAGGAACCCTCCACGCGGTGATGTTCCGTGTAGAGTGTTTTTCCATCGCTGTTTTTTGCGTACCCTGCAAATTCGAAAATATCTGCCGACACCGGTGAGGCAAGGGCAGCCACACAAACTGCTACCGGACAATACCGGGGCTGGAGGTTCATTGGCTGAGCTCCGGGAAAAGTGATTTGCGGATATACAGCAATAACGGGAATACAACCAGCCAGCCAAGGGCCAGAGCAAGAAGTGAAGGCGCCAGCTCCGGCAGTTCAACGACGCCAATTCTGGTTGCTGACCAATAAGTGAACGGACCAGCGACGGGGGCAAACAGGAAAGCCAGCCAGATCCGGCGGCTGATCCAGTTCAGGGAATGACTGAGCGTGGTCATGAATATCGCCCAGATGGCGACAAGCCAGGGGGGCGTAATGAGCACAGCTCCCGTGCCGTCGTCCAGTATGCCAAGGCGAAACCAGAGCCCGTCGAGTACTGTGCCGACAACGGTGCCCAGCCCGATGAACTGAAGCTCTGTTAACCGATACTGGCTCACGAAGGCAAAATGGATAAGCAGAAAAACCACAACAAGAAGCGGCCCCAGCAGGTCCGGATAAATTACACAGGTGAGCCATCCAGTCTGGAAAAGTATAAAATTCAATATATTACGTGAGACACCTGAAGTGATCATACACTAAGGATGTTCTGCCGCTTGTTTCCGGGCTTGGCGAAAACCAGTTGCGAAACGCCGATGGCACGCTCTGAGAATCCCGCTTCGCAATAGGCAAAATAGAATTGCCAGAGCCTGCGGAAGGCCTGGTCATAACCCATGCTATCGAGCTTTTCCCGGTTGGACATAAAGCGATCACACCAGTCGCGCAGGGTGCGGGCGTAATGAAAACCTGTGTCTTCCGAATGGGTCAGGACAAGGTTTGACTGATTTCGCACAGATTCCAGGATCGTGCCAAACGATGGAATGAAGCTTCCGGGGAAAATAAAGCGCTGAATGAAGTCCACGTTTTTCAGAGCGCGTTCATAGCGCTGCTCCGGCATATTAATCGCTTGAATAAGAGCAAGACCATCAGGTTTCAGCAGGGCGTGAATCTGGCTGAAGTAGCTGTCCAGAAACTGGGGCCCTACGGCCTCAATCATTTCAATTGAAACCAGCTTGTCGAACTGGCCAGCCAGGTCACGGTAGTCATCGAACAGCAAAGTGATTCTGTCTTCCAGACCTTCCTTCAGAACGCGTTTCCGGGCGAGTTCCAGCTGTTCTTTGGAAATGGTGGTAGTAGTTACATGGCAGCCGTAATGCTTTGTCGCGTGTATCGCAAAACCACCCCAGCCGGTTCCGATTTCGATTACACGGTCACCCGGCTGTAAATCCAGCTTCCGGCAGATCGTATCAAGTTTGTGAACCGCTGCTTCTTCAAGAGTGGACTCTTCACGGGGATAGATGGCGGAGGAGTACATCATCGTGGAATCCAGAAAGGTCTCGAACAGGTCATTGCCGAGATCATAGTGGGCACTGATGTTCTTTCTGGATCCGTCTCTGGTATTGCGGTTAAGCCAGTGCAGCCCTTTGAGAGCTGGCTTGGTTATCCAGCTGAACCGGTCTTCAAATTCATTCATGCGGTCAATGTTACGGGTGAAGAACCGAAGCAGGGCTACAAGGTCGGGCGATGACCAGTCACCGGCCACGTAGGCTTCAGCGGCGCCGATGCTGCCACCGGTCAGTAAATCCCGCCAGGTGCCGGGATCGTGAATGATCAGCACCGCTGGAAGATGCTGACTGTTTCCATCGCCAAACACCAGGTCATCCATGCCGTCTTCCTGAATGGTCAGAATACCTTCCCCCAACAGTTTGAGTTGCTGGATTACCAGGCTCCGGGCAGCTTTGTCTACCACCGATGGGCCAGATTGTGCGCTGGCAACGCGGCTGACTGATGTATTCATGTTCTCCATGAGCTTACCTTCCCCTGTGTCTTGTTGGTGTCGATGGCACTGGTTACGTCTACGCCCTGATCGTTGCTTCCCAGCCGGTGGGAAGGGTCGTTTCCTGCAAGCTTGTCAGGGTGGGTGTAGAACGGAGCTCCTTTGAATTTCAGCTTCAGGGCATGCCAGTAAATGCCGGCAGCTACCTTGAACGCTTCAACAGGAAACCGGCGCAAGCTTCGATGGAGGGTTTTACGTGTGAGAGGGGCTCTCTGGACTACCAGTGTGGCATCAAAATGTTTTTTTCCTTCCTCTAGCACATTCATATGAATTCTCAGCTCAGGCCCCCTGAAGCTGAACGTCCACTCATAATGCTGTGCCATAGCGTTGAAAGGAGAAACATGAAAGCGCTTGGTAAACCCGAACTGTTCTGTGCACCAGCCTGCTGAATTCGGCAGGCTCCCCGTGGTTTCGAGGCAGTAAACATGACGCTCATTCCAGGGTGTGTTGGTTATCTGGGCAACAATAACTGCAGGCACGTCTCCGCTGGAGCCGCTTTCTCCGGCACGGTAACAAAAGTAAAAGCTGACAGGGTTAAACACGTAGCCGGCGTATCGCGGGTGAGTAATCAGCTCCACCGGACCGCTGGGGCGCCAGCCCGTCGCTGTCTCAACCTGATCGCGCAGGGCGTCTGCCAGGTCACCAGCTTCGGGCCGGAAGTAGTCTTTGCGTTTCAGGGATATCCAGTTGAAAGCTTCCAGGGAGAAGAACGGGCTTACGTCGGCCACCTGGTGCCATTCGTCTGTATCCAGCGCGAGCATACCCGTGTGGTATTCAAACTCGTGTTTTACCGGATACAGGCGCCGGTGACGGATTGTTCCCTGTAACCATTGGCTGGCCACCATCAGAACTCCACACCAAAATCACTGGTTACCCGCAGTGCACTGCGCACTCCATCTTCGTGAAAACCGTTAAACCAGTATGCGCCGCAATAGTGAGTCCGGTTTTTGTTGCCAATTTCCTCGTAGCGTTCCTGAGCCTCAACCGCGGCAAGGGTAAACACCGGGTGAGCGTAACTGAAACGCTTAATCACCTTATCTGGGGCAATATCCTGGCTGCGGTTAAGGGTGACGCAAAAAGTTTCCGGTGCATTATGGAAATTCTGCAGTGTGTTCATGTTATAGGTGACAGAAACCGGCTCAGTACTGTGCTTAGGGATAAAATAGTTCCAGGCCGCCCAGGCTCTTCGGTTTTTTGGTAATACGCTGCTGTCCGTGTGCAGTACCACATCGTTTTTCTGATAGGGAATTGCGCTCAGGATCTCTCGTTCCTGGTCGCTGGGGTCAGCAAGCATGGTCAGAGCCTGATCACTGTGGCAGCCGAATATAACCTGATCGAATTCATGGGTCTGATCTTCCGTTGTGACCAAAACGCCACTCTCAGTCCGGCTGACTGCCTGCACTGGAGTATTGAGATGAATACAATCACCGAGCCGATCCATCATGGCTTTTACATACTGCGATGAACCGCCCGAGATCACTCGCCAGGAAGGGCGATCATCCACGGACAACATTCCGTGATTGTTGAAGAACTGCAGGAAAAAACGTATTGGAAACTGCTCAAGTACGATTTCCGGCGCCGACCATATAGCGGCACCCATTGGAACAATGTAGTGGTTCCGGAAGTAGCGGGAGTAGCCGTTACGGTTCAGATATTCACCCAGAGTTTCCGTACTCCGGATCTTTCCCGCGGCCATGTCTGCACGGGTTTCCTTGTTGAACCTGAGAATCTCCCGGACCATATTCAGAAACGGCAGGTTCAGGAGATTTTTCCGCTGGGCAAACAGGGTATTCAGGTTTGTACCATTGTATTGCAGTCCGGTTGTGCCTGAGTCAACACTGAAGCTCATATCACTGACTTCTGAGCGCACTCCCAACCGCTCCATCAGGCGCATGAAGTTAGGGTAGGTCCAGTCATTGAATACAATGAACCCGGTGTTTACCGGCCATGTACGCCCACCCGATTCCACATACTCGGTATTTGTATGACCACCGGCATAATCTCCGGCTTCAAAAATTTCGACATCGTGCTTTTCAGCGAGCAGCCATGCTGCAGTGAGACCGGATACCCCGGCGCCGATAACAGCAATACGCTGACGTTCGTTGTTCATGTCTTTGTTTCCTGTTCGCTGGAACTTTGCCGGGCCATGGACGCGGCCATACGATCAATCAGTGACTGGGGCAGGGCACCCAGACATTTGAGAATCCAGGTAAAGCGTTTCGGAAAGGCAATTTCGTTATGGCCTTTGGCGAGGCCACTGACGATTCGCTCGGATGCATCCTCGACAGTCACAAGAAATGGCATGGGGAAGTCATTGCGTTCGGTTAGTGGCGTTTTCACGAAGCCGGGAGAAACCAGCACTACATCTATTCCCTCGGCAGCAAGGTCTGCCCGTAAACTTTGGGCAAAGTAAGCCAGCGCCGCCTTTGATGCACCATAGCCTTCTGCCCTTGCGAAAGGGAACCACCAGGCAGACGAACCAACAATGACCAGGGTAGCGGGCAACCCTTTTGCACGGGTGCGGCGCAATGCAGGCAGGGCGATTTCAACGCAGCGGGCGGTACCGATTACATTGGTTTCGATATTCTTCTCGATTACCTCACTGCTGTAATCCGCGATATCGAGGTACTCGCAGGTGCCGGCATTGAGAATGGCCATATTCAGATCGCCGTATGATTCCAGTATTGGCGCAAGCGACTGAAGATCTTCTTTACTGGTTGTGTCCGCTACTGCCGGTATGATTCGTTCTGGCGCAAGGGTTGCTAGCTGTTCCAGAGGTTTAGAGCGGCGTCCTGTAATTATTAACCTGTGCCCCCCGCGAACCAGGGCCTGTGTTACAGATTCGCCGATGCCAGAGCTGGCCCCGGTAATCCATATACTGGAAGGAGTATTCAGACGCTGGCTCATCCTGCGTATCCCTTCACCCACCGGATAATGCTTCCGATCGCAGGCAGGTTTTCATACAACAGCTGCCCGGCGTCAAAGTAATCCCGGTGGTAGCAGATTTTTCCGTTTGTGATCTGCAGGTGGCTGATACCAGCTACCTGGATTTCGCGTCCACGGCGAATCCGTTTGTGCTGCAAGTGCATTACCCAGGGTATGCTGGCGGAACCACCCTCAACTACAGCGTCCTCAAATGTGAAGTGACAGGAAATCACGTTTGCGTAGGCTTTAGCGAAGTATCGGGTTAAAGCATCAAGGCCTGATACAGTGCCAAGCGGGTCCTGAAACCGGATGCTCTCACTGTAAACCGAAGGCAGTTTACTCAGGTTGCCTTTGTCGAGTTCGTTAAACAAACTCCTGAACTCCGCCAGTGTGGCAGGCACGCCGGGATCCGGGCGGCCGACTTCAATATCGGGGGCAGCTTTCATGTCCGGGCCCTCTTCATCTGATCAAGTTGTCGGGTTTCTTCCTGTATATGCCTGGGGATAGGGTTGAGCTCCCAGATGATGCCCAGTTTTGACAACAGCCACAGGCCATACCAGGTAATATCGATTTCATACCAGCGAAAGCCCTGCCGAACCGATTGCGGCCAGCGGTGATGGTTGTTATGCCAGCCCTCGCCCAGGGTCAGGAGCGCCAGCCAGAAATTGTTGCGGCTGTCATCTGCGGTTTCGAACCGGCGCTTGCCCCAAACGTGGGAGAGCGAGTTAATGGAAACTGTGGCATGAAACAGTGCGACCGTAGAGATGAAAAAGCCCCAGATCAGCATTTGCAGGCCATTGGTGCCCAGCCCGGGCGCCCAGACGGCGAGTGCTTCACCCAGTAGATAAATGAGCAGCGCAGCCGCTGCGGGAACCAGGGCATCGAAACGGTTAAGAAGCTTCAGCTCAGGGAATTTGAGCCAGTCGCGAATGCGGCGCTCGTCTGTTGCAAAGCCGGCATCGCAAGTAAACCATCCCATGTGTGACCACCAGAAGCCTCCCTGATGGGGAGAGTGCAGATCCTGCTCCCGGTCAGAATGCTGGTGGTGATGCCGGTGATGCGCCGCCCACCACAGCGGACCACGCTGAGCAGCACTGGCGCCAAGGACTGCAAATAAAAACTGGGCTGGCCGGCTTGTTTTGAACGTCTTGTGTGCGAAATACCGGTGGTAGAATCCGGTAATGGCAAACATTCGCACCAGGAAGAAGAGGATCGCGAAACCCACTGCAAACGCACTTACGCCAGTGTAAAAGGCCAGCAGACATGCCAGATGGAGCGTCAGGAATGGAATCACGCGAATGAAATTGAAGGAGCGTGAATTTACATCTATGTGATCCGAGCCGGCATCTGAATCGAACCATCTGAGGATGTTTATAAAACAACTTTGCACTCGGGTCATACCCTGATTGCCCTTTTTTCCATGAATCATGTTTGACGAGACGTTGATTGCTATGGGTATACGCCGTATTGCGATTATTGGTTCAGGCATAGCAGGCCTGACTGCAGCCATCAAGTTGAAGCAGCAGGGGCATGATGTAAGCCTGTTTGAAAAAAGCAGAGGGCCGGGAGGCAGGCTGGCGGCCAAACGGGTCGCCAATGGTTCAGTTGACATAGGGGCACAGTATTTCACCTCCCGGAACCCGGAGTTCCTGCCGTTCCTTATCAGATTCGCCGGTAACAGCAGTTTTGCCAAATGGGATGGTCAGTTTGGCTTCCAGGGCAAAGATGGCCAGTGGCAGGAGTTTCCGGATGAACCGAGATATGTCGGTATTCCCAGGATGACTGCAGTTTCCAGAGCATTGTCTGCCCATGTCACAGTAACTGCGCAGACCCGCATTGAACGCATCGTGCGTAATGATAACGACTGGGTTCTGTCAGATACGGACGGGAATGTTCAGGCCGGCGGGTTCGACTCGGTTCTCATCACTGCGCCACCAGCCCAGGCCCGGGATTTACTTGTGCAGAGTGACCTGCCCGAACAGGCGGCATATCTGGATGATGCAGTTACCCGGGTTTTACCCTGCTGGGCAGTGGCTGCACATTTTAAAGAAAATCCATGGCCCCGCCACGAAGGTATGCGCTGCGACCATCCATCACTTTTCTGGGTGGCGAATAACTCAAGCAAACCTGGCCGAAAGGGTGCAGAGCAAAGTGGCAGGGGATCATGGTGGGTGCTTCATGCAAGCTCAGAATGGAGCCAGCGAAACCTGGAAACCACGCCAGATCAGGTTGCTGCAGAGCTGATTGCGGCATTCAGAGAGCTTACCGGCTCGGACCTGATGGTGACTGACTCAGTAACGCACCGTTGGCTATATGCCCGCTCAGAAGGCGGATCCAGTCCGGGCCACCTTTGGTTTCCGGAGCAGGGCATAGGTCTTGCTGGTGACTGGCTTAGCGGGGGCCGGGTTGAAGGCGCCTTCGACAGCGCCTGCAGCCTTGTCTCCGCATGCGTGGCAACTGATGCTAGCCGGTAATACTCTGCCCGGCGCCCAGAGTGCTATCGGGACGGGTATAGAAGTGGGTAATGGTACCGTCGCTGAACTTGCTGAAAAAAGCACTGACATCGGTAATTTGTTTTAGCGAACGCGCGCGGGATACAGGATTGCGGATCAGCACCTTGATGCCGTTAAAATTATCCTGGATATTGGAAAACCGGGCCCGCATGGAGCAGGTGACTACGCGGGCAGGATTCAGCTCCATGGCCTCGGCGAGCCAGGCGCTGTGGCTGGCTATACCGCTGGCGGAAAGGTCTTCACGGGTATCCAGATGATTCAGTTTTACCCGGTTAACGATACAGAATGAAAAACTGTCCGGGCGCTGGCGGGCGACTTTCCGGAAGGCTTCCCAGAAAAAGTTGTCGGTGAGCTCGGCAAAGTAGCGCATGTTGCTAAGGCAGGTGTCGATCCATTCAAAGCTCTCCGGGTCTTCCAGAACTTCGTTAATGGCCTCCCGCAATAACCAGTCAAACCCCAGAGCCGTTTTATGGGCGTAAACCTTGCGGTACATCTGATAGCGACTGTAAACAAAGTCTTCCAGTGCGCCCAGGCCTTTCTGAGTGATTGCAAGCCCAAGCCACGGCTCTGACTCGTCCCACCCGAAGCGCAGATTGCTGAGCAGATGGTCAAGGTTGAACCCACCAATTGTGACAGAAGAGTGGAATCCGTCCCGCAGCATGTAATCTGCACGGTCGGCATCAATTTCTCCCGACACTATCGATGAGAGTAAATCCAGCACCAGTTGTGGGATATTCTCCCTGATCAGTGATTCCGACTCCGCATCTTCGCCGGCAATAAACCCCCAGAATGTGCGGGCATGGCGGCAGAAAGTTTCGCTGGGCGTCACCTCTGTCGTTTCCATAATGCCAATAACATCCTGGGCGTGAAGGCCTGCGCTCTCCAGGTCGACAGCCGACAGAACATCGTGGGCAACCCTTACCGAATAGTGCTCATGTTCAAGTTCTTCGGGCTCCTCGCTGTGGTATGCCGAATAATTTACGCCTTCCCACAAGTCTGCAAACCGTCCCGGACGAGACATCAGCTGGCGAATCCGCTTTGCCTGGGTAAACTGGTGGGAAAAACTTGAATGCCCGCTGTCATGGAGCAGGCAGCCAAGGCGAATGGTTTTGGCCAGATAATCAATGGCGTCGAGCTGGCTGAGACTCAGATCGGTCTGCTCACTGAGCTGGCGCTCCCTGAGATAGGCGTCAATCATTGAACGAAACATGCGGGTACCCACATGCATCACGCCAATACTGTGCAGAAAGCGTGAGTGTGTTGCTCCAGGGAAAACCAGGCTGAGAATATCGTTCTGGCAGATGTTGCGCAGCCGCTGGAACAACGGATGGTCAATCACCTGAATTTCATGCCGGTATAACGGGATCGCTCCGTGAACCGGATCCATGATCAGCTTGTCATAAGCTCCCAACAGGTCATTTACCGCTCTTCTCATTCGCAGGAATCTCCGGGTTTCGCCAAACTGGCCTTGTTATATCACGTAGGCGTGCCAAAATAGGTTTTCAAACGCCATTTTTCGTTTATCACTAGTAGTTTAGGGCAGCAAACATGACCTCGCGCACCGGGCGCCTATTAATTCGTATACTTATCATCGATGCAGATGAGAAAGCTCGCACTGAGCTTGCACATTATCTGGAAATTCGAGGGTTTTACGTTTCTGGCTATCCCGATCAGGCCTCCGCGCTTGCGTCTTTCAAAGATAGCATGCCCGACATCATATTTGCCGATCTTGCTCCTGCGGAAATCCGTAAGCTCGCGGGCGAGTTTGAAGAGAACGAAACATTTATCCCCATCGTTGCCTGTACGGCTACCGAATCAAGTGTCGACGTGGTGGATGCGCTTCGTGCCGGAGCCTCGGATTTCCTGCTAAAACCCTGTTGTAAAGACAGGGGTGCACTGGGCGATGTTATACGCCAACTGCTTGAAAGAGTACGGGTCCGCCGCCTGAACCAGCTTTACAGACAAGAGCTGGAAGAAGCAAACAGCGATCTGAGAGATGGTATCGCCGAGTTGCGTGCGGATCAGAGAGCAGGGCGCAAGGTGCAGCTACGGATGCTGCCAGAGAAGGAGCAGATTACCGGTGGCCTCTATGTGGATCACCTGATCAAGCCATCCTTATATCTCAGTGGTGATTTTCTCGACTACTTCCCGCTCACCGAAGACAAAACACTGGTTTATATTGCCGATGTATCCGGTCATGGTGCCAGCTCAGCCTTCGTGACTGTACTACTTAAAAACCTCAGCAACCGTTTGCAGCGGAACCTGCGCCGGGGATCCAGTGACGATATCCTTTTTCCCACACGATTTCTTGAGCGCATTAACTCGGAACTACTGGATACCGGCCTGGGCAAGCACGTTACTATGTTTGTCGGGATCATTTCGTTAAGTGAGCGTACATTGGAATATGCGGTAGGAGGGCACTTTCCGATGCCCATACTGTCATTTGAAGGTGGAAGGACCGCTTTCCTGGAGGGTAGTGGCCTTCCTGTAGGGCTGTTTGAGTCCCCCCAGTGGGAAATGTATAAGGTTCCTCTGGACAGTCCTTTTCATCTGATTCTGTTTTCTGACGGCATTCTCGAAGTGATCCGCCAGAAAAGTCTTGATGAAAAGGAGCAGAGACTACTTGAACTCGTATCTGGAGGTCGGCACACTGTCGCATCTCTAAGCGAGGCTCTCAATCTCGATGAGATCACAGAGTTACCGGACGACATCGGTATTGTGACAGTTACTGATACGGTTAAAGTGTCAGAGGATACGTCCTTGAAATAGTGGCAGTATGAGACATGGCTGGTTATAAAATCCTGCAGGCTGAAAAACAGGGCATTTACGTCCTGAAGTTTATTGGAGAAATCCGGCTGAACCTTTGTTGCACGCTGGACAATCTGGTTGACTCCATCACCCTGGATCCGCATTTCAAAACCGTGGTGATTGACCTCACGGAAACAGAGATTATTGACAGCACCACCCTCGGCCTGCTTGCCAAGATAGCCATGGCAGCCCAGAAGCAAAGCCACTTCTTGCCTACGCTGATTTCCACCAATCCGGACATTAGCCGTATTATCACTTCCATGGGTTTCGACAAAATTTTCATCATTGTCCGTGAACCTGCCTCGCGTATCGAAGAGCTTGAAGAAATACCTGTGCTCAGGGCCAGCGAACAGGAAGTTCGTGACAAGGTGCTTGATGCCCATAAAGTTCTTATGGGGCTGAACAAACAAAACCGGGAAGAGTTCAAAAACCTGGTGCGCGCACTGGAATGCGAAGAGCCTGGCTGAGACGCCGTGTTCAGCATCCCGGGCTGAGCGACTCAGACCTGATTCAAAACAGACGGAATAACTATGCCTGAAAAAAATGAGCTGCCCACAAACGGGGCCAAAGAGCCGGTACACGATGTAGCGGTTCTCGGGGGAGGCAGCTTCGGTTCGGCTATGGCAAAAGTGCTCGGGGAGAATGGTCACCGGGTTCACTTCTGGATGCGTGATGAGGCGCAAGCTGAAGAAATCCGCACCACTGGCATCAACAGCCGCTATATGCCCGGCATTGAGATCGCAGGTGATATACAGCCCACTACCGATCTTGCCGGTGCCGTAAACAAGGCAGAAATTGTATTTGTTGCCATTCCCAGTAAAGCCTTCCGCGCAGTCATCCGCGAAAACAGCGACAAATTTCATGATGGGCAGATTGTTGTCAGCCTGACCAAGGGTATCGAAGCTCACGGCTTCAAACTCATGAGTGAAATCCTTCAGGAAGAGATTCCGCGCTGCCGGATTGGCGTTTTGAGTGGTCCGAACCTGGCAAGCGAGATCGTAAATCGCGACCTTACGGCAACCGTGATTGCAGCCAAAGATCCGGATGTACGCCGGACAGTCCAGGATTTGCTTGGTTGTGAGTACTTCCGGGTCTATGCAAACGTGGATATTTACGGTGTAGAACTCGCAGGGGCGCTCAAAAATATCTATGCCATTGTGGCTGGTCTCGCATCTGCCCTGAGCATGGGGGAGAACGCCAATGCTATGCTTATTACACGTGGGCTGGCGGAAATGAGCCGCTTTGCAGTGAGCCTCGGAGCTAACCCCATGACCTTCATGGGGCTTGCTGGCGTAGGCGATCTGATCGTTACCTGTACGTCTTCCAAAAGCCGGAACTTCCGGGTTGGTTATGCCGTAGGCCAGGGCCAGAATCTTGATGATGCCGTTGCGGAGTTGGGCCAGGTAGCCGAGGGGATTTACACCCTTGAACTCGTTAAGGAAAAAGCGGAAGCAATTGGAATCTACATGCCCCTTGTTCGCGGCCTATATGAAATCCTTTATGGAGACGCCTCGATCAGTGCGGTAATCAACAGCCTGATGATGTCTGTGCAGAACTCGGACGTAGAGTTCATCCTGCCCCGGACGATCGCAGAATAACGGGAACCACCAGCGGAGGTTAGCTATGCAACTGCTTATCATGCGTCATGGTGAAGCTGGCTGGCATTCGCTGGACCGGGAAAGGGCGCTCACTGAAAATGGTCGGCATCAGGCTGCGGAATGCGCATCACAGATTGCAGCATCGCCATGGCGACCGGTACAAATCTGGAGCAGCCCCTACCTTCGCGCCAGGCAGACAGCGGCTATTGTCGCCGAGATTCTGAATTGCCCTGTGGACGAAAAGGCGTTTATTACTCCGGATGACGATCCTGGAGCATGCCTGGACGCTATCCTCGAAAACTCCCATTCTCCCCTTATGCTTGTTTCCCACATGCCTCTGGTAGGCAGTCTTTCCACATTGCTGATTGACGGGCACAGGCGAGGCATTCCCTTTATGACCGGGCAGGCTGTAGTGCTCGACATGCCAGTGGTCGGTCCCGGCTGTGCGGACTTGAAAGCCCAGTTTTTGCCCTGACTGTTCTCCAGACAGGGTCATTTCTATTTTACCGAGTGCGGACTATGTACAGTTTTCCTATTGATTATGTAGAGCCAGTATTCCGGCCTCCAAGCGAAGCCAAATCATTGATTCTTCCGGTTACCAATGGCTGCTCCTGGAATAAGTGTACATTTTGTGAAATGTACACTCAGCCCCAGAAAAAGTTCAGGGCCCGTAAGCCTGAGGATGTGAAGCAGGATATTGAGAATGCAGCCAGAAGTCTGGGCGGCGTGAAACGGGTATTTCTGGCCGACGGGGATGCCATGGTGCTGCCAACGCGCCGGCTTCTGGAAATTCTGGCAGAACTGAAAACTGCGTTCCCGGAACTTCAGCGGGTTTCCAGTTACTGTCTTCCAAGGAATCTTGCGAAAAAATCTGTAGCGGAGCTCTCTCAATTAAGAGAGGCAGGCCTGAAAATCCTTTATGTGGGAATGGAGTCCGGCGACGATGAAGTACTGAAGCGGATTAATAAAGGGGAAACCTGGGAATCAACCCGCTCAGCCCTGGTGAAAATCCGCGAGGCTGGCCTGACCAGTTCAGTGATGGTGCTTAACGGCCTCGGTGGTGAAACACTGTCTCGGCAGCATGCCATTAATACCGCAACTCTGTGCAACGAAACCCAACCGGATTACATGTCTACACTGGTGGTGAGTTTTCCTCAGGGTGAAGAACGTTTCCGCGAAGGTTTCGGTGAAGATTTCGTGCCCCTGTCCCAGCAGGGCTTATTTGAAGAAATCCGGACGTTTCTGGAGCACCTTGAACTGGACCGGACGGTGTTCCGTAGCGATCATGCCTCGAATTATCTCGTCCTTAAGGGAAACCTGGGTCGCGACAAGCAAAAGCTGCTGGATCAGGTTAACCTTGCCATAACAAATCCCGGTGCGGTCCCATTGCGGCCTGAATGGCAGCGTGGTTTGTAATTCGTCGCTATGCGGAGCAGATGTATGAGCGGGAATCCAGAAGATATTGTTGAGCAGGTACAGAACACCGGGGGCAATCTCAGCCAGCCACCGCTGGAGAAGTGGCATCCGGAGCTGTCAGGAGACATGGATCTCCGCATATCCCGGAATGGTGACTGGGTCCATGAAGGCAGGCCGCTGGGCCGGAAAGCCATAGTCCGGCTGTTCTCTACTATTCTGCGCCGTGAGGAAGATGGTGAGTACTACCTCGTAACTCCGGTAGAAAAGTGGCGGATCAAGGTGGAAGACACGCCATTGCTTGCTCACTCTGTTGAAATAGAAGGAGAGGGCGAAGGCCAGATCATCAGGTTAACTACCAACGTAGGTGAAACCCTTGAGGTGAGCGATGAGCACCCTCTCGAAGTCGGCACCTACGCAGATTCCGGGCAACCCAGGCCCGTTATCCGCGTTCGGCACGGTGTTGACGCCCTGCTTACAACCTCCGCTTACTATGATCTTGCGGAACATGTTGTTGAAAAAACCGTTGATGAAAAAGCCGTGCTCGGCGTGTTCAGCCACGGAAATTTTTACAAAATCGGGCAGGGCGGTTGAAAAGCTTAGGGAAGCCCCCACAAAAGACGGTAGAAAACGCACTGTGTCAGTTGTTAAACTGTGTTTTCGTGCTTGTTACGAGCCTGGCTCTCTAACGAGGCCCGGTGGTCGTTAGTCCCTCTGTGCAGTTTGGCTGTTCATGATTACTTTCGATTACCCTTAATCAAATATACAGTCATTGCGACACTCAAGGAGATCACATGGCCCAACCTCGCGTAGTCACCATCCATTACACGCTCACCAACAACCAGGGAGAAGAACTCGATTCCTCCCGTGTAGAAGGTCGTGAGCCTCTGTCTTATCTGGAAGGTGCACAGAACATCATCGGTGGACTTGAAAGTGCACTGAATGAGAAAAAACCAGGTGACCAGCTGAAGGTTTCTGTCGAGCCTGCTGACGGCTACGGCGAAATCAATGAAGAACTGGTACAGCCCGTTCCGCGTACCGCTTTTGAAGGTGTAGACACCATCGAGCCGGGCATGCAGTTCCAGGCACAGACTCCGGGCGGCCCTCAGGTTGTTCGTGTTGTAGACGTTAACGAAGAAACCGTTACCATTGACGCGAACCACCCACTGGCCGGTGAAACTCTGCATTTTGATGTAGAAGTTATCGAAGCCCGTGATGCGACTGATGAAGAGCAAGAGCACGGTCACGCTCACTAAGCTTTTCTGAAGTCATATCGAAAAACGGCTCCCCAGGGAGCCGTTTTTTTATGCCTGATAAAACGATGAACAAAAAAACGGCCCACAAGGGGCCGTTTTTGATCCTGAACCGGAATTACATGTTGGGGTAGTTTGGTCCACCACCACCTTCCGGCGTTACCCAGGTAATATTCTGGGAAGGATCCTTGATATCACAGGTTTTACAGTGCACACAGTTTTGCGAGTTGATCTGGAACTGCTTTCCGCTTCCGTCATCCTTCTCAATCACTTCGTAAACGCCGGCCGGGCAATAACGCTGAGCAGGCTCATCGTATTTCGGCAGGTTTACCTTGATAGGAATATCCGGATCGGTCAGTTTCAGATGGACAGGCTGATCTTCTGCGTGATTGGTGTTGGAAATAAACACCGAAGTCAGGCGGTCAAAGGTCAGCGTGTTGTCCGGTTTGGCGTAGTTGATCTTCTTGCACTCAGACGCAGGCTTCATTGTTGCGTAGTCAGGCGTTGTGTCACGGAAGGTGAATGGCAGGCTTCCGCGCAGAATGTTCTGCTCGAAGAAAGCTATTGCACCGCCCACATAGTTGCCAAACTTGTGCATTGCCGGCCCGAAATTACGCTCGTCATAAAGTTCTTTGTAGAGCCAGCTTTCTTTGAACCGGTCACCAAAGCTGGTAATTTCCTCACCAGACTGACCGTTTTTCAGGGCTTCAAAGACTGCTTCTGCACCCAGCAGGCCAGACTTCATGGCCGTATGCGAGCCTTTGATCTTGGAGCCATTCAGGGTGCCCGCATCACAACCCAGTAACAGGCCACCCGGGAAACTCATCTTGGGCAGAGCGTTGAAACCACCTTTGGTGATGGCACGAGCGCCATATGACACACGCTTGCCGCCTTCAAGATATTTCCTTACTTCCGGATGTAGCTTCAGGCGCTGAAACTCTTCGAAAGGGCTCATGTGCGGATTGCTGTAGGACAGATCAGAAATCAGACCCACATAAACCTGGCCGTTCTCGAGGTGATACAGGAAAGAACCACCGGTCGAGCCACTTTCTTTAAGAGGCCAGCCAGTTGTGTGAACAACCAGACCAGGCTCATGTTTCGCCGGATCAATGTCCCACAGTTCCTTGATACCAATGCCATAATGCTGAGGGTCTTTACCTTCATCAAGGTTGAAATCCTTGATCAGGCGCTTACCCAGATGGCCACGGCAGCCTTCCGTAAACAGAGTGTACTTGGCGCGTAACTCCATACCCGGCATATAGCTGTCTTTGTGAGAACCATCGCGGGCAACACCCATATCGCCGGTGAGAATGCCTTTTACCTGACCGTCTTCAACAATAGTCTCGGCAGCAGCAAAGCCCGGGTATACTTCAACGCCCAGCGCTTCAGCCTGTTCGGCCATCCAGCGGCAAAGATTACCAAGACTGATAATATAGTTGCCGTGGTTGTGCATGTTTTTCGGCACAAACGCATTCGGGATCCTGGTAGCCTTGTTCTCGTCTTTCAGAAGGAAAATATCGTCACGGGTGACGGGAGTATTCAGTGGAGCGCCTTTCTCTTTCCAGTCCGGAAAGAGTTCATTGAGCGCAGTCGGTTCGAACACAGTACCGGCCAGAATATGAGCGCCGATTTCTGAGCCTTTTTCTACCACGCATACAGTCAGTTCTTCGCCAGCTTCCTGTGCCAACTGCATAACACGGCACGCCGCAGACAGGCCAGCAGGGCCGCCGCCGACGATAAGAACATCAAATTCCATCGATTCGCGTTCCACGTTGGTCTCCTCAACATCTTTTTAATGGATATTATATTGCCCGCAGGCTTTGATTTCTGGAGCGCCATCATACCTTTAAATGTATCCGCAGACGACTACCCGCTGCCGAAAACTCCGGCTCTATGGCCTTAAAGAATAACGTATTTGAATGTGCAATCAAACGTTTGTTTGAAATTTGACCACAGCTTTGGCATTGTAGTTTTGCACTATAAATCAGTGCGCTGAGTCTGGTTTTCCGCGGGTTGATGCCTTTTTCAGAAGGCTGCATATCGGCTGATTGGCTCAGGAAACACCCATGGCGCGTCTAACTGAGCTATTGACCCACTTAATCTTTGCCTTCAGTATTAGTCCGCCGTGACGAATGGCCCCAGTGCGAGGCCGCTGTTTATAACGTTCGGCCTGAATACACATAATGCTGGTATCTCGCCGAGACGAAGCAATCGAGAATGCTCTGTAACCCGCCCGAACAGGCCTTTATTAGAGTGTTTTTGATAGAGTCATTAACCCATCGTAGAAGAACGAGGAATCTATGAAGGTTCTGGTCGCTGTAAAACGAGTAATCGACTACAACGTAAAGGTCCGCGTCAAGCCGGATAATACTGGTGTTGATCTCGCCAACGTAAAAATGGCAATGAACCCATTCTGCGAAATCGCTGTTGAAGAAGCGGTTCGCCTTAAGGAAAAAG